>ERZ773068.670-NODE-670-length-18087-cov-4.149900_pt1 | contig 18087 bp, 20 predicted proteins | sample MGYA00580620_ERZ773068 | MGnify/ENA primary metagenome ERZ773068 (study PRJEB29015, sample SAMEA2737983) | human oral metagenome | biome: human oral; feature: human-associated habitat; material: dental | place: China | collected 2101 ... | reverse complement strand
ATCCATTGCGCGAGACAAGGCTACGTTAATACGGTTTGGCAAATGTAAAAAGCCTGTGCTGTATGTTTTGTCATAGCGTGTCAGCGACAAGATAATCACGCGGTTTTCTTTACCTTGATAACTATCTACACTATCAATTTTAATTAAGCGGCGGAAGTCGTCATTCCAACTGCGTTCATTGAATTTTTTACGAATTAGTTTTTTCTGCTCGCCGTACATGCAAATCACACCAATGGCTTGTTCATTTTTCTCCAAACATTTTTTTACAGGTTCACTATTCATAAACGTTTCATCGTTTGCCAAGTCTTGTAATATCCCAATAATTACATCGGCTTCGGCTCGATTGGACAAACTACCATTTTTGGCTGGTTCATGATATGCATTTGTTAACGAAGTTGTATCTAACCATGTTACGCAGGATTTTATCTTTTCAGGTAGCCTGAAATAAATATTAGGCACATCATTGTCAGTTGTACCGTTTTCCAAAACATTTTCATAAAAACATGCTGACACCAAACTGCCAATCGCAGGAGCCATGCGGTATTGTGTTTTGAGTGTAGCGCAAGTTTGCTTTCCATATTCGGATAGGAAAACGCGTTCAAAATCACTGCCTAATGCTTGGTCTAATTCCTCACCGCGCTTGGAAATCCCTAATCGGCGGGCAAGTGCGTTTTTATGTTCTTCAGAATACAAAGGTGGTAGTTGTTTATGGTCGCCAACCAGCAGAATGCGCGTACCTGACTGCATGGCAATCGCCAATTCACTGGAAATAGAACGTGCGGCTTCGTCTACAATCACCCAGTCATAAAGATTATCGGCAATTCCGATATGGCGTTGCCCGATACCTACGCAAGTGCCAATCACAAGCTGACGGGAACGAGCCAAAAATTCATCATAATTGGTACGTTCGTTAGATAAGGCTTCTAGCATATCCTGAGTTAAATCAATCAATTTACCTGCTTGGATATTTTCAATCGGCTGAATATTATGCTTGTGATCCAATTCACTGATAAATTTTGGCAGAATTTCGTCAATTTCAACCAATTCACGAAGCCCGATTGCTTGGGCTTGTTCTTTAATGCTTTTTTCTAATTTTTTGCGTAAGCGTTTTTCATCTTCATCAATGTTTTCATTTTTTGATGAATTGACAATTTTTTGATAACGGCGGATTTGTATACCAATATTAAACGCTAATTCGGCTCGCTCACGCAAATATCTTTCAGGCAGGCTCATGCTGCGCCCAAGCTGGCAGATATTGCTAATTTTGTTTACATTTAACTGTGCCCGTTTTTGTCCGACCAAATTGGGTGAAAACACATCTTCCAATATTTCGGAATCGGCAATTTCACGATTACTGAACCGTACTAGTTGCAAGTCGGTTCCCAAACGCTGACAGTGTTTGCGGATACGTTCGGCAGCAGTATTGACTGCTTCATGTGATTGGCTGACCAGTAGAATATTCCGAACCTTTTGCACATCAAATAAATAATGTACAAATGCGGCAATAAATTCTGTTTTCCCTGTTCCCGGCGGACCTTGTAATAAAGATAACGGTCCATTGGCAATCAAACGTTGAAAGGCAATACGTTGTGCTTCATTAAGGCTTACATTTTTTTCAGGCTGGTCATAGCGTTTAAATTCTTCATCGCTGATATGAATATCATACTTTTCAGACGACAAGACGCAATGTTCATCAAAATAATCAGTCAAGTTTTTAATCGCACTTTCACCGTCTAAAATACGTTGTAATGCGTTTTTACGGCGAGTGTAAGACGCTTTGTTCTGTTTACTTTGCAAATAAATTGGCGTATCTGCTTGAATATTACTTGCTGAATTACGTAAACTTTTGGGCTTAAGGTGTAATTCATTCAACTGGCTTTGCACAATATCTACTTCGCCATATTTAAAGGTTTTTTCTCCATCTTCACTTTTTCCAATAGCCTCAACAACTTCATCCCGTTTGAATTGATCTAGCGGACTGATTTCACCGTCATAGGGAATATAACAGCCCCCATTTTCTGTTTTTTGCAATGTTTCACTGGCAGTAATAGAAGGTAAAGCTTCGGTTTCAGTATCTAAAATTGCCTGCCAAAGTTTTTGAATACTTGGGCGTTGTTCAATAAGGGTTTCTTCAATATCAATATCAGCAATTTCTGTTTCAATAACTTCAATTTGTTCTATTTCAGGCTGTCTGAAAATATGCTCGACAATAAACTGATTAATGGTTTGATTAAATAGCTCATTATCTTTTAGCACATCATTGAGTGCTTTCATTTTGCTATAAGAACCATATGTAATATTTAGCCCAATTACTAAACTCATCACACTGTTATCACGGTCTCGCTTACCGATATGGCTACGTTCAATCGGTGGTAAAACATGAGTAAGTTGTTTATCTCGAACAGAATAAAATGCTTTTAACACACCACCGAAACCGATAAATTGTACTAATACATCACCTTGTTTACTCTTTTCAAATTGAACAAATAATTCACCATTTTCAGGATAAATTGAAATAGGCAAAAACGACTCGCGCCCGCCCACTGTAATATCAATCATTGGCGTAGCCGGTTTGGGATTGAGAGCCTCTTTAAAACGTGCCAATGAAATAAACGCAGTTTGGCTGTCTGAATACTCTTGCTGTATCACTTCAGCAACTTCAGCAAAACTTTCAGACGACCTATTACATTCAACGCCCAATAATTCACACGCCATTTTCATCACGGCAAAATTATCGCGTTGTTTCTCGGTAGGATGATCGAATTCTGGCGAATATTCTGTATTGAACTGGCTTTGCCCACTTGGCGAAAAATCCAATATATCCAAAATATACAGTTGAACAGAATCACCTTCAATCGTTACCAGCACATTGTCAGGTTTCAAATCGCCATGTGTGAAACCTAGACTGTGTAAATGTTCAATGCTTTGAATAAATTGATGGATAAGAGCCTGTTTTTGTTTATCCGATAAATCAAGTTTGCAAATATCTTGCCAAGTATGCCCGTCAATAAAATCACTCACCGTAAACAGGCAGCCTAATTTTTTGGCAATACCGAATTCTCGGATTTTCGGTACATAATTAGGTGACAAATTTGCCAGTTTTGCCATATTTTCAAGCCAATTCAAAACCACTCTGGCTTTTGAACTATCGGTGTGAGGGTCTGAACCAAACCATTTTTTAACTAAAGAATGTGATGACCGATAAATTTCTTTATTCTCGTCTTCCTTTATTGTTTCTTCATCTGGATAACTTTTTTCTAATTTATTTTGGTAGAAAAATGGTTCTAATTTCGTAAAATCAAATGAAAAATTCACCGCCTGCTCAGGTTTGGTTTGATTAAATTTATCTAAAAAATCCACCGCACTTTTAAAAGGTATATCAGACAATGCCTCACGCAAAATTTCAGCATACCATGTAGTTTCATCCGGTAATTTATTTTTCATTTCGTCAAGCGTATCAGATGTAATACGTTTTGCCTGAATGATATGCCATGCTAAAACTGCCAAAGAACGTACATCATATTGGTATGGCGTGAGTTTGATGCCGTCTGAAAGTGGAAAATGAGATTTTGCCAAATCGCCGGAGACTTCCAAAATCTCACGAATGTCACCAACCGTTTCTTCAGATGAAAAATAAGCGGTAGCAAACCCTGATAGCGTAATTTTGTCATCTGCTGACAGCCAAATGCTGTGATTGCCCAAATCACGATGAGCAATACCGACTTTGTGTAACTGAGCAAATTTATCCAACAATAATTGCACCAAACCCAAACGGCGTTCTGCACTTAAATTTTCGCCATTGTATCCGCCGACAAATTGATCAAAGCGTTTTTGTTGTGGAAACAGCTCAAATAAATCAATATGTTCCGCCGTAATTTCGCCTTTTTGCGGCGTAGATTTGTAATTCAAGCATGTGTGATACAAGTCTTTATTTTGTAATTTAATATGGTTCAATACATCGTATTCACGGCTGACTAGACGATAACGCCCGTCAGGTGTTTGAGCTTCAGAGCGGTTGATTTTAGTGAAATCCCAACGGCGCAATAAGGCTTGGTCTTGGTGCTTTTTGTTTTCCGTTTCAGCAAGATATTCTTGATAAATATGTTTTGGGTGAGAAAAAATAGGCGTGTCTTCTGCATAATATCCGCCAATGCTGATATTTTTCGGTTTGACTGTGTTGCTACTAAAGATTTTTTTATCAAATAATTCAAAATCCTGATTTAAAGTTTTGCTATCAGGATGCGGGTGGAAACGTGCGTTGAATTGCTTTTCATCTTTTAATTGCAAAAATTCAGTTAATGTTACAACGTGCAATTTTTCATTGTCTGGCAGTTGGCTAAAATCTGCGTTGCCTGTCATCACAACTAAAAATTCAATTCTTGGAATAGGGAATCTTTTCGTTGAGTTGGCAAACTGTCCACGAAATTGTTCTAATTTATTTTTTAACAGGAACATCTTTTTTCGGGTAATTTCAACGGGTGAATGCCCCATATCTTTTTTCCCTTTGTACCAACGTAGTCCATTATTGGTAATAGGTTCGCCATTCCAATGTTTCAACTCAATAATCAACACATTGCAATGGGTAACAATAACCAAATCAAACTCACCTTCTTTACGTTCTTCCACATCAGCAAAACGAAAGCCTGAGTATCCTTTCCAAGGGAAAATGGATTTCAGAGATTTTAATGTGTCAAATCCCTGTCCTTTTACTTTCTTGTTATTTTCAGAAGCTTGAAAAGCCTGTTTGATTTTTTCAATGGCCTCAACCTCATGTTGAGTTAAACCGCCGCCCCAATCTTGTACTTCCATCATATTGACCTTTTTCTTATAGGTAAATAATCAAATTAAAAAAACATTCTGTCATTCTACCGAATTTTTATACTTTAACGGCATTCAAGTTGAAAATTGGATCTCATTACGATATACCCAGAATGTGCTTACTACACTAAGTAACAAATGGTATGAGGGTTCTCAATTATGGTCAATCTACAATCATGGTAAAAACGGCTGCCTAGGCAGCCGTTGGTTTTTAATCAATCATCTTGATCGAGCAGTTTTTTCAGTTTTGACAAAGGTTCAGTAACAGGAAAGGTGTATCCAATAAATTCTTTGAATTGTCCTGTCAAATCCATCTCGTAGAGAGTTCCTGTCCAATCATTGAAAAACTCCAAGAAAAAGTCATAGACGACGTATAGGGCGTTAAAACCAATCTCTCATATCTCAACTTGCCTTCGAATCCTTCAGAACACACATCACAATGTATTGCAAGGTGATGAAGCTTGTTAGGGTTTTCAGCAAGAATCTTTATCGCGTAATAGAGTAACTCGACATCTACGCTAACTGCTAAATCAGGAACTGAACAGTCGTATTCGTCAGACTGATAAATATTAGAAAGCTCTTCACTTTCCTCCGGGAAAACAATCTGCAACTTCTGCATCCCGTCTTCTTTGGAAAGTGTGAATTTTGGTTTTTCAGGAATAGCATTGCTTTCGGTTTTGATATTACACATACTTGCCTCCAAAATGGGAGACAACCCTTTCGGGTTGCTCCCGAAAGGGTAGGTTTATTCAAAAATTACAAGTTATGATAACTACTCGGAATCTTCATCGTCATCGTATTCGCATCCGAAGTGTTCGATTGCGAAAGCTCGCACTTCAGCTTCTTCGCAAGGATAATCGAACAACGCGCCTTCATGACCTTCATAAGATCCTGCAAACCACATTCCTTCCTCAAGGTATTTGGCTTCAAAATTTACGTCAGGAAAACGTTTGGCGATTTCCTTATAGATTCCCTCTGGTGGACCCCAAGGAGTCTCACAGCCGATCCAAATATTTTCCTCTTCAACAGTCACGAAGGTGCAGTCGGGATTTACGTCCCATTTGCAGCCCCAGTTAGCCAATCGCCAGTCATACCAATCCTGATGACCGTATTGGCGGATGTTTTCCGCAATACGCTTTGCAAATTGTACATCGTAACGAAAACGAGATGCGACTTCAGCGTTATCTTCAAAATGGGTAAATACTTCACCAACAGTCAGATTGTCCCAATCAAATTTTTCCGAAAAATATTGCTTTAATTCGGAGAAAAGTTCATCCGGCAATCTATATTGAACGGACCAAGAGGATTTATCGCGCTATTCCAGCATTTCCTGTTCCAAATTGATCAACTTCTTTTCAGGTTGTTGAGCAATTTGAAACCAGGTCTGCTGCATGTAACTATCAGGCATCTCGGGAAGAATCAGCTCCTCCGGCATGGGTACAATATGCTGAAAGCTGAATTGATACCCATCGTCGGTTTTGATCAGAATTTGTTCCGCCACTTCAGCGATACGTTCGGGGTTGCCTTCAAAATGAAGGCTGTTACTACACCAATTAGGCATATAAAGCTCCTAAGCAGGAATCCCTATCCCTGCGGATAAGGAAACCCGCAGGTTAATGGGCATGCGCCCGGGTTGATAAAAGAGTCGCCACCGGGAATCCGGAGCACATTTCAGACGACAGGTGCTTTGAAAAAAAGGCAAAGAAACCGAAACGGTTACTTTGCCTTTGAGAAGCGGAACGACGGTTCCGCAGGCTTGATGAAAAATGTGCTTAAGCACGGTTATTTTTTGGGGGTTTTAAGATAGATTCTCGCAACAATAACAAGAACCAGGCCGACTGCGGCCATGACCCAAGTTCCGGTAACGAAGTCCATTATTTGTCCTCCAGTTTAGAGATGTGAATGCGGATAAGGAATGAAACATACAGCATTTCAAACGACAGGAACACCAATCCTGCCATGGCAAGATTCTTCATCTCTTCACCATATCCGTTACTCCAGACCACCACACCGATACCGATAATCGCCGCTTTGGCAATATCGTCCAGTATGGCGGCCCATGAAGCCAGTACCGCAGTGGGTACTTTTGTTTTCGATTTCATATTGTCAGGCATATACACCTCCATAAAAAAAGGAGATGTACGCCTGACGGGGAATACATCCCCTTCAGGGTTGATAAAAGAGCCGTGCATCCGAAACGGATGTGCATTTGGTTAACGGCGGTATGCGGGCAGTTTGACGGACTGCCGACCGTGTAACATAGTCTAATCTTCTACCAAATACCCGTCGCTTTCAAGTCTATCGGACAAGCCTTCGTACCAAATATCGAATTCAGCGATACCGAATTTACGGATGTCGGCCATCTCGCAAAGACAGTGGTAAAGCACGCTGTTACGGTATTCGTAGCGTCCGCCGAAACTTCCGTACTGGTCGATGTATTTCGCTGTAAAACATACATCCAAGTTGGCGAAGATTTCCGCGAGTTTGCGATAAATACCGAAAGGCGGTGCCAATCCGGTCAAAAAGCAGATTTCAATAAAACCCTCTCTTTGTGTGACAAAGGTTTCGGTGGGACATGGGGAAAAACTGCTGCCCCATGCCTTGATTCTCTCTTTGGTAAGGTCAGACGTGATATTTTCGGGTAAAGGTACAATTCGATCGAAATCAAAAGCCCAATGCTCGGGATAAGCGTGGGAGCGAAATAAAATCAGTTTCGCCGCTTCGGCAACCGACTCTTTGGAACCTTCAATCAGAAGGATGTTGTCAACTTTGGTGGACATAATCGTCTCCGGGCGGGTATTGCCCCAGCGGGCAGAAACCCGCAGGTTAAGGGCTTACGCCTGGTTGGAAAAGAAGCACGGAAGTTATGCCGACTCTGCGTACAGTTCGGGCAGGATTTCACGGTGCAGCCAGCCGGTGACGACTTCGCGTAGCACATGGCGGCAGCCATCAGGCAGAACATCGGATAGACTGAAACCGAACTCGTACAGTCCTAGCCCTTCATTCGACTGCCACTCGATGATGGCATTGCTGTGGCGGCGGAAAATCCAGGCGATGTCTTCATCTGATAAATACTACAATGCCACCTGAAAAATAACCATTTTGTCAGGACGGTTAAAATACTGCCGATAGGCAGACATCAGATAGCGCATGTCGGCAACGGCGGATACGCCTTCACCGGCGTATCCGTCCTCAAGGTAAGTGACGGCTGCAACAGCATCACCATTGCTACTGCTGATACAAACCATGTCGGCATTAGCCTGTTTGGCAAACTCTTCACAGGTTTGGGCAAAGATGGCCAAATCAGCTCCTAATCCCAATATTTTCAGTTCACGTCTAATAGCGGCCATGGCACCATCCGTGTGGGCAGTCAAAACAGCACCGTTTAATTTAGCTGCCGCAGCTGCCGATTCTTCCCTATTGGGATTCATCCATACAATAAAGTTTTGCATTATGTTGCTCCTTAAAAAGAAAACGGAGAACACAGTCCGTAGGGATTGTGTTCCCCACGGGGTTGATAAAAGAAAATGCCGTACATCCCGAAGGATGTGTGTTATGTTTAACGGCAGGACACAAGACAGATAAGGTCTGTCAGCCTGTAAAGACAGGTATTTTCAGACGGCCTTACTTGAAGGCCGTCTGAAAATACCTGCCCAAAGGCAGGTACAAGCTGCGATTTCAATCAGAAACCGCCGTATTCGTTGCACTTCCGGAAATCAGAATGTCAATCAGTGTCTGTGCGGCTGAGATGGGCATTTCGTTGCTGATCACAATACTCTGCAACGGAAAATACCTGCTTGAGCCGAACACAGACAGGCCAAACTGATTGGGTTTGAGGAAAAAGGAAAAGCCAGACTCTGCGTCACGGTACAAATGAGCCTGAAGGATGTTTTCGGAAACATCCAAAACCGATTCGCCGTTTTCGCCAGAGACCAAACCGTATTTCAGGGCAATATAGTTTGCCACTTCAATCAACAGACGTTCAGTATCAGACGGTTTGGGATCAGACGACAGTCTGCCTGCGTACCACTGCCTGCGCTTTTCTGCAGGTGTGTTGAAGACTTTTTCAGCCCAAAGGCGCGCCGCTTCGCTGACCTGAATACAGCCTTCTCCTTCGAGAACGGCGACGGCATAAAGCCAATCGTCGAAATAATCGGCTGCCTGGCCAAACGTCAGACCGCTGCCGATAAAGTCGGCAAAGCCGTTTTCGACACGATAGGCAAGGTCTTCGGCATATTCTTCAAATGCCTTATAACTTTCCTCTGTAATTACTGTATCGCGGGGAACATCCCCCATATCCCCAAGACAGTAACTCATATCGTCCGATTTGAGGATGGCGTTGCTGCGGTAGTAATTGGGATAGTGTTTTTCGATAAAGTCCCAGTCCAAAGCGGACGGGCGAAGCATGAAATATTTTGAAACGGACACGAGATTTCCTTTCAGGATAAAAAGAGGGATACGCGCCCGTCGGGGAACGTATCCCCGTGGGGTTTAAAGAAGACTAAATTAATTAAAGAACAATTGGTTTGTCAGGTTTGAGGTTTCTTCCGTACTGTTTAAAATATTTACCCAGTTCATCTTTGGCCCATGACACCGTTACAATATCGGCTACATTTCTATCTGACTCCAATAATTCAAATAAGTCTGTACGACTTTCTGCCAACCAAAGATTGATTTCATCCTTGTTACGACTATAAAGCCATTGCAGATCCTTGCCGGTCAAATAGTCGACATACAATCCGAAATTTGACTCCACACACACTTTTTCTTTAAGAAGATGCAGCAAATCAGCACATCCTTTGTTGATCTCAGGCTCATTAACTGTTACAGAAGCAGCAAAAACATTACCGTCTCTATAAGGCCAATTTTCTGATAGAAGGTTATGGGCGAAATACTCTGATACTTCAGAAAATTCGACTGCAATCCCTAGTGGGAAGCCTTTATTAGACAAAAATTCTGATACCTGAGCTAAAAGGTTTGACCAATTATTGCTTAAAGTAAAAACCTGTCCATTCAGAGCCAAGGCTGCATCTTCTGCAAGCTCTTCATCTACATTCATACTAATAATATAAGTTTTCATTGAGTTACTCCTAAAAAAGGGAACCCGCCCCAAAGGACGAATGCCCCTTGGGGTTAAAAATAAAGGTTTATTCCAGCAAAAAGATTAGAATTAATCGTTCGGCAATGATTTCAGGTACCGATCAACGGTAGAACAAGCCCAACAGTTAACAATTTTCTGTATGATTCTGCCTTCTGATTCTGGATAATCCAATTCAGGATCGATAAAATCCTCCCAGATCAGACCAGAAGAATACAGCCAATAGGATATTGTTCCCATATTACGTTCGTACAGCCAGGAAGCAGTTTTCTCTGTTACAACTCGTTCTAAATTTTCACGAAAGTTGGTTGATCCATATTCTATATCCTTCATAAGATAGGCGATGTCGTCATATCCTCCTATATTCGGAACAGGAACCAACAAGAAACTGTCATTATCGTCCATACCTGAATCGGACAATGCTTTGACCAACATAGCATATCCAACACTGCGCCCGCACATAACACGGCCAAAAATCTCTTCTGCCTCGTTATCAGTCAGGCTTTCGATAAAGCCGGGTTGATGCAAGATTTCTGTCCATTCCTCATGACCGTACATGATAGGTACGAAGACTGCTGCGGTATGGTAATTATCGGCTTTATTGGGTACGGCACCTGCTTGGTTTTCCAATCTGAGGTATTCGTCTACAGGAATCACGCCTTTGATCATCGATGCGGAATACCCAAAGTCGGACAGTCTGCTACCGATGACATCTGTGATGTTTTCACGGCTACATGGTTGACGAATAGTCTGGCCGTTAAGTAGCTCTGCGGCCTTACCCGCAACTTCATACTCCTGTTTAAACCAGACAATGTAGGTTTCGTATTGATTATTCACTGTATTGCTCCTAAAAAACTGGGATACCGTTCCCCAGGGGTACGGTCCCCACGGGGTTGATAAAAGAAAATGCCGTACATCCCGAAGGATGCGTGTCATGTTTAACGGCAGGACACAAGACAGATAAGGTCTGCCAGCCTGTAAAGACAGGTATTTTCAGACGGCCTTACCAGAGTCGCCTGAAAATACCTGCCCGAAGGCAGGTGAGGTATATAACGATTACAAGGTCAGTAATCTTCTGGGAACAGAAGTGTGGTAAGACTTCTGTCCCATTCTGTAATGACCCAAATTTTTTGGTCCCCGATCTTGTAAGAAGACATTATTCTGCCTTCTTCACCTGGCTTGAGTGCCAGCTGATTCAACTTTGCATCTTCAGGGGGAAGATCACCCCATATGCCACGGCGGTGGGCCTCAAGCAATATTTGGGCATAAAGATTATTGTCATACAGTTGTGCAGGCAGGCGCTCTTTTGCCCAGTTATCTACTGTTGCCGTCATAGACACTCGGCCCAGGCGAAACAGATAAGGGGTATCACATGCAGCCATAGCCGCCAAATCAAGTTGTTCCATTAGGTGTATCCTTAAAAAGCCGGATACGCCCCCTGCGGGAAGTACCCGGCAGGGTTTAAAAATTGAATAGGCCAACCTATTTGATTGTCAGGACTCGGCCAAAATCCGGCGATCCATCGGTCAAATCAATTGCGCGTATGCTTGGAGAGAACCGGTCAGTTGAGGTAATCGTGACCACAAGTCTGTCCTTGTTGTCGTACTCTTCCGATTTGGTTTCTACTTTGGTTTTATGGGTTGAACCTTTAACCAACAGCTTTCGACCATTGGTTGAGGTGACAACTCCATTAACTTGGCCGGCGGCTAATGCTAAAGCAGCATGCCACTGACCCAGAGCACATAAAGGCCGGCGTTTTTCGGCTATAACGGCACTGGTGCCGAAATGTTGTGAAAATGATGGCCATAACGTGCGGGATTGCTGCTGTCCCAGTTCACGTTCCAATATATCCTGCTCCAATTTAAAGCTTCTTGGGCGAAAGACCTTATTGGGTGCAATAGGCACACAGTATGCAGGCGTACCGGCTGGCAAAGTCTCAGGGGCATTTTCAAAATCAAGCAGGAGCCTTTGTTGGGCATCTGCCTGTTTTTTGCTGATAGAGGCTTTGTTTTTCGGTCGTATGCCGAAGATGACCAGCTGTTTGTAGGTATCCACCGCAGCCCTTATCATACGGACATCCGAACAGTGAGAAGCGATTTCGCCGGTTAGGTGCTCCGTCAGAGCGGCTTCCGGAACAATCATCACCAATACTCCGCCAGGCTGCAAAGTACCGAAGGTACGCGCAAAGAAAAGTTCTTCAAGGCGTTTGGTTCTTTGATTAGATAGATTGTCTTTGGCGGTAAAGCCGTAAGGAGGATTCAGAAACAGGAGGCCGACTGCCGAACCCTGCATGGTGCAGTTTTCCACATCGGATTTGATGACACTGGTCAGTCGACTCATTGCCTCTTCAGCACGGTCTTTCTCCAGTTCAATCCCGTAAGTTTGACAACTTATTTTTTCCGATTGCAACGTAGAAGCTAGAGTAGCCAGGGCTTCTCCTGTTCCACAGCAAGGATCAAATATGCGTAACAAACCTCCAGCGGATGCTGGAATATCAAGGTAAGCGGCTATGCGGGCCAATGTAGCTTGGTCAGTGGGGAAGTATCCGTTGTCACGGTGGTTATGCGCAACACGGGGGTGCATCAGATGGTTAATGGACATGGTAATCTCCAAAAATAAGGTGGATACCGTGCCCAAAGGGGACAGTATCCCCAAGGGGTTAGAAAATTATGGTTTATTCTTGCCTGGCAATATTCCGGATTCCCGTCTTGAAATTTCGAAGGGCACGGTAATCACCGGGAGAACTCGGCACGGGCAATTTCTGCCCGTTGATATGTAACAGCGAGGCATGTCTGCCACGTTTGTTTTTTTTATAAGTCCATTTTTTGCTCGCAACCAAACTGGCAATATAGACTTGGAAATCTTTATTGGAACTGTATTTCATAAACGTTTCCTTAGAAAAAAAACCACTGCCGTATAGAACATACGAAACAGTGGGATATTTGGCCAGAGGCCGGGTTAATAAAAAAGCCGTGTCCGCAAATTTACGGTTGATGATGTTTAACGGCAGCATCCAGACAGTAAAACGACTGTCAGCGTATAAATAGTTGAATCAGAAACCTTCCAAGGACATTTCCAGTTTCATGATCTGCAGACAGTTATGAGCCTGTTCGCGGGTGGCGAAATAATCGGAATCGCGTGAATAGGGCATTTTAATTTCAGGATATGCTTTTCCCAATAATCCCTGCCAACATAGTAACCGGCGTTGGATTGCATGACTTTTAAATCCGAAACATAACAGCCAATATCGTTTTTCATGATTTTCCTTCTCTTTTCAGTTAAATAGGTTTTTTGAGACAACCTCACCAGAATGTTGTCTGAAAAAACCCACTAAACGTGGGTTAGATGCAAAAATTGCATCAATCTTGTTGTTCAACCAAGCGTTTGGCCAACTGAACTTCAACTGAATCTTCAGCCTGGTTCAGAATGTCTAAACCCGAATCGGGCATATCACCGGAGGTTGACTGAGTAACAGCAACTTTTTGCCCCATCAGTTCAAGGCAAATTTGCTGTGCTGTATCGCTGTAGCCGGCGAAATACACCTCCACATCTTCCTTCTGCCCAATACGCCAAGAACGGCGGGCAGCCTGCATCAGGGTATAAACGTTATATCCTGTTTGCAGAAAGTAGATGGTTGGAAATGCCAACAAGTCCAAACCGGTTTTGACCAGCTCCGGATTACAGATAACAACCTGTACTCCTTCTGCCAGCCGATCTTCAACCCAATCTTCACGTTGATCAGCCTTTACCGTCGCCTTCATTACCGCCGCCTTGATACCGTGCCGCTTGAAAATCTCTTTCAGACGGCCTGTCGTATCACGGGTATCAGTATAAACGGTATAGACTAGACATTTACGTCCTTTAGCCAGACTGTCTTTGACGACCTCCAGCATATCGGCTTCTTTAGGAGAGATTTCTTCCTCATCAAACTGGGGTTCGGTATGGAAAAGGATCTTGTTTTGTCTGCGCCAGTAAACATCTTGAGGTTTGTAACAACAATCCGGCCATGACAGCAAGGCACTCATAACAACGCCGGTAAGGGTATTGTCACGATTCCTTAATGCCACCTTCAAATGCTGCCTCAAAACACTCTCCATATTTTTATAGACTGCCTGTTGATCTTCAGTCATTTCAACTGGTCGGAAAACTTCTTTATAGCCAGGCAAAACGCCTTCACCCAAATCACGCAGCTTAAGAAATACGGTAATAGGCAAAACGTAACGCATGATGCCCAAAGGGGAAAATCCCGGTGCTTTGGCGGTACGAACGCTGTTACGCTCCGCTTTTGAGCTACTGAATGCGCCATTGCTGTATTCAGTTCCAAGATGGCGGACAATATCCTTCAACACGCCATGCTTACGCATAAACGCCATGCTTGCCGATCCCAAGGTATTCCCTTTGTTGTAACTGAAACCGTCTTCAATCATCATTTGCGGCCAAAGTCGCCACAATAGAAAGAACAGGTCTTCAGCATAGCCACCCATCAGCGTACCGGTTAAACACAGAATCTTATTACAGCAACGTGCCAGAACACCCATCGCCTGACCTTGAGCCGTGCCATAATTCTTGTACTCATGGCCTTCATCTACCACCAACAATCCGAAAAAATTCTTCGGCAAGTAGCGTTTGATGAACTCGGTCGGCTGATACCCACCTCGTCCCAGGCTAAATTCTGCTTTGCCTAAGTCTCGGTCGATACGAGCCGCTTGACGGTCGTCGAATAGAAATTCTCCGTTTTCATCCATCAAATTGGAAAACGCCTGAATGTTGTTTTCCAAGGTTTCAGCCAGATACTGCTCACCATACATCCCGATGATTTTTGCTGCAGTTTTAGGACCGATACCGGGTAGGGTGGTCATGGTTTTAAGTACACGGTCGTACACTGTGCTCACAACCCCATCTTCACTCTGTTCCTTGCGGCACAGGGTCCAAAGCGGTTCCTTACACGGTTTGCCATGATGATTGCCTTTGCAAAAACGGCGGTTTTTAGCCAGGGCATTTTTCAGACCACCTTCAGTGTTATAAGGCTGGTTTTCCTCATCCAAGATTTCACAGCCACATTTAGGACAGTAATACTCGGAAACGGCAAATCCCTTAGAAGCACCTTCAGAAGGTATCCAGCGGCGGCGAACGGCATACGAAGGTCTCCAATGGTAGTCCATGCGCATCCGAACACGCCCCATCACAAAAAACTCCGGAACTTCGGGTTTTCGGTCGAGGGCACGGATTTGCAATAGCTTAGCCAACGTATCAGCTCCGTTAAGGATCCATACGCGGGCATTGGGTACTGTTTTGAGGATTTCACGTCGCCATTTGTACACTAAATGCGGTGGGCTTAATACCAAGGTACGGTGCAAGCCTGCTTGATGCGTGGCAGCAGCAGCAGCTATCGACATCATGGTCTTACCAGTACCCATTTCGGCATTAATAATGGCTGCGGGTTTGTCCTCTACCACCAATTGCTGTAATACGGCGCGTACAACTTCTCGCTGTGCCGCAAACAAAGGACGTTCCAGGTTATCCAGCACTTCTTCAAGTTTAGGATAAGTTTGTCCCTGATAGACAGGCTGGTTTTGCTCAGTAACTGCATTGAAGAGACTGTCCCCAAACTCGGCAAGAAACTGCGTCAGAGGCATATCGGAATCCGGCAGCTCAGTTTCCGGAGATTCCTCCGGCAATACGGCAGCTTCCGTACTTTTTTTGGCAGTCTCAGCCACTTGACGGATGATAAGGTTGAAATCAGCGATTATTTGATTCTGACGCTCCTGCATCTCGGCCACAGTTTGATCCAGCTCTGCAAAATCCGGGAAGAGTTCGTCTATTTTTGAAACAGGGTTATACATAATTTGCTCCTATAAAAAACGGAGCAAAACCCCGCTGACGGAGAATTGCCCCGTCGGGGTTAAAATAAGGTAGAACTATACGTATTGGATAGGAAGCTGCACCAAACCTACACCGATACCATAAACTGAGCTTGCTGCCGCATAAACGGCCTCGTTATAGAGACGGTTGTCAAGGCTGGGCAGTGGCACAATTTCACCATCATCCTTTACCAGTTCCGAATTGGCGAGATCGGTAATCCGCAAAGTCCCGCAGATAATGTCTGCGTTTACGTCGGTTTCCACTTCGGCAGTGATGCGGATCCGACCGCTAGGGGCAAGTAGGTCTATATCTGCCTGTTTCAACGGTGTTTCCGACGAATAGACATAAACCGTTACCGAAGAAACAGTCACCATTCTGCTTGTTGCGTACATATTGCTCTCCTAGGGATCGAAAATAGGAATCAACAGGTAAAGCCGGCGTTTTCCAGTGCAGTTTTCAGACGGTCAGAATCCACCAAACTTTTCAGAATACTAAATGCCTGTTCTTCCGCTTTAGCCGATTTTCGGGAAACGGTGTTCAGTTGCAGTTCCAGGTATGGGGATTTGAAAAGAACATATCTGACGAATAGACCCTCTCTGATAAGTTCTCGTACATGCAAATAATAGCCACGTTCGGCGGCATTATTGGCTTTCTTATACATCAACCCGATGTCCAAGGTTTTACCTTCGTTGAGTTTCGGTTTGATTCGGGTTTCGCTGAATTGGCGAATTAAGGGTAATGCGTGCATGGCATAAGCTCCAAGTAATAGGGAATATGCCATGCCCTATGGAATGACGTATTCCCACAGGGTTAATAAAAAAGCCGTACATCCCGAAGAATGCGTGTCATGTTTAACGGCAGGACACAAGACAGATAAGGTCTGTCAGCCTGTAAAGACATGTATTTTCAGACGGCCTTACTAAAGTCGTCTGAAAATACCTGCCAAAAGGCAGGTAAAACATATCCGAATAGCCGGACATATTGTTTAAGAACCTATCAGCATAGACACTTTTTCTACAATGAAATCATTATCGACATAAATATCAAACTGATAGTGAATTTCTGGATCAATATAGGTAGAACCCTGTAAGGTCAGAAATTTGTCATTTGCTGTAAAAAAAAGAACAAACCCTTTTCTACCATTTTTATTCAAACACGCGTGACTGTTGTCATGCTTACGATAGACACCGCCATGATTCTTGAAATTCAAACCATATTTCAAAGCCAGTGCATCTGTTACTGCAACCAACTTTTGTTTTGGTCGTTGATCGGTATCTGTAAATAGTCCGACCCCAGGTAAATCTAAAGCAGCGGCAACAGCCTCAACCTGACTTTTATATTCAGGCATCGCGCCGGCCAGAGGCTTACCTTCTGTATCGAACACATCGCAGCCGTATAAGCCATCTGTTTCCAAGATTCTAATTTCTAGGGTCTTTTCGTTTAAATATTGCATTGGTGTACTCCTATAAAGGGCAGGGGTACACGCTCCCAAGGCAGGGTACGGTATCCCTGCGTGGGTAGATTGAACTGTCTGCATCTGTACAAACAGCAGGATTAAAAATACAGTGCTACTCTTGTAAAACTAACTACTTTCATCAGTGGCATCAAGAAGATTTGGATTAATGGTCAAAATGTCCGAATCCTGATCAATTACCCCTCTGTCCGGAGAGAGTAAATGGGCTAAGGCAATCATCAACCAATCCAAATCACAGTTGTTGAATTTCTCACACAAAGCATCTAAAACCTTTGCTTTGTCCTCGTCTTCCAAAAATCTCAATTCATCAAACTCATCTTTTTCAAGTGGATTGAGTTCATGTCGAGCAACTGCTGTCATCATACCTACAAACTCAAATGCTGCTTGCAAGTCTTCTTGCTCAGGTCTCATGATAGTCATAGTTATCTCCTTTTTAGCTGGCTTTCCGGTTCATCTCGATCACTATTTGTCGCAATTGCTCGCTTTCGCGATATTTGCGGTAATGAGCAAGTATTGCTTCAAAAATTGCATAATGTTTTTGATCAAGCTGAGTAACTTGGTATAACTCAACTGGTACTCCCTGATAGAGCGATCTAACTACATTTCGCAATAACTGGGCACTACCATAACTGTACTGGCCAAGCAAAATTTCGCGTACATCTTGCTGTTGAAATACAGTATCAGGACTATAAATACCATCAGCACAAGCATTGTGTTTATCAAACTTCATAACAATCTCCAAAAATAGGGGAATATCCCCTATTGGAGATGTATCCCCAAGGGGTTGATAAAAGAAAATGCCGTACATCCCGAAGGATGCGTGTCATGTTTAACG
>ERZ773068.662-NODE-662-length-18175-cov-14.552097_pt1 | contig 18175 bp, 26 predicted proteins | sample MGYA00580620_ERZ773068 | MGnify/ENA primary metagenome ERZ773068 (study PRJEB29015, sample SAMEA2737983) | human oral metagenome | biome: human oral; feature: human-associated habitat; material: dental | place: China | collected 2101 ... | reverse complement strand
AGGCATGTCCAGGGGTATCCTTTCCGGTTGGGCTCCGGCCCCCGGAGGGGCCGGGACGGGGTTGTCAGTCTTCGGTATCGAGGATGATCAGGGCAAGATCCTCGAGGGCCGCATCGTCGTAGTCGCCGTCCCAGGTAGGATCGAGGTTGGCGATGATCGCGTGCTTGGCGGCTTCGCGTGTCAGGCCGGTCTTCGCGGCGAGCCAGCACGCCGCATCCTTGGTCTCCCAGTCGACCCATTTGGAGCCTTCGTAGATCTTCATTTCCATTCCTTTCGGGGGTTTCGCTCGGGAGCCTTTCTCCCTCGCTGTACCTATAGTCTACCCCGTCCGTAGTACGTAGTCAACCCGACGTGGTGTGACGCTGGCCACGGGCCGGGTGGGGCGGCTGGGTAAAGGGGGAGGCCCCCCGCCGGGGCGGGGGGCCTTTCTTCTAGGAGTTCCGGATTTCGTCTCTGAGTTCGATCAAGTCTTCGGGATCGAAAAGTCCCTTGTATCTGGGGAGCTTCCTGAGCTTTCTCTCTGCGTCTCGGAGGGTGGTTCCGGTCTCGGCTCGGAGCCAGTGCTTGGATTCGACCAGGTTGCTGGTGAAGGTCCGGGGGAAGATTCCTCGATTGTCTCGCATTTCAGTTTTCCTTTCCAGTTCCGGGAGCCTTTCTCCCTTGCTGTACTTATAGTCTACCCCGGCCGTGGCATGGTGTCAAGCCAGACCGGGGTAGACTTCTGTGGTTTCGGTCACTCTCCTAGGGAGTGTTCGAGCCGGGAGATGCGGGCGTCCACGACACCGATTTCCTGGGAGAGACGCCGGAGGGTGCCGGCGTGTTCGTCCCGGAGGGCGTGGACCTGGCCCTCCACCCGGGCCAGGCCCTCGGCGAGGGAGCGGCCGTCGCCCTGTGGCTCCATCCGGCGGCGCATCGCCCGCAGCTGCCTCCACACGGGGATCAGCCCGGCGACGGCGGTCAGGACGCCGGCGACGGCGGTCAGGATCGGGGCGACGTGCTGCACTACTGGCTGCCTCCCGAGACGGTCTGCGGCGCCGCCGGGGCCGGGATGGGCGCGGGCAGCTGGGCGACGTGCGCGGCGGCCGCGGCGCCGGGATCCATCTTCGGCTCCGCCGGAGCGGGCTGCGGAGACTCGGTCTCCGGCTCGGAGGCCGGCGTCGGCTCCGGCTGGGTGCCGGTGGACGCCGAGTGGCGCCCCGCGCGGACGGAGTCCTTGCCGTAGACGTTGACGGTGTTGGCTTTCGGCTCGCCGGGCATCAGGTCGTAGAGGCCGGAGGCGGTCAGGCCCAGGATGATCCCGCGGGCGACGGCGTCCAGGTAGCCGGCACCCGTGGAGTAGGCGTCCCCGCAGGCGACGGCGACGCCGACCAGGACGGAGACCAGCGGCGCCAGGGACGACGGGAGTCCGGTGCGCTTGGCGAGGTTGGTGAGGGCGACGATGGCCGGGACGGTCAGGAGGATACTCATCAGATGCTCGCCCCCAGCGCCCGCAGGTCATCCAACAGCGATTTGGCCTGGGCGTGGACGGCTTCCATGAGGGTCTGGACCGTCTCCGGATAGGCCGAGTGCTCGGGGATATCCGGGTTGGCGATCTTGATCGCCTGGTATTCCTCCCAGCTGATCCGGCGCATGCTGCAGCCGGTGACCAGGTAGGCGACGTTGTCGCCTACACGCCATACAATGATCATTGTTTCTCCTAGCGGTGGTTTGATGGGTTCAGGATCGTCTCGGCTGTCGCCGAGCGCGGCATGGTAGATATCGTCCAACTGGTCTATTTTCGCGTCGTACGGGCAGTTTTTCCCGTAGGCGGTGGACCAGCGGGCGCCCGTCTGCGCCCTGCACCAGGTCTTCCGGTCGGTCGGGTCGAATCGACCGAAATCCCCGGCGCAGCCGAGCCTATGCCAGGCGAGGCCCCGCAGGTCTCCGGGCGTGGCGATCCGGCGCGGGACGTGCGGGTGCGTGTCCCAAATCCAGGCGAGCAGCTGCCCGAGCGAGGTGACCTGGCTGGCTGTGAGGGCACGCTCGGAGGCGCCGTCCCACGTCTCCACCGATATATCGCCGAAATTCCCGGCGCCGGAGGCCCTAGTGGCCTGGGACGTGGAGGCGTACTGGTACACCTCGCCGACGCCGTTGACGTAGAACGTAGAGTACGTGCCCTTATACGGACCGTATTTGTAGAGGTTTTGGGCGCCGGAGACGGCGGTGTGGAGGGTCATCCGCACCGGGGTGTGGGACCGGTCCTGCGTCTCGGCGTTGAGGGGCCAGTGGTTGGCCCCGGGATACCAAGCCATATTTGGTGCCTTTCTCTAGTATCCGATTGCGGTCCACATGAAAGCATACGGCACGTTGCCGCCGGATCCGCGGAAGCGCGCCCTGAACTTCTCTGTGGACAGCGAGTCGATTTCGAGGGGCCCCGGCGGCGGTTGGCACTGGAACTGCACATTGTTGATCCCGGATAGCGGCGTGCACGTGATGCTGCAGACGCCTTCCTGGAAAGCCACCGGGAAGCCCGCCTCGGGCATGTACGTGAAACCATCCTGGATCAACGTCGGATAAGCGAAGACAATGCCCGTGACGATCCGGCATTTCTTCCAGTAGGCCGCAGCCGCTGTCCCGGAGATGGAGGTGCCGTTGGTGTGCGACGCCACAAGGGAGTTATCGATGGCTTCGGTACGGCACTCCAAGAACGTGTCGTTGAGCTTTTTAGCCGTCAGGAGTTCGCCGTCGGTGAAATTATACACCTCAGTCCTTGCCTTTCCACCGGATGGCCTCTAGCCATGCCGGCACGTATTCGTATGGGATGGGTTTTTGCAGTTCGAGGGTCGTTTTGACGCTCGTGGTATCCAGGGACCACTTGATGCCCTTGATGTGGCAGGGGTAGGTATCCTGGATAGTGGAGACCATGACTATGTCGGTCAGGTCCAGCTGGGCTGTTTTCCCGACGGTGACCATCGCGTCGCCGTGGACCCGGTACGGGTGGGCGACGGCCGGGTCGGCCTCGTGCCAAGCCGGCAGGGTGACGGACGACGGCCAGGCGCTTGGGTAGTTGTAATAGAGCTTCTTGGTCAGGGCGCCGACAGTCCGGGCAGCCCATGTGTTTTGGTTGTGCAGGAACTCGAACGTGTTGACCGAGATGCTCACCTGCTTTTTGCGTTCCCCGAACTCAGATTCGATCGTCCTTTCGTAGACGGTCGTCTTTTGCTGGCTCAGGGTGCCTTTATCCTTCCATTTCTTCGCGTTCGAGTCCCATTCTTGGTCTACGTGGTCGGTGGTGATATCCAGGCGGGAAATGGCGGAGGACGCGTCGTAGTCGATCGAGGCCTCCGTAGTCTGCGGGTAGACCGTCCCCGACTTGTATTCGGTGATGCCGCCGGCGTCGATCATGTAGCCGGAGGGTAGATTGTCGGGCGGGGACCAGGCGAACGCCAGCCAGCCGCGCGAGTCAATGAACCATGGCCGACAGCCGGTGGCGGTGATGATATCCAGCCACTGGGCGAGGGACCGCTCCGTGTAGGGCGCCCGGTGGACGCCCAACCTAGACCACCCATTGTCGGACTTGAGCGTCGTGTGCCACGAGATGCCGTTAGGGCCGGTGACTTCGCCGATCCCGTTCGCCGTCCACACCCAGCCCTCCGACAGCGGCCCGACGCTGGTCTTTGCGGCGAGTTTGGCGGTGGAGTCCACGGAGGTTATCTCGGTGGTGTAGGTGCCGTCGGGCTGGTAGTGGGAGACGACTGTATCGACGGTGCCGGTGAAAATCGGTGTCGCGGACGGGCAGTGGACGAGGATGGTGCGGCGGCCTCGGTGGATCTTGGCGAGACGGGGATCGTAGGAGTCCTTGTAGACGGCTTTCATGGTGCCGATCTTGTAGGTGGACGTGATCCCGTCGTAGTCCAGGCCGCGCTCGGTGCTGACGGTGACGCCGTTTTCGAGCATGTTCACCCATATCAGGTCGGCGTCGGAGGGTGCGAGCGTGTACTCGCCGAGTTTGATGTTCCCGAGGGTGTCCCAGTCGCCTACTTTCCGGTTAGGGTTGGGCAGCGTGGTGGCGCCGAGGATGATTTTGCCGAGCCGCTGGTCCGCGGATGCCGGGTCGGGGAGCTGGGCCATGAGGGCGTAGGCCTCCGGGCCCGTCGCTGCCATGGCGCCGCCCGGCATTTCGAGCTCGTGTTCGACGTGCAGCTCGCATTCCTGGCCGTCGCACACCTCCGGTGTCTCTATGGTGAGCCGCTGCAGGTAGCGCGGATTGTAGGAGAGCCAGGTGCGGTCGGTGCCGTCCATGGTCTGGGTGCGGATGGCGCCCTGAATCCCGATACGCGCGGTCGCGCCGGTGACGGTGGGGCATTTGATGGTGACGGCGACGGCCGGTTCCCAGGATGCGGGGATGGGCGGCAGGTTGATCGTGATCAGGTCGCGGGAGTCGGCCTTGAACGTGAAATCTCCCTTCGGGTCGTGCCGTTGGCTGTCGGGGACGAAAACACGCACCCGGTCCTGTGTCCACTGTTCGCCGGATCGCTGGCGCCAGTGTTTGGGCGCGAAATCGAACCGCGAGACGGGTGGGTAGACGTGCATGATACTCCCTATCTTATCAGGTTCCGGCCGGTGGTGCGCTCGTAGTCGCGGATGGCGTCTACGACGGCCTGGCCGGAGCGGGCGTCGGCGGTGAGGGTCTGGACGGTGATGTTGACGGGCCGTGTTTCACGTGGAACGGCGGCGGCGACGGCGGGGAGGGGCATGCCGGCGGGGACGCCGGCGAGGGCCTGCCCGTCGATCATGCCCGGCATTCCTCGGGTCAGGCTTTGGAGGGAGGATCGGACGGCGCCGTACCGGGATGCCATCCCGTCTACGAGGCCTTGGATGATGAGCTGGCCGGCGCCGCGCAGGAGGGTCCGGTCCACCGCCTCCGGCCCCTTCCAGGACGTCAGCTTGTTGGTGAGCCATTTGAAGCCGTCTTTGATGGCTCCGAAGCCGCTCTTGATGCCGTCCCATAGGCCGCCGATGATTTTCTTACCAACATTCAAGAGGATTTTGCCGGCGTTGCCGAAGGCCCTCACTATTTTGCCGGGGATTTCGGCGACCCAGCCTACGACTTTGGTGATGCCGTTCCAGACGGAGGATGCTATTTGGCCTATCACGCCCCAGACTTTGGAGAGTAGTTTGCCGAACCATCCGATTACCATGCCTATGCTGCCGATGATGGTTTGGAATGTTATTTTGATTTGGTGGGCGGCGGCGCCGATGACCGTCTTGATTCCGTTCCAGATGGATTTGATGACGCCGAGTAGGCCCTGGAACGCGGAGCCGAGCCAGCCGGCGGCGGTGCGGATGCCGGTGAAGACTGCGCCGATGACGGCGCCGGCGCCGGAGATGACGGCCTTGATCCCGGCCCACACCCAGCCGGCGACGGTGGCGATGCCGGTGAAGACTGCGCCGATGACGGCGGCCCCGCCGCGTAGGAGGGCGATGAAGCCTTCCCAGGCGGCTTTGACGATGGCGACGGCGCCCGTGAAGATCAGCTTGACGCCCTCCCAGGCCAGGCTTACGACGGTGGCGAGGCCGGACATGACGGCGGAGACGGCGGTGACGCCGATCTGGAAGGCCATTTTGATGGCCTCCCATGCGATTTTCAGGGCGGCCGCCGCGGTCTTGACGACGTTGACGAGTAGCCGCCAGGCGCCGACGAAGACGCCGCCGATGACGCGGCCGATGCCGGCTAGGAGGCCGGGGAGTTTGCCGATGAGCGGGACGATATGGTCGGCGATGAAACCCGTTACTTTGGTGACGATTGGCAGGAGCATGTTGCCGAGTTTGGCTTTGGCGTCCTCCCATTTCGCCGAGAGTACTTGTTGTTTGTGTGCGAGGGTGTCGGTTTCGCGGGCGAATTTTCCGGTGGAGTCGGCGGATTGCTTTTGGATGAGGGAGAGTGTGGCTGCTTGGGTGGCCTGTGTGGTGAGTTGTCCGTTGACTTTTTTGTAGCCGAGGGCGGCGGCTTCGGCGTCGATTGCGTTCTGGGTGAGGGAAATGCCGTATTTCTCGATCGGGTCCCGTTCGCCTTTGAGGGCGGCGGAGAGTGCGTCTACGGCGTCTTTCGTGTTGCCGCCGAACTGTGCGCTCAGGTCGGCGCCGATTTTGATGACTTTGTTGGCCTGGTCGGCGAGTTGGTTGGCTGCGGTGCCGCCGTTTTTCAGCTGGGTGCCGATGAGCGTCGCCATTTCATTGTATTGGTTGCGGGAGAGTCCGACGGCGTCGGCGGCTTTTTGTGCGTAGGCGTGGACCTGTTTGGCGGAGGATTTGAAAACGTCGTCGACGGCGCCCATCGATTGCTGCAGGTTGCTGGCGGCGCCGACGGCTTGCTTGCCGAGGGCGAAAGCTGCTGTGGCGCCGAATCCTATGACGCCGGCCGCTAGGCCTTTCATGCCGATGCCGAGGGCGGACATGGACTGTTTGAGCTTACCGATCCCGCCTTCGGCTTGCCCGATCTTCGACATTTCCGACCTGAACCGCTTCGTGTCCGCGGTCACACTGATTTTGATTGATTGCTTGCCGGCCATCCTGTAGACTCCCTTCTGTCAGATGATTCGTTCCTTTCCTGACATTTGGGGGATGCCCCCCGGGCCTGAGTTGTTCTCTGCTTCTCTCTCCCTCAGGCCCGGGGGGCCTTTTCATGCTTTCTGGCGGCGGTTCCACTCGCGGATGAGCGCCGCGGTCTCTATTTTGGTCAGCCCCCAGTATTCACGGGGAGACGTGATGATGCCCGAGGCGACCATTGCCGCCATCTGTTTCACGAAACGGGGCGGTCGCCTCGATCGCGCCGGCGTGGCTGGGTGCGTGGGGGCGGATGCGGGCGAGGATCCCGGTGAGGGCGGCGTCGCGGGGCGGCTCCGTGTGGGAGGCGGCTTCGATGACTTCCAGGGCGTCGGCCATGGTGAGGCCGTCGGCGACGGACGGGGTGATGGCTGGGTCTCCGGGCTGGGCGAGGCGCTGCAGGGCGATGGTGGCGAGGGCGCGCATCATGAGGCCGGGATCTGGGTCGGCGTCCAGGCCTGCGCCGGTGATGGTCGTGTACATGACCTGTTCCCCGATGGTGAGGGACTCGGCGAAGGCCGAGAAGGCCTCCGACTGCACGTCATTGCTGGTAGGTTCTTCCATTAGAGGGTTCCTCCGATGTTGTTGTCCAGGCCGAGCTTGTCGCATATCTCGCCCAGGCCCTTGAGTAGATGCTTGACGATGTCCTGGTTGCGGGCTTCGAGGGCCTTCACCAGGAAAGGGTGCGGTTTGATGTGGTGTTTCGGCCATCCGTAGTGTTGGACGCCGGCGTACGGAATGCTCTTCCGGCCGGCGTAGACCACGCTCTTGGTTTTGCCGCGGCCGGCGCGGATGCTTCCTGCGAGGCGGCCAGTCTTGTGCGGGGCGAGGGGTTTGGCGGTGCGGACCACGAGTTCGCCGAGGGAGTGCATCAGCTCTTTCATGTCGCTCGTTTCGGCGCCGGCTCGGGCGAGGGCCCGCATCGCTTTATCTGCCCCTTGGATGCGCATGGTGACTCCGTCGCCCACGGAGTAGACGCCGTCATGCATCTCAAGGCCCCCTTAAATCACGCTTGGGTTTTCTTTTCGCGGTTGCGGATCGTGAATTCTATTTCGGTCGTGCTGTCGTCGTCGCCGGCTTTGATGCCGATCGACGGGCGGAGCTTCGGGAACGCCAAAGTTCCGACCCAGTGGGGTTCGTCCACGGTGGGCGTGTCGTTGGCGTGCGGAGCAAGCGTGAAAGGCACGTTATCCTTGCCGGGGTTGTCGAAGACTTTCATGAGGAGGGCTTCGGCGCTCGTGGACTGGACGATGGTGACTTCCAGGGTTGCCTTGCCGACGGAGCCTTTCATGACGTCGCCGAACGTCTTCGTGCCCGCATCCTTCGTCTCTTCCTTCGGGAACTTCCACTCGCTAATCTCAGCGGCGTAGTCCACGTTATCGATTTTGAGGACCAGTTTGGATCCCCGGAGGCGCTGTATAGCCATAGTTATTTGGCCTTTCGTGTGATGATGGTTTTGATGGTGATGCGGACGGCGGGCAGCGGGGAGGCGAGGGCGTCGCCGGAGATGGCGACGTACTCGCTGATGCTGATGCCGCCGACGTCCAGGGAGAGCATGACCTGGGCGACCCGGTCCAGCCAGGCGGTGGCGTCGGCGACGGACATGCCGGGGCGGGCGGTGACGGTGACCCGCCACGTGGCGCGGGCCTGGGCGTAGGGCAGGTTCTGGGTGTCGCCGGCTTCGACGCCCATAAGCTCGATCCAGGCGGTGGCCGGCGGCGGTGTCTGCGGCAGGTAGGAGCGGACGTCGGTCAGCTCGGTCCCGAACGCCGCCCCAAGGACGCCTACCAGGCCCTCCTGGATTTCGGCGCGGCAGTCCGCGATGGTGGGTATCTCTGTCATGCGAGTCCTGGCCTCACGTAGGGAGCGAGCATGGGGTAGACGGCCCGGAGCGGATCCCGGGCGAGCCGCACCGGGCTGCCGGCGTCCGCGAACGCTGAGAACACGCCGCCCGGAGACAACATGCGGGTGTTCAACTCGCGGGCGACTTCGAGGACGGCCCTGTGGGCGATCTTGTCGGGTAGCTCGGAGGCGCCGACGTAGGACCGGACCATCTGGACGGCGGTGTCGATCATCTCCGCGATATCCGTCGGTTCCAGGGTGGAGGCCCCACCCGCGAGATGCAGTTCGCGGGTGAGGACCAGCCGGAGTTTCTCAAGATCGACGGTGAACGCCACGATATCAGCCCTGCTTGAACGTCCAGGGCAGGAGGGCGCCGGGGAAAGGACAGTAGTGGACGCACTCGCTGTAGACCGCAGTGTCGCGGCGCAGGTCCAGCACCTGGTCTTGCTGCAGCCGGAGCGGCGCCTCCCCGTCGTCGCGGACGACGATCGCCCGCTTGTCGTAGAAGCACGCCAGCGTCTCGCCGGGGATCGGCACGACGGGCACACCGTACAGGCTCAGCGAGATGGGCTTGGCCGGGTCGATCCGGCCTTCGTTGGCGACGGCCGTGTCGGAGCCGACCCAGCGGAGCAGCCTCTTTTCCTCGCCGATCGACGCTATCACTTTGATCAGGTCCCACGTCAGGAAAAGTCCATCGATCGAGTACTGGTCGGAGTCATCGTAGGATTTCTGGGCGTCAATGATGACGTTGCGCAGCGACGTCGCCGTGATCTCGCTGGCTTTCGTGGTGCCGCCGACGGAGTGCTTGGCCGCCGCGGCGACGATCTGCTCACGGACGAACTGCACGTTCCACGCCTCGAACGCCTTGGCGTGCTTGATGGCCATACGCTGCCCAATATCGTCCAGGAACGCCGGATCCGCACGGTTGATGGTCGCCCTGGTGAGGGACGTGCCGCCCGCGAACGCCGTCACCTTCGCTGTCTTAAGTTCGTCGGTGAGGCTCCCGGTGGCCACCTGGGTGCCTTCCGTGTACTCGGCGACCGTCAGTGAGTCTTCCTTGTAGACGGAGTACTGGACGGTCTGGCCCTGCATCGGGACGTCGTGCGTGTACGCCAACGCGTTGGTGACCCTCTTTTTGGCTTCCATCTTGGCTTGGAGGCGCCCGAGCCAGGCGGGCGGCTGCGCGGACTGGCCGACCTTGGTGACGGTGACGTCCCGGAAAGCCATCCCCTCCGGGGCGTTCTTGATGTAGTCCCCGTAGGACCGGTACTTGGCGAGGGGATGCGGCTCGGTGACCTGAGCGGTCTCCACTCGGTCGATCCGGTCGCGGAGGGCGCGGACGTCGGCGGAGATACCGCCGATCGCATCGTCCAGTCTGTCGATGGCGGTCTCTGCCATAGCGTTATTCTCCTTCATTTCTTCGATAGCGGTGTTGTTGGAGCGTTGGTCGGTGATGGCGGTGTCTTCGTAGGCCGGGAAAGGAACTACGGAGACTTCGTAGAGGGTTGCTCGGGTGACGGTCACGTCGATCCCGGCGTCGGTGCGGGTGATGGTCTGCCCGTCGTCGGCGGGCAGGAATCCGATCGACATTTGGGTGAGGGCGCCGTCGGCGATGAGCTGGCGGACGTCCCGGCCGATCTGGGTGTCGGAGATGCGGGCGTCGATCATGAGGGCGCCGTCCTCTTCGCGGGTGTCGGTTACGACGCCGATGACGTCGCGGTGCTCGGAGAAGAGCTTGACGCCGCCTTCCCGCGGGGTGAGGGCGCCGGAGTGGATGGTTTCCACGAAGCCGGGTGCTATCTCGGTGGGTGTGTCCAGGGGGACGGCCCGGGCGGTTATCTCCCAGCCGCCGCCGGTCCCGGCGTCGGCGAGGCGCGTGGTGAGGGGCCCGTTACGCTTCCGGATCCGGTTCAGGGTTGCTGACGGATGCTCTGTCTTCGTCATCGGCGGCACCTTCCTTATCTTCGTTGTTTTCGTGTAGTGGGTTGAGGCCTTCGATGGCACGGACTTCGTCGATCGTGAGGAATCCAGCCTCTATGGCGACTTTGTGGGCGGCGTACCGGGTGGTCGTGTCCGGCCTGAGGAATCCGTCTACGTTGAATCTGACGTCGTCGGGGAGTAGCTCGCTCAGGGCGGCTTCGATTTCCCGCATGTACGGCATCAGCGTGTGCCTGACGAACAGGATGCTCTCTTGCTCCATGTTGGCGTAGGTTTTGGAGTCGCCGTCGCCGGAGGTGAGCATGAGCCGGGCCGGGATCCCGAAGATTCGCGCTACGGAGATGACGTTGACTTTGCGGACGTCCAGGAGTTGTAGCTCGGCCGGCGTCAAATAGCACTGTTTGTAGGTGAGGCCGGAGCCGAGCACGGCGACGCCGCCTTCCGGCGTCATCGTGGCGTTCGCCGCGGTCTTCCACTCTTTCGCCATGTCGGCGGAGAGTGTCTGGTCGGTGGTGAGGATCCCGGTGGGGCGGCCGCCGCGCTTGGTCCACTGGGCTGCGTATTGGTGGGCGTCTATGGCGCCGCGGAGTCCGTCGGCCCACGCCTGGATCGGGCCCTGGCCGAGCGGCTCGCCGGGCACGTGGGTGAGCTGCAGCTGGCGGACGTCGGAGACGGTCAGGGAGTCGTAGGTGATGGTTTTGACGCCGGTGGCGACGTCGATCCGGGCGGAGCACCGTGAGGGATCCAGGACCCGGACCGGGCCGGGGCCGTCGGGGACGCGGAGCCAGGCGTTGCCGGTCTGGGCGAGGGACTGTGTTATCTCGCCGAGGAATCCGGGCAGGGTCTGGCCGGGCGGCAGGATCCGCTGGATCATGCTCGTGGCGGAGCCGCGGGGGCGTCCGAGAGTCCGGGAGTACCGGTCCAGGGTGAGCTGGGAGATGGACCCTTCGAGGATGGCGAGGGCCCGGTAGACGGAGTCCAGGACCCGCGGGTCGTCGCCGGCGTCACGGCGGATGGTGACGCCGTTTTCGACGCGCTGCAGCCGGGGCGGCGCCTGCCGGCCGACCATGGCCCGGGCGAGGGACGTGAATGGGTTTCGTGCCACGTGGATCACCCTACCATATCTGCAGGACGGGTTTGGATAGGTATTTGCCGGCGGCCCACACGGCGAGGGCGGTGGCGCGGAGGGCGTCGATCGGACCGTCTGATTTGGCGGCGTCGAAATCCACGCCGCGGTTGGTGGTGCGGAGCCTGGCGACGTCGATCGCGGAGACGACGCAGCCGGCCTGGACGTGGGAGACGGTGCCGTCCCGGGACCGGTCGATCAGGGCCTGGCAGGCGTCCTGGTAGTCGCTGTAGGCGCCGGTCTGGCCGATGCCGTCGGCGGCGAGGGTCTCGGCGATGAGCCGGGTGGGGCCGGTCGGGTCGGCGACGATCCTCCGGTAGCCGTCCGCCCACAGGTACCTGAGGCGGGGTTCGAGTTCGCGGACGTCGTTGCCGGACCAGGCGATGACGGTGACAGGGTCCCCGTCGTCGTCCAGCCAGGCCGCGGCGATGGTGGCGCCGGTCCCGTCTCGGGAGGCGTCGTAGGCGATGACGGTGTCTCCGGGCCGCCGGTGCTGGGCGGCGGGATCGTCCTCGGGGATCGCCCGGGCCGTCCACATGGCGACGTCGAAAGCCGCCTTATCGTCGCCGGCGGTCGGGAGGTTGAGGAACGCCCTGCGCCACTCGGCGAGGGGCAGGCCGTCGCCGAGCGCCCGGAGACGCCGCAGCGACTGGGTGTAGCCGATGGCGGGATGGTAGGCGAGGGTGGCGTCGCCGTACGGGTCCCGGTCGGCCAGATCCGGGTCGGCGGAGAACTCGAAGAACGCCACCCTGGCGCCGGGATCCCGAGTGGCGGCCCGGCCGTGGGCGAGTTTCTCATCCCACCATCCGCCCGACGTCGCCTCCGAGCCGCGGGTGGACAGCCGCCAGGACTGGGCGAGACGCCGAGTGGCCTGAGCGGGCTTGACGGCGGCTTCGATCGCGGTGCCCTGCTCGGGCGTATACGCCCAGCATTCGTCGGCGGATTCCAGGTCGATCGCGTCGCCGTGGATCGCGGAGTCCGTCGGCGGATACGGCTCAAGATAGGCTCCGGTCGGCGCGTAGGTGAGCCGCTCGGCGCCCTTGCCCCGCAGGACTTCGACGCCGGAGTCCTCCACGGCCGGGATATCGTCCACGTAGGACCGCCAGCGTTTCCCGGCGTCCTTCCCGGTCTGCGCCGTCATCACGGCCCGGTGATCGGCGAAAGCAAGCATCCGGTGGAGGTGGATGGCGCCGACCAGGTCGGACTTGCCGGCCTGGCGGGGCACGGAGACCATCACCGTGTGGTACCACCACTCGCCGGGATGCTCGGGATCTAGCTCGCAGGCGACGTCGGCGACGTACCGCTGCCACGGCATGAGCCGCCGGCCGCGGACCCGCTCGGAGACTTCGGCGACCACGGGGCCGAGGCTGGGCCGGTCCGGGTCCCGGAGAGTGGCGTAGGCGGCGGTCAGGCCGTCGGGCAGCTGGACGGACACCGTCAGAGCCCCATCGATCGGGCCGTGACGGCCTCGATCACGGTCTGCAGCGTGTCGAACACCGAGCCTGTCTTCGCCGGCGGCTTCGGCAGCATCTCAATCCCGTCAAGTAGCTGCCGTGCGAGCTGAGTCGTGGCGACGGAGACCTTCGCGGCGCACAGGCCGCGGTCCAGAGCCTTCGCCGTGGACAGCATTACGACGGTCAGAAGCTTCGTGCGGTAATCAAGCAGGTCCTCCCCCTCAAGATCGTCAATCAAGTCCTTGACGGCGTCGTGGATCGGGGATTCGTCCCGAACCTCAAGGTCGAATAATGGCATTTTCACTCCGTTTCGCCGTTTTTTCCGAATTTTAGACGATTTGGGGGGAAATGGAAAGTGGGGGCGGGCTCCCGGCCCGGCCCCGTTGGAAAAAATGCGATTCCGATTTCGGTCGGTCGGCGCCGGACGGTGCGAGAGCCGTCGCCTCGAGCGGCATTGCAGCCGTAGTGCGCCGGTCTCAGGTTCTCGATCGTGTCTGTGCCTCCGCGGCTGACGGGCAGCACATGGTCGATACTCAGTCGGTCTCGCAGCCGCGTCGCGTCGGGGTTGATCATCGTGTGGCAGATGGAGCAGCGCCAGCCGTAGGTGTCGGTGACCATCTGCCGCAGCTGCTTTTGGTTCCGGCCTCGCCAGCGTCGTCCTCCGCTCATGCCCCTGAGCATACCACGTCCGAGCAACCCCCGCAACTCGGATACCCACGGTCGGAGATACCCCCGGTCGAACAGACCCACCGTCTCCACAACCTGGGTCTGGTCCGGGAACCGGGACCACCCGAGTAGGCGATAGCCCGTCTCCCCGAAGGGGCGGGCGGAGGGTCCGCCGCATCGCGGCGGGCGGACCCTCCCGATCGCCCTCCCCCTTTTCGCTTTTCTCTAAATGTAGTAGAGGGTTCATCTAAGGGAGAGAGAGTCTCCCTTATGGAGACTCTCTCCCTTAGGGAGATTGATATGGCTAGCACACAGTTCCGCATGGGCGTCTCCCAGTCTGGGCCGGCGCTCCGGGGCAAACCCCCGGATCGTCCATGCGGAACACTGTGCCGTCGCCTCGAAATGGGGACAGTGGCCCCGACGTTCCGCATGGTCAGAAGAGGGAATCCGCGGTACCACTGGGATCCGACCCGGTCTGGTCGGGCGACGGCGGGCCCGCACTGTCCCGATCCATGCGGAACGCTGTACCGTTAGGATTTGCGTTCCGCATGGGATGGGCCCAGAATCCCTGCGGGCATGCGCCTAACAAGCCGTGGTTGTAGGCGTGGGCGGCCTCCGCGTCGGCCGACGCCAGCACGTCCAAGAGGGCCTCGCAGGCGCCTGCCAGGTCATCATCGTCGGGCAGGGTGCGGGCGATCGAGCGGCGTAGATCCACGACGCCCCAGGCGGCCGTGTGGAGATGGGAGATGATGCGCAGCGCGACATCCCGGGCCTCCGGATTGGGCCTCAGAACGACGGGCTGGGGGTGCTTCTTCGTTGATTCCATGCCCTGATTCTACCCTGGGCACGACTAATGCCCCCTACCGCCTGGCGGGGGCTTGCATGACGGTATTCGGCTATGGGGCCGGGCGGCTGCGGACGCCCGGGAGGACGGTCAGACTGTCACTGCGCGAAGCGTTTGAGCAGGCGGCCTTCGGGATCCCGGATTTCCTGGCAGTCGGCGTCGGGGTACTCGGCGTCGAACTCACTGGCCAGCACCCAGCCGCACCAGCCGGGGACGGGCCGCTCCATCATCCGCGATGCTCGGTCGGCGTCGTATCCCCGGCTGAGGATCCGGTCTTTCATCTCGGAGACCTGCTCGGGCGTGTAGACCACGTCGCACGGCCTCGCGACCTTCTGCGCGGGCGGCACGAACGCCGCGCTCGGCGCCGGAGACGGAGCCGCGGATGCTTCCCGCGGCGCCTCCGACGGCTCGGGCGGCTCGGGCGGCTCGGGCGGCTGGGGGGCGTGTTCGATCTTGGAGACCCGCTCCCTGTAGGCCCGGTAGCGGGCGACGGCGGCGTCCTTCTTACGCTTGACCCACTCGCGGAGATTGATCCACGCAAGATACGCTTTCTTGTCTACGCGGATCCAGGAAGGGCGGGGGCAGCCGTCCGGGCCGATCCCGCCGCGCTCCCAGGCGATCAGTCCGGCCTTTTCGAGGCGTTTGAGGCCCTCCCTGGCCCACCGGTCGGTGATATGGGAGGCCATCGCGACCTGATAGGCGGTGGTGCGGCCCTCCGCCGACTTCGAAGGCAGGCAGACGGCCAGACCCTGCATCGCGTAGGTCATGCACCGATCGAACCCCCCCCAGCCGCGCTGGGCGTGGGAGCGGGTCAAGGACGTCAGCGGCGCCCTGGCATTCATGCCCTCATGGCGCCGAGGAGACTTCGGTTTACTCATTTTCTCATTCCTTTCCGGAGCGGACTGTGCCAGTCTACAGCCTCGCAGTAGTAGGGATCATTCTCGGAGGGCCCCGTGGCGGTGTCGAAGTCCGATATCCACACGGCCGGGAACTGCCCGTCTTGCCCCGTGGGGAATTGGACGGAGACCTGCATACGGCCGTCAGCGACGTGTTCTATCCGCCAGCCGTTGTAGGTGTAGGAGCTATCGTGGACGACGCCGATGGCGACGGTGGTCAGCTGGGCGCTGTACGGGCCGTGGCGCCGCTGGGCGTCGGGGACAACCCGGTACTCCGGGTCGAACCAGACCAGGCCGTTAGAGCGGCCTTCCTGGCGGAGTCTCTCCCACGCCGTCGCCGCCATATACCGGTAGGCGACCAGCTGGTCGGGGGAGACGATGATGGATGGTCTCCTGTAGGCGTCCATCTGGGCGACGCCATGGTCATAGACTTCCATATGCACAGTGTACACCGTTCCGCATGGCGCCGTCAAAACGGCAAGAGCCCCCCAGCATCACACTGGGGGGCTCCAAGGCACCTATCGGCTTCTAGCAGGGCCAGCCGTCATCGAAATGGCAGCGGAACATTCCGCCGAGAAGCCATCCGAGATAACTCCAACTCATGGGTTTCACCTCCTATCATTCTCCGGTGGTGTCGGGCCGCCACGGGTAGTCACTCGGCGACAGGTTGTTGCTGAACCTCGCCCACAGGAGCAGGTTGGGCACGTCTACCACTATGTGCCTGTAGCCGCTCGGGAGCCTCAGCTGAGGGGACATTTTGAAGTCCGCGCCGACGGGCCACACGCCGCGCTTCGGCTGGTAGGCGATGAGGCTTCCCGGGTAGGTGCCGGCCGGCCTTGTTTCGATCGTCGGCGTCGGAGGGAGGCCCTGGTAGTACTCCCCGTCGGCCGGCGGCCTCAGCGCCTCCGGGACTATCCAGCCCTGGGCGGCCGCGAGGGTCAGCCGGAGCGCCCAGGCGGGCGTGGTGGATACCCTCCGGACCGTCACCCTCGCGGCTCCGCCACGGGCGTGGCGGCGGCCGATGTCGGCGAGGGTGACCGTCAGCCGGTGCACGACCCTGGCCGTCTTGCCGATCTTCGCGATCGGGGCCGCCCCGTGGGCGCGCGACGTGCCCTTGCCCCAGGTGTTGATGGTGTCTCGGGAGACGCCCTCTATCTCGGAGATGTCGGCGTAGGTCAGGCCCATCGCGTTGAGGGCGCGGACGCAGGTCTGTAGCTGCTCTACGTGCTCGGATGCCATGTCACCGCCCCCCGTCGGTCTCGGAGTCTCGGAGGGTCCAGCCGTAGGCGTATCCGTAGATGCTCGCGGTGATGGTCAGGACGATCCTCCACGGCGTGGAGGCGGTGGTGACGGCGACGGCGATGAGCGCGACCCATGCCAGGCCGAGGAGCGCCACCATCGCCGGCGTCGGAATCGGCTTGGTCATTTGAGCAGTCCTACCTTTCGTGCGTAGTTGTCTCCGAGACGGTGGTTTTTGTCGATCCATGCCTGGCGGGCCCTGGCGAGGGCCCGGAGTCCGAGGGCGTCGTAGGCGATCTCCTCCATCCGGTCTGTGGTGTCCAGTACGTCGGTTAGGCCGTCGGCGGCGCCGAGCGAGTACCAGGATCGCTGCTCGGGAGTGAGCCGGTCCCAGTCGCAGTCCAGGCTGGCTCCGGCTCGGCGGCCGTCGGCGTAGAGACGATCGTAGGCCTCCGTGTGGGCTTTCAGGAGGACGCCGCGGAGCGGCTGAGCCTTGCAGCCGTAGAGGTCGATAGCCGATACGAGGGCGTAGCAGGCTCCGGACCAGTAGAGCACCTTCGTCTCGGGAGGGTCATAGTCGCGGACGCCGGGGCCGGTGAGGATTGTCTTGGTCATTTGATGTGCCTTTCCAGTGTCAGGTCGTAGATGGCGGTGCAGGCGTCGAAAAACCCGTGCTGCCCGCCGGCAGGGAGATGCTCGGCGAGGTAGCGCAGGTCGCAGACGAACCTGGCGCCGGGGACGTGCTGGGCGCCTCCGGAGGCTGTCAGCTGCGCCGGGGAGTAGAGCGCGATCGGGGTTCCGTCGGCGGCGCCGATGGAGATGTGCCGGTGCCCGAGTTCGCGTTCCAGGTGGTGGATGTAGGAGACGCAGTGGGCGGCGAATATCTCGCCGCCGGTGCGGTCCTGAGGATTGTTCACCTTGAACAGGTCCATATTTACGCCCCTTCCTTCACGATGCGCTCGTGCCAGAGTGTCAGGTCGCACGTGTACTCGCAGTGGGCGATAGGGTCGAAGACGCGGAATAGCAGGGACAGGAGGCGGGTGTCCGGGCCGTCCTGGGGGATCGGGGCGCCGGTGAAGGCGTCGATCATCGCGAGCGGGTTTTCGGGATCCCACCATGCGGAGTCTCCCTCCAAGTCGGCTTCGAGAGCCTCTTGGATGCGGTCGGCTTCGGCTTCGATGACGCCTCCGTCTTCGATCAGGTAGTCCAGGACGAAGTCCCGGATCAGAATTCTCTCAGAATATTCCATTATCGTGTCCTTTCGGTGGGTGTGCGGTAGTACTGGGGGCGGGGCCAGCGGGGCCAGGCGAGGCCACGGACGGTGGCGACGTGGCCTCCGGGCAGGTGCCGGATCGCGGTGTGCCGGCCTCCGTGGTGCAGGTCCACGCTGTAGGCGGCGGCTTCGCGGGTGCCTACCAGGTAGCCCTCGCGGTCGTAGTAGCAAGTGCCCTCGTAGCCCTGGGAGGCTGCGTGGCGGACGTCTCGGGCGATCCGATCGTAGGCGCCCGGCGTAAGCTCGGGATGGTATTCAGGCATGTCCAGGGGTATCCTTTCCGGTTGGGCTCCGGCCCCCGGAGGGGCCGGG
>ERZ773068.661-NODE-661-length-18187-cov-3.575833_pt1 | contig 18187 bp, 14 predicted proteins | sample MGYA00580620_ERZ773068 | MGnify/ENA primary metagenome ERZ773068 (study PRJEB29015, sample SAMEA2737983) | human oral metagenome | biome: human oral; feature: human-associated habitat; material: dental | place: China | collected 2101 ... | reverse complement strand
CAGATTTCCCCTCAATCAGTAAAAGAATCAATAAAAAATGTACGGGTAATTACAGCACAGGATATAAAAAATATGGGTGCTGTAAATTTAGATGACGCATTAAATCAATATATTAATATTACCGTACTCCCAGATGTAAATAGTGGCCGCTCCACTGTTTCTCTTTTTGGGCTCGACAGCTCTTATTTCAAGATATTTATAGATAATATTCCTTTTGTAAGCGAAGGTGGAGTGGGGAATAATACCGATCTTTCTCAAATCAATATCAATGATATAGAGCGGGTGGAGATTATAGAAGGCTCTATGGGCGTTACCCACGGAGCCAATGCCGTGAGCGGTATTCTCAACATTATTACCAAGAAAAAAGCACAGAGCAGATATGAGATAAGTGCCAGTGTGCAGGAAGAGAGTATGGGAAATGAATATAACCTGAAAGATAAAGGGCGGCACATACAAAGCCTTAAAGTCAATTATAATATTAATGATAATTGGATGTTCTCCACAGGCTTTAATAGAAACCAGTCTAATGGATATTTTGGAAACTATAAAGGGAAAAATTATCTGTTGCCCGATGGCAGAAGGGGATATAAATTTCTCCCGAGAGATTATACTCAGGAAAATGTTTTAATCAGCTATCGTAAAGGGAGTTTTAAATCTTTTTACAAGTTTGAGTATATGGAAACAAACTTTAATTTCTTCGATAGGAATTCTAAATCTGGATATAATGATGAAATAGGAGCGTATAGATACGGAACAGATAAAAAGTACTATTATTCAAGAAATGCTCATCACTTAAATGCTAATGGCAGGTTTAATGATTTTGCGTATAACATCTCTGCCTCCTATCAGTATCAGGAAAGGGAAATTGAGCGCTTCCGATATATTATTAATACACGACAGTCCATTAATAGAGAGCGTAAAAAAGATCAATCTATGGATGTTATCTACTCCACAGGTACTCTCAGCAAGAGCTTTGCGGATAAGAGGTATAATATTCAGCTCGGATATGAGTTGGTGAATAACAAAGGCTTCTCCGAAGTAGATGATGCAGGGCATACCATAAAACAAATCAACAAGAAAATAGATAATTATGATGTCTTTGCTCTATCCGAAATCGGTTTTACCAAGAACTTTTCCATTCGCCCAGGTTTCAGGTATTCTTTCCAGACGCTCTTTAATAACCAATATTCCTATTCACTTGGGCTGAGGTATTTGTTAAATGACTATGAGTTTAGGGCTTCAGGAGGGAAATCTTATCGTACTCCAAGTTTTGATGAGCTCTATACCTATAATGTATTCGAAGGGCATTCTTTCCTTGGGAATGAAAACTTAATCCCCGAAAATGGTTTCTCCACAGAAGCGAGTATTAAAAAGACCACCGAACTGAATAACGGAAAATCCAGACTGCACAATCAAGTAATGTTCAGTACTAATAATATCAGTGATAAAATCTATAATGCGTTGCTCGATTTAGATGGTAATGCCCCGAAGTTCCAGTATATTAATATCAGTAAGTACAAAAGCTATCATATCTCTACCAGCAATAATTTTAAGTCGGATAACTGGGATTTTGGTTTAGGAGCTTCCTTCGCTTGGGTTTCTCAAAAAGTAGAGAGTGAGAAACATCATACAGATGACAGATTCCTGCTCAATATCAATGCGAATCTAAACCTCTCATATAATATCCCTCAGTGGGATACAAGGATTTCCGCTTACTATAAGTTTATTGGGAAATCTCAGCAGTGGACGGTGAGTACCAAAGGCTATGTCATTAGCGAGCAAGACCCTTATGGCTGGCTGGATATGTCCCTACAAAAGAAATTCTTTAAGAAGAATGTAGAGGTAGCATTCGGTGCGAGAAACTTACTTAACACTACCGATATAAAGCGAACAACCACTTCCGCTGATGGTAGTAGCAGGAATGTACAGTCTGTGGCATTGGGCTATGGAAGGTCTTTTTATTTGAAACTAACATATAATCTTAATATAAAACAATAAAATTTCATCGCTATGAGAAAGAATTTAATCATCACAACATTAGCAGCTGTTACTTTAATGTTTACTTCCTGCTCATCCACAGAAGATGGGCAAGATGGTATAGCAGAAGTGCCAAGTATACCCCCGGGTTCTTTATTGACTCTGAAACCCGAAGTAGGAGGGCATAATCAGCCCAATCAGGTTTATGTAGATTTGAGGACCAATACCACGAAAGTAGTAAGAAGAGACTCTTGGGACTTCGGTTTTTACTGTGGCGAAGATTTCAGAGTAATACTTAATAGCTCTGTAAAAATGTCTACAAAAGCCCTTAACTCTACCAATATAGATGAGGTACAGTCAATAGACAACAGTATCCTGATTTCTTCCCCAGGTCCAAATACAACTGAGGTTACAAAAGCAAGTTTGGGCTATGTAGATAATCCATCAGGGAAGCTGAAAGAAGATAATGGGCAGAAGGGTTCAGGTACAGCCATAGCAGAAATCTCTGCGAATGATTCAGAAAATAAAGTCTATCTTGTAAGTATGGGGTATGAAATAAGCAATAAAAACCCACAGCCAGGCAGCATAGACCTTACAGGTGAGCATAGAGGCTGGAAGAAAATTCGCATCCTGAAAAGGGCAAATGGATACCTCCTTCAATATGCCGACTTGGCAGATACCCAGCATAAAGAGTTCTTTATAGAAAAAGATTCGGAATACAACTTTAAATTTTTCAGTATAAAGGCTAATAATACCGTAGATGTTCAGCCTAAAAAGAAAGACTGGGATATGTGCTTTACTACAAACTATACATATACGGCATTGGTGGCAAATGCACCGTTTGATAAGCAGTTTGTTTATTTCTTCCCAGACCTTATTCAGCTCAATGTTCACGGAGATGTAAGAGCAGCAGGTCTGCAAGTAGACAGATATGAAAAAGAAAAGATTTTCCAAGCCTATACTTTGGAAAAAGCAAATAAAATAAATTTTGAAAGACTTGATAGGATTAATCAAAACTTTATGGCTACTGCCTGGAGGAAAGGAGGGCTTGGAGAGACTGCCGTAGCTGAAGACTTAATCTTTGTAGTAAAAGATAGTGAGGGAAATAAATATAAACTCATTTTCCGTGCTGTAAGTAGCGAGAGCGGAGAAAGAGGCCACCCTGTTTTCCAGTATGTATTATTAAAATAAATGTATAGGGGAGGAGCGCTTGTATGGGCTTTACTTCCCTCTTTGATATAAAGTCTAATTTTAAAACCATAAACAAATGAAATCAACGAAGTTTTTATTTCCCCTCATCCTTCTGCTGAGTTTCTTCACTTCGGTTGCAAGGGCGCAGTCATTATCAGAGGTTATTAATTCCAAAGACGCCGTCCTTGTAGATGTTCGCTCCGAAAAAGAGTTTGATGAAGGCAGTGTAAAAGGCGCTATCAATATCCCTGTCGATACCATTGATAAGCAAGCCTACCAGCTTAAAGGGAAGAAAGTCGTAGTTTTCTGCCGCTCTGGCAAGCGAGCAGAAAAGGCGTATCAAATCCTGAAAAAGCAAGGCGTGAATGTCTATAACGGCAAAACCGTAGATAATGTAAAGATGCTACAGAAGAGCAACATCATACAAAAGGTAAAGTTCCTAAAAGATAAGCCTTCGGTATTTGTAATAAAGTCTGGGAGCACCGCAAAGCAGGTGGCCGTAGCCCTCGGGAAAGATGCCGTATTGCCCAATCATACTACCTCCGAGCCTGCCCTTTTGGTAGTGCTTAGAGGCAAGGTGAAGTTCATCATCGCAGGGGAGGAAATCCTCCTCAATACCTACGATACCTATCACATCCCTGCTGATATAGAGCACGAGCTCGTAGGCTTAGACAAAGAAAACCTCTTTACTGTAACCAAAAGTAAGGACTGGTAGAGAGACTTTGATACTTTAAACTATAAAGTATAGAGTTTTGGTTAATGGTACTCAACACTCTTTTAGTTTTGGTTGAGAAAGACTATCGGTAGCATCTTTGGTGCTACCGATAGTCTTTTATAATATTTTCCAGAATAATCCCGAGGTTAATTACTCTATTCTAAGCTGTTTTTTCTATCCTCATATTATCGTTAATCGTAATGTAGCTAATGAAATCTACTTTTTACTTCAGCTTCCAGATGTGTTTCATTAGTTTATAGAATTTATGCTCGCGGTCGGTTACTTCATTATCTGCCTTGATGAGGGTTTTAGCAAAGTCAGCAAACTTGAGCCTCTCCTCTTCGGTAGAGTCGTCATAGAAGCAATGTGCGTGAAACTCAAAATGGTCTTTCCACTCCTCGGGTTGTAGCCGTGCAATAATGTCCAGCTCATTGTCAAGGTTGATTCTGAATGGAAATTCTTCTTCCAGATATTCTCGAATTTTTAATCCTTCCTCTGGTGAGAAGTGGTGATCTACAGCGGATAGAATCATCAACAGATGATAGCCAGCAATGGATTTATTAGATTTTTGTAGCATTATATTAATAGTTTTTCAGAGGTTGTTTATCTACTATTTTTCCTTTTTCTAATACAAGAACAAAAGGATTGGAGCGGGCAATCGTCTTGATAGCTGTACCGTCCATACTGAAATTCGTAAGCCCTTTAAAAGTATCCCCTTCTGGAGATACACCATAGATTTCTGAGTTTTTCTTTTTCAGTTCGCTGATTTTTGCAGAGTAATCTTTTATTTCCTTAGGGTTATAGCTAAAAATCAAGATCACTTTTTCCTTGTTTAGGATTTCCTCTGTGGCATCATTCTCATCTTTATCGCTGAGTTTAAACTTAGAAATCTCAGATTTATATCCCTCTTTCACGAGCTTGGAAATGGTTTTATCTTCAATAATTTCCCAAGGTGTGCCTTCTTCCCAGTATTCTTGTTTATTCACATAATCGTCTTGGTTTGCTTCTTTTTCCTCGCCTGTTTTGGTATTTTTCAGGGTATAATAGGTTTTGTATTCGGCAGGGTTTTTCTCTATTTTTTTTCTTTCAGCATTCAGGTCGGTACCAATTTTATAATCTCTAAAATCAATTAAAGGCTCACCATAAATCCCAGCTGAGGTTATAACGATAGTCCCCAAAAGCCCAATAAAAAAGAAGGCAAGTGCGAGTTTGTTCTTTTGTTCCTTTTCTTTTCTGTATCCAATCCATAAAATCAGCAGCCCGACAAGCAGGATAATATCCTTCCAGAAGCTCTGCCAAGGTGTGAATTTAATAGCATCACCAAAGCATCCACAGTCGGTTACCTTATCAAAATAGGCTGAATAGAAAGTGAGAAAAGCAAAGAATACGCAGAGTGCGATGAGCAGTGCTAATGATTTCTTTAAACAAAGTTTTATCACCAATGCCAGCCCTAAGAGAATCTCAAAGATGGCAACGAATATTGCCAAAGGCAGTGCATAGGTTTCCAGCAACGAGAGGTTAAAGACCGATGGTGAGAAATACTCCTCCAATTTGAATGAAAAGCCTCGTGCATCAATGGTTTTCACAAATCCCGAGATAATGAAAATCACTCCAACGATGATTCTTAATGCGTCTTTCATATCTTATTTTTTAGATTCTTCGCTTGATTTTATAAGGCAGAATACCGCGTAGTTCAGCATATCAAAATAGTTGGCATCCAGACCTTCGGAGACGAGGGTTGCCCCGTTATTGTCTTCAATTTGTTTCGTCCTAAGAACTTTTTGGTAGATTAAATCGGTGATGGAAGACACCCGCATCTCCCGCCACGCTTCTCCATAGTCGTGGTTTTTCTTTTCCATCAGCAGTTGTGCTTCGCTTGCGTATTTGTCATACAGGTTTAGGATTTCCTCAGGGCTTTCATTCAGATTATCGGTCAGCCCTTTTTCCATCTGTATAAGCCCGATAATCGCGTAATTAACAATCGCGATAAACTCTCCTTCTTCGCTCTCATCTATCATTCTTTTGGCAGACATTTGCAGGGTGCGTATTCGGTTGACTTTAATGTAAATCTGATCCGTAATAGAGCTCGGTCTCAGCACGCGCCAGGCGGCTCCATAGTCTTTCATTTTCTTTGAAAATAAATCACGGCACTCGGCTATGATTTTCTTAAACTGTTCAGAAGTTTTCTGCATAATCAATCTTTACGCCCCCAAAGATAGGCATTTTAAAGCATTCAGATTTATAGGTGGAGATTTAAAATAGCGCTTTATACAAAGTAATTGCACTCATTATAATAACGAGGATACTAATCGCGAGGGTCATCTTTTTTATCGGGAGGCGAGTGGTAAGCATTGCTGAGAAAGGCGCCGTAATAACCCCACCGAGCAATAGCCCGAGAATGATATTCCAATGCTGGGTTCCCAGTGTAAAGATAAAGGTAATGGCACTGGTGGTCGTGAGCAGGAATTTCAGGAATATGGAGCTCCCCACTACATATCTTGGGGTTCTGCCGTCTTTTATCAGCGAGCCTGTAACCAATGGCCCCCAGCCTCCGCCTGCAAATGAGTCAAGAAATCCCCCTACGAGCCCAAGCACTGGCAAATTACTCCTCTTGCGGTTGATATTCTGCCTCTTTCGCTGGTTCATAAGGGTACGGATGAAGATATTAACCCCGATAAACATCGTGTAGCCAGCCAGCAGAGGTTTCATTATTTTTCCGTATTCTTTATCGATAAAGTAAAGGGAGAATGAGCCCATCAGAGCGCCTAAGATGGCGTAAGGAGCAAGGGCTTTTACCAATTTCATATTGATATTTCTCAGCTTGTAATGGCTCGCTACGCCTGCAAATGTAGTAAAGGTCTGTGCAGAGTGTATGCTGGCACTGGCAACCGCTGGGCTCTGCCCGAGGAAGAGCAATATCGCGGTACAAATAGTCCCATAGCCCATTCCCATAGAACCTGCGACCATTTCCGCAAGGAAGCCCACGAGAAGCATCCAATAGAATATGCTGTGATCTCTGCCCAGAAAGTCCTTCACCTCTGGATAGAGCTCAAATTCGTAGATGGTGAGGAAGAACAATCCTGCAAAAACCATTATCCCGATAAGCGAAAGGTACATTGTAGCACGGATTTTCGCCATTTTGGTATAGGTGGTCATATATTCCAAAACCTCGTAAGGGTTCTGGTAATTTCTGGTGCCGGGTATGGTGCTTTGTACTTTATTAAGGATGAGTTTTTCCTTTGTGTTCTTATGTTTTGATGAAGGGGCAAGTTCGTCTATAATGATAATCTTATGCTTTTTTGCTAAGTGTATCAGGTTGATTTTCTCAGTCTCATCTTTCGTTAGGATGTACGCAATGTGCGCTTTCTCAAAGTCGCTATCGTTAGGTATGCCGGTGTGCAGGGTGGTATTGGGCATTTCTTCTGCGAAGTTCCTAAGGCTCTCCGTCTCTTCTGGGGCAAAGATTTGCAGGTCTTCCAAGTCTTTATCGTAGAGGAGGGGCAGCTCGTCCATAATAAGCTCTGGCTCCCCAATGATGAGCACCCTAAGGTATTCGGATTTTAATGACAAACGGATGTGTTTCCTCTGAGAATGTGGCATTATGATGTTTTAGCTTCCCCTGTATTGGGTGCGCAAATGTAGAAAATCTTTTTCATTCTTCGCACCGAGCTTTTGCCTAAAAAAAGAGAAGGCTTTTTGCCCTCTCTTTGTTGGTTTCTACCTCATCATCATCAGTGCACCTACGGTTGCATTGCTGGTTTCATCGATGAGGATGGCACTGCCCATCGTTTCATTTTCTTTAAAATCATCGTAGATAACGGGCGAGGCGGTGCGGAGCCTTATTTTAGCAATCTCGTTCAGCTTGAGGGTTCCGTCGGCAGGTACTTGCTCTAGGGTATTTACATCTATCTTGTATTCTATTTCTTTCACTATGGTTTTCAGGATTCTGCTTCGGTGCTGGAGGAGGCACTTACTGCCTTCCGAAAGCTCGCGTTTATCGAGCCAACAAACCAATGCTTCTACATCATTATTGATGAGAGGCTGGGTTTCATCGGCTTTAATGAAGAAATCTCCGCGAGAGATATCAATATCATCCTCGATGTGAAGCACCACAGGCTGATGAGCAAAGGCTTGCTCAACCTCCTCGCCCGCAGATTCTATCTTGCTGATGCGCGTCTTCTGCTCCTGCGGATAGATGATCACCTCGTCTCCCTTCGCATAAGTCCCTGAAATGATTTGCCCCGCATAACCTCTGTAATCGTGCAATTCTTCGGTTTGTGGTCTAATCACATATTGAACTTGAAACCTCGACTGCTCGTATTCCCTATGGCTGATTTCCACCGTTTCAAGGTAGTGCAGCAAGGATTCTCCCTTATACCAAGGCATCGCCTCAGAGGTATTCACGATATTATCGCCCACGAATGCCGAAATCGGGAAGAAGCTCACTTGCTGAAGTCCCAAACGATGAGCGATTTCCTGATAATCGGTTTTGATTTTTGTAAAGATATCTTCATCGTAATTCACCAGATCCATTTTATTCACTGCTACCACAACATTTTTGATATTGAGAAGCGAGGCTATGATGGAATGTCTGCGGGTTTGCTCGGTAACGCCATTTCTGGCATCAACGAGGATGATGATGAGCTCCGAGTTTGATGCGCCCGTAATCATATTTCGGGTGTATTGGATGTGCCCAGGGGCATCGGCGATGATGAATTTTCGTTTCGGTGTAGCGAAGTATCGGTACGCGATGTCTATCGTAATCCCCTGCTCGCGCTCGGCGCGCAGCCCGTCGGTCAAGATCGCGAGGTCTATTCCCTCTGCATTTTTGTTTTTAGACTGCTGTTCGAGTGCCTCGAGCTGGTCTGCCAAGATGCTCTTGCTATCGTACAAAAGCCTACCGATCAGGGTACTTTTCCCATCGTCCACGCTTCCTGCGGTGATAAATCTAAGTATATCCATTTCTTTATTGATTCAAATTTTTAATCCTGTCTGTCATTAAAATCTCATTCCGTAGGAGAGTTTAGAAGTAGCCACCTTTCTTGCGGTCTTCCATTGCGGCTTCGGTTACCTTGTCGTCTATCCTCGTTTCTCCCCGCTCGGAGATTCGCGATGCGGAGATTTCTGCCACCACCTCGTCAAGGGTTTTGGCGGAGCTTTCTACGGCAGCGGTGCAGGTCATATCGCCAACGGTGCGGTAGCGCACTTGCTTGCGGAGGATGCAGTCGCCCTCGTCTATTTGTATATGTTCCGAAACCGCTATGAGGCGGTTTTCGTGCTCGATTACTTCCCTTTCGTGGGCGAAGTATATCGAAGGCAGCGAGATGTGCTCGGCTTTGATGTAGCTCCATACATCGAGCTCCGTCCAATTGCTTATCGGAAATACGCGGACATTCTCGCCTTTGTGGATTCTCCCATTGTAGATATTCCAGAGCTCTGGGCGCTGGAGTTTCGGGTCCCACTGACCGAATTCATCTCTCACCGAGAAGAATCGCTCTTTTGCTCGGGCTTTTTCTTCGTCTCTCCTCGCACCGCCGATACAAGCATCAAAGCCGAATTCTTCGATGGTATCAAGGAGGGTGTGGATTTGGAGCCAGTTTCTCGAGGCAAATTTACCTTTAGGTTCGGTGAGCCCTTTGGCTTTTATGGTGTCTTCCACATTACGGATGATGAGCTCAGCACCGATGTTTTTTGCCAGTTCATCGCGGAAGTTGAGTGCTTCGGGGAAGTTGTGCCCCGTATCGATATGGACGAGTGGGAAGGGAATCTTCATCGGTGCGAAGGCTTTCATCGCGAGATGTACGAGGGTGATAGAGTCCTTCCCGCCGCTGAAGAGGAGGGCTGGGCGCTCGAACTGCGCAGCGACTTCGCGCATTATATAGATGCTCTCTGCTTCCAGCTGTTTTAAATGGTTGAATTGATGCTTTTCCATAATTTTATTCTATAGGCAGGTGTGGTGAAATCCTGCCGTTTGTTCTCTTGTTTTGTTCTTTTGATTAATGGGTATGAAGCCCGCATTCTTTCTTAGACTCTTCCCACCACCAGCGGCCTGCTCTGGGGTTTTCGCCTTCCATTATGGGGCGAGTGCAGGGCTGGCAACCTACGCTGATGTAACCCTTACGGTGGAGGGGGAGGTCTTGTATTTTGTGTTCGGCGATATAGCTGAGGACCTCTTGATAAGTCCAACGGATGAGTGGATTGAATTTATAGAGGGCTCTCTCCTCATCCCACTCTATTATCGGTAGATTTTCGCGGTTCTCGCTTTGCTCTGCGCGGAGCCCTGTAACCCAGACTTCGGCACCTTTGAGGGCGCGGTTGAGGGGCTTTACCTTTCGGATAAAGCAGCATTCTTTCCTGTTCTCTACGGAATGATAGAAAGCATTAATGCCTTTTTCATTCACGAAGCGTTCTACATCCTCAGGGTCTGGGAAGAAGACTTTTATTTTGCCTTTGTATTTGGCATTGTTCATCGCGAGAAGCTCGTAATGCTCATTGAAGAGTCTCCCTGTATCAAGGGTGAAAACTTCTATAGGGATATCGTTTTTGAAGATAGCATCTGTGATGATCTGATCCTCCTGCCCGAGAGATGTGGAGAAAACGACCTTTCCAGTGGTTTTAGCAGCGATGTATCGCAGTGCTTCCACGAGGGGGAGTTCTTCCAGATGCTGTATATCGTCTTTTGTTATCTGCACAGGTTTTTGTACTAAATGTGGGCAAATTTGCGAAAAAAAAATGAATTGATTCCGCTAAAACCACCTATAGCTTTGAAATCATAAAAAGCACTGCTACCTGAAAAATCAAGTAGCAGCACCAGCGTATGAAACTATAAAAAATTAAATTATTTATCGATACTTCCCATTACTCTCTTCATAAAAGAGTTGAGGGCTTCTTTCTTGTCCATTCCTTTCTTAGTCATCTTATGAACCTCCATAGCACCGTACATATTAGATATAAGCTCGCCTATTACATCAAGCTCTTCATCTTTTAGAGCTGGGGCTTCGGTTAGGTTTTCTAATACCTCTAAGGTTTCTATGATGTAGTCCTCGTCATTCTCCTCAATAAACTGAGTGAGGTGCTTAATTACGGGTAATTTCATTGACTAATTCTGTTAGGTTTTCGGCTTTATTCGTTTGGAGCTCTCCTACGAGCTTACCTCCCACGAATGTAGCAAATGTGGGCAAGTTATTTACATTCGCCAGTTTGCGACTTTCTACGAACTGCTCAGCATCTACATAATAAAAGGGAATAGCTTCATTTTCGGAAGCGAGTTTTTTAAACTTTGGCTTCATAATTCGGCAGTTTCCACACCAGGAAGCACCGTATTGTACGACTACTTTATCGTTTTGAGCTACGATCTGCTGGAGATTGTCTTCTGTTAATTCAATGAACATAAAATAATGAGATTTAAATGAGATTAGTGTGTTGCTAAATATTCTGCGGTAGCGTTTCTATCAGCGCTCATAGCGTCTTTACCCTCTTCCCAGTTTGCAGGGCATACTTCGCCGTGCTTCTGAGTGTGAGTATAGGCATCTATAAGTCTTAAAAACTCTTTTACATTTCTTCCAAGTGGCATATCATTTACCGCTTCGTGGAAGATTTTTCCTGTTTCATCTACGAGGTAAGTAGCGCGGTAAGTAACATTAGAGCCGGAAAGGAGCTCGTTGCCTTCTTCATCATAATCGAAGTCCTGATCTACAATTCCAAGAGCATTTGCAAGCTGCCTATGCGTGTCTGCAAGGATAGGATAGGTTACGCCTTCTATTCCGCCCTGAGCTTTTGGGGTATTGAGCCAAGCGAAGTGTACTTCATTGGTGTCACAAGAAGCACCGATTACTTTGGTATTTCTCTTTTCAAACTCTGCTAATGCTTCCTGGAAAGCGTGTAATTCAGTAGGACATACGAAAGTAAAATCCTTAGGATACCAGAACAAAAGTACTTTTTGTTGGTTTTTTACTGCCTCATCCAAGATATTAATTCTAAGATTGTCTCCCATTTCAGACATTGCATCTACTGTGATGTTTGGGAACTGTCTTCCTACTAATGACATAATTGATATAGTTTTTCGTTGATTTTAAATTTTACGGGGCAAAAGTACTTCAATACGGCTATCGTCAAAAGCAATCTTAATACATAAAATCTATATGAAATATTTCCTTTAAGTATGAAGTCTGAGAATAGCGATTGGCATTAGAAAAGATTGAAGTTTATATAAAAAAAATCAGGCTTTATCTGCCTGATTTCGCTTCTTCTGGTATCGGTTCTCCTTTTTCTATATGATTAAAGAGTGCCTGCGAGTAATGCACTCCGTTGAGCAATCCTCGAGCACCTAAGCCATTAAATACATAGAAGTTTTTATGTTCTTTATGCTGACCGAGTATTGGTTTTCTGTCTCTTGTCGTCGGTCGGAAGGCATATTCCACCCTTACAATCTCATAATCATCCCCCACGATTTCTTTCAGTCCGCTTTCCAATTGTTCTACGGCATTGGCATCAATCTGCTCGGTTTCATTTTCTCTGTCGTAGGTGCCGCCATAATAATATTCGCCATCGCTAAGCGGGAGGAGGAAATGCTTCTTTTTAAAAGTCTTTTCCTGATTAAATCCATTGATTTTAATGCTGAGATGATGACCTTTATTTACAATAATAGGAATCTCTCGGAAGAAAGGATTGTTCCTAACGCCTATACCCTCAGCAAAAACAATCTTTGAGAAGCTAATATCTCCATATTGATTAGTTTCTGTATTGATTTTTGAGTGCTCAAACCTCTTTCTGATGAGCTGCCCTTTGCTCTCCAAATAATCAAAAAACGAGGAGAAGAAAAGAGGTACATCTATCCTAAAGGATTGCTCCACTACACCACAACCAAAAGGATTATTTACACCCTCCACTGCTACAAAACTGCGGTTGAGGAATACCGATAGATTTTCATCTTCTGATTTCTTCAGCCAGGTCTCTTTTTCTTTTTCATCGTGGAAGATGCGGTGTATAGGCTGGTCAATAAGCGTATCTTGCCCCGTGTAGGCTTCCATCTCGCCTAAAACTTTCCTCAACTCGGAGATTTGGCTAAGGGCATTATCAAAAGTGGTAAATTTCTTTAAGACTACGGGGTTTATCATACCTGCGGAGATATTGGAAGCCGTCTTCCCTTCCTCTGCAAAGAGTATAAAAGAAATACCCTCCTGAATAAGCCTGTGTGCAAAAAATAATGCTGCAAAACCACCTCCTACAATAATGTATTCTACTTTTTTCATTGTAAATTAAGTTATATTTTAAAATTAATAAGCCCAAAAATACTATAAATTTCCCCTGTGGTGCAAGTATTATACTGCTATTATAGGAATAAATTCGTATTTAATGAGCGATTTTTTTTGTGCTATAAATATATCGCCTTACCGAAAGGTGAGGCGATAATATTATTTTAGGAATGGTTTATATCCTTTCAACTCCCACCCAAAATTTCACATCATCTATTTCTACTTCATTCGTGTTTGAAAGGGAGTTTGTGAGTGCTATTTTATCAGCTAAGACTTCTGAGGAGATGTAGTCTGTATTTGCTAGAATGTATTTTACAATTGGGTTGCTTTCCTCAATGGATACAACAATCCTATCCGTAAGTTCAAAGCCTTTGTCTTTTCTAAGGTTCTGCACTCGGTTGACAAACTCTCTGGCGATTCCTTCGCCTTTTAGCTCATCGGTGATGGTGATGTCAAGGGCAATAGTGGTCTTTCCTTCGCTTGCGACAGTCCAGCCTGGGATATCTTTCGCGGAAATCTCCACATCTTCTAATGTGATTTCATAACCTTGAACGACCGCCTTACCTGAGCTTTCCAGCTGTGCGATTTGTTCGTTTGAGAAGCCTTGTATCTCGCCAGCTACGGCTTTCATATCCTTGCCGAGCCTTGCGCCGAGGGCTTTGAAGTTTGGTTTTATCTGTTTCACGATAAGGTGTGCGGCTTCATCAGCGTTGATGAGCTGAAGTTCTTTTACATTTACCTCTTGTTTTATTAAATCTGCGACTGCCAAGATTTGCTCTTCCGTCTTTTTGTCGAGGACAGGGAGCATCACTTTTTGGAGTGGCTGGCGAACCTTGATGTTTTCCTTCTTACGAAGTGAGAATACCATTGAAGTAATCGTTTGTGCGAGATGCGTTTTCTCTACAAGGTCGGTGTCTATTTTTGTTTCGTCTGCCACTGGGAAATCAGACAAATGTACGCTCTCGGCTTTGTCTCTACCCGTTACGGCATTGAGGTCTTGGAACAATCTGTCCATAAAGAATGGAGCGATAGGTGCAGAAAGTTTTGCCACTACATCAAGACAAGTGTAGAGGGTCTGATAAGCCGAAATCTTGTCTTCCGAATAATCTCCTTTCCAGAAACGGCGGCGGCAAAGCCTTACATACCAGTTGGAGAGGTTGTCATTCACAAAAGTATTGATGGCTCTTGCCACTTTTGTAGGTTCGTAGTCTTCGTAGAAGGATTTTACTTCCTTAATGAGGAGATTCAGCTCTGATAAAATCCAGCGGTCGATCTCAGGGCGCTTGTCATTTGGTATATCAGCCTCCTCGTACTTGAAGCCATCTACATTGGCATAGAGGGCAAAGAAGGAGTAAGTATTATACAGCGTTCCGAAGAATTTACGGCGTACCTCGTCGATTCCATCGATGTCAAATTTCAGGTTTTCCCAAGGGTTGGCATTGGAAATCATATACCAGCGCGTAGCATCTGGACCGTATTTCGCAAGCGTCTCAAAAGGATCTACGGCATTGCCCAACCTCTTAGACATTTTCTGTCCGTTTTTATCTAAAACCAATCCATTGGAAAGCACATTTTTATATGCTACCGAATCAAAAACTGTAGTGCCGATGGCGTGTAGTGTGTAGAACCAGCCGCGCGTTTGATCCACTCCCTCCGCGATGAAATCCGCAGGGTAGGCTTTGTTTTGGTCGATGAGTTCGCGGTTTTCAAAAGGATAATGAAGCTGAGCATAAGGCATAGCACCAGAATCAAACCACACATCGATAAGGTCGCTCTCTCGTTTCATCGGTTTTCCTGTTTCGGAAACCAAAATGATATTATCTACGATATTTTTATGGAGGTCGATCAGGTCATAATTCTCTTCGGACATATTTCCGATTTCAAATCCTTTGAAAGGATTTTCTGTCATTAGCCCAGCTGAGATGGATTTCTCGATTTCATTAACGAGTTCTTCCACAGAACCGATGATTTTTTCCTCTTTCAAGTCTTCGCTTCGCCAGATTGGGAGCGGGATACCCCAATACCTTGAGCGGGAGAGGTTCCAGTCGTTCACATTCTCTAACCAGTTAGCGAAACGCCCTTCCCCCGTAGCTTTTGGCTTCCAGTTGATGCTCTTATTCAGTTCCACCAATCTGTCTTTCACGGCAGTCATCTTCACGAACCAAGAATCCAGCGGATAGTACAATACGGGCTTATCGGTTCGCCAGCAGTGAGGGTAGGAGTGGGTATATTTCTCTACTTTGAAGGCTTTATTTTCGGTTTTAAGGAGGATAGCAAGCTCTACATCCCAAGATTTTTCTGGGGCAGTGCCATCGTCATAATATTCATTCTTAATGTATTTGCCAGCGAAGACTTCGGGTACATTTTCTCCCTTGATGAATCTGCCTTGAAGGTCTACAAGAGGCACGAGATTGTCGTTTTCATCTTTTACGAGCATCGGTGGTACGCCTGCTTCTTTCGCTACGCGAGCGTCATCTGCCCCGAATGTGGGTGCGGTATGTACCACCCCAGTTCCGTCTTCGGTGGTTACAAAGTCGCCTGCAATTACTCGGAATGCCTTCTCTGGATTCTCCGCAGGGAGGAACCAAGGTACGAGCTGTTCGTAAGTTGTTTCCACCAAATCAGCGCCTTTAAATTCTGCTAAGATTCTGTATGGAATGACCTTAGATTCGGAGGTATAATGGGCAAAGTCTTCATCATTACCTTCTGCAAATTTCTTCCCGAACTGTTTTGGAAGTAGCGTCTTAGCTAAAATAACATTTACAGGCTCAAAAGTATATTGATTGAAGGTTTTTACAAGTACATAGTCTATGTTTTCACCTATGGTAAGGGCGGTATTAGACGGCAAAGTCCAAGGGGTAGTTGTCCAAGCGAGGATATGCACAGGCTCATTAGTGATGGAAGAGAGCTTCTCGGCTAAAACCTTTGAAAATTCCTTCACTTTAAATTGCGCCACCACAGTGGTATCGCTTACATCCCTATAAGTACCTGGCTGGTTCAGCTCGTGGGAAGAGAGCCCCGTTCCCGCTTTTGGGGAATACGGCTGTATGGTGTATCCTTTATAAAGTAAATTCTTATGATAGAGTTGCTTGAGGAGCCACCAAACCGACTCCATATATTTCGGTTTGTAGGTAATGTATGGGTTCTCGAGATCTACCCAGTAGCCGATTTTCTCCGTAAGATCGTTCCAGATGTCGGTATAGCGCATCACGGCATTTCGGCAGGCTTGGTTGTAGTCTTCCACAGAGATTTTTTTACCGATATCTTCTTTTGTGATGCCGAGCTCTTTCTCTACGCCGAGTTCTACAGGGAGCCCGTGAGTATCCCAGCCTGCTTTACGGAAAACTTGCTTACCATTCTGTGTTTGGAATCGGCAGAAAATATCTTTTATGGTTCGTGCCATTACATGGTGAATGCCCGGCAGTCCATTTGCGGAAGGAGGACCTTCGTAGAAGACAAATTCTGGGTGTCCTTCGCGTATTTCTACGGATTTTTTAAAGGTGTCGTTATTTTTCCAGTATGCTGCAACATTTTCTGCAACATCTATCAGGTCAAGGCTTTTATATTCGCTAAACTTTGCCATAAGAATGTTCTATTATAAGTGCGCGAATATAATAAAAATCATTGAAAAAAGAATAAATCGCTCTGTGTCTTATCTATATTTCATCAAGGGTGAGGGAGTAGGTTCTCCTGCGTTTGTGGTTTTCGGGATTGTAGTCTTTCCACAAGAGCTGTATGCTTTTATTCTCTTCGAGTTCGGGGTTTGTTTCGAGGAATTTTACACCTCTTTTCTTGAAGACATCGTAGATTTCTTTAAAGATAATGGAGGTAATGCCCTGCCGCTGATAGTCGGGGTGTATCCCGATGAGGTAGAAATTCGCCCTATCGTTTTTCCTTCCTGCTTGCAGGAAATGCCACCATCCGAAAGGGAAGAGCTTGCCATTCGCTTTTTGCAAGGCTTTTGAGTAAGACGGCATCGTGATGGCAAACGAAATCAGCTCGCCTTTGGCGTTTTCTATGCAGATGATAAAGTCCTTATCAATAAAACTGAAGTATTTTTCTTTATAGGTTTTTATCTGCTCATCGGTGATGGGGGTATAGGTAGAGAGGTTTTTATAGGTCTCATCGAGGAGTTTAAACATCGGTTCTACGAAAGGCAGTATCTCTCTTTTGTTTTTAAATTTAAGGACGCGGAGCTTGTGCTTCTCAAGGACAAGGTCATTAAATTTGAGGATTTTCTCATTCAGCTGATCGGGGAAGGCTATTTCAAACTCCACCCATTTTTTCTCTTTGCTCAGTCCGAGCTTTTCCAGATGCTCGGGGTAGTAGCTGTGGTTATAAATACCAATCATCGTTGCCAATCGATCAAACCCTTTGGTGAGCATACCTGCTTTATCGAGGTTTGTAAAGCCCATTGGGCCTTCAATCTTTGCGATGCCCTTTTCTCTTGCATAGTTCTTTACGGTTTCAAAGAGCGCTTTGGATACTTCAATATCATCAATGAAATCGAGCCAGCCGAATCTCACCTTGTGAATCCCCAGCTCCTCCGCTTCTTTATGGTTGATGATAACGGCAACTCTCCCCACTACTTTCTCGCCTTTCAATGCGAGGAATTGCTTTGCCTCCGAGTAGGCATAGGCGGGGTTTTCCTTCGGATTCCAGATGTTCTTCTCATCATTAATGAGTGGGGGTACGAAGTACGGATTGCCCTTATATAAGTCCATTGGAAACTTAATAAATGCCATTAAATCTTTGCTATTTTTAACCTCTTTAATGGTAATTTTTTTCTCCATAACCTTTAAAACTAAGTTGCAAATATAGCATATTCTGCCATTGTTTAGGTTATCAAGGGCATTTACTGCCCTGTAATCAATAATATATCTTAATATATAATTAGGTGTGAGGAGAGGTGGAATTTCTTTTCTTTGAAAATTTAAAAAGTATTCTAAATATTTTTTTGTTAAACCAAAATAAACTGTAGTGAAAATTCTGTGTTTCAATTTATAGAAATATAACAATTCTAATTTTTTTTTCTGAAAATTGAAATCAG
>ERZ773068.660-NODE-660-length-18200-cov-14.063378_pt1 | contig 18200 bp, 10 predicted proteins | sample MGYA00580620_ERZ773068 | MGnify/ENA primary metagenome ERZ773068 (study PRJEB29015, sample SAMEA2737983) | human oral metagenome | biome: human oral; feature: human-associated habitat; material: dental | place: China | collected 2101 ... | reverse complement strand
AGGAGTTCGTCGAGACCAAGGCCCGTGAGGAGGACAAGATCCGGGCGCTGCGCGATGCCGGTTTCGACATGGATCTCGGTGGCAAGGACATCACCTCCGTGCAGTACCAGAACGCCAACAACTCGGTGCGGGTCACCGATGAGTTCATGTCCGCGGTCGAGGCGGGCACCGAGTTTGGGCTGCGCGCCCGCACCACCGGAGAGGTGATCGAGAAGGTCGACGCCCGGGAACTGTTCCACAAGATCGCCAAGGCGGCTTGGGAGTGCGCCGACCCCGGTGTCCAGTACCACGACACCATCAACGCCTGGCACACCACCCCGGAATCCGGGCCCATCACCGCGTCCAACCCGTGTTCCGAGTACATGAGCCTGGACAACAGCTCCTGCAACCTGGCCAGCCTCAACCTGCTCAAATTCCTGGGGGAGGACGGGGTCTTCGACGCGGAAACCTTCGTGCGCGCCGTCGAACTGATCATCACCGCGATGGACATCTCCATCTGCTTCGCGGACTTCCCGACCGAAGCGATCGGTGAGACCACCCGCAACTTCCGGCAGCTCGGGATCGGGTACGCCAACCTCGGGGCGCTGCTGATGGCCATGGGCAAGGGCTACGACACCGACGGGGGGCGTTCCACCGCGGCCGCCATCACCTCCATCATGACCGCCGCCTCCTACCGCCGCTCCGCGGAACTGGCCGGGATCGTCGGGCCCTACAACGGATACGCCCGCAACGCCGAGGCCCACAAGAAGGTGATGCGCAAGCATCGCGCCGCCAACGATTCCGCGCTCGTCATGCCCGCCGACAAGGACCTCCACGCGGTGGCCACCCGGGAATGGGAGCAGGTGGTCTCGATCGGCGAGGAGAACGGCTACCGCAACGCCCAGGCCTCCGTGCTCGCCCCCACCGGAACCATCGGTTTCATGATGGACTGCGACACCACCGGCGTTGAACCCGACTTCTCCCTGGTGAAGTTCAAGAAACTCGTCGGCGGCGGTTCCATGCAGATCGTCAACCAGACCATCCCGCGGGCACTGGCCAAGCTCGGCTACGACGATGAGCAGGCCCGTAGGATCGTCGATTTCATCTCTGAGAACGGACACGTGATCGGCGCGCCGGGGCTCGCCAGGGAGCACTACGAGGTCTTCGACACCGCCATGGGGCAGCGGGCCATCGCCCCGATGGGGCACGTCCGGATGATGGCAGCGGTGCAGCCCTTCCTGTCCGGGGCCATCTCGAAGACCGTGAACCTGCCGGAGTCCGCCACCGTCGAGGACATCGCGGACGTCTACCGGCAGGGCTGGAAGCTGGGCCTCAAGGCGCTCGCCGTCTACCGGGACAACTGCAAGGTCGGCCAGCCGCTCTCCGACGGCAAGAAGACCGAGGACAAGGAGAACGTCAAGGTCGTCGAGAAGGTGGTGGAGAAGGTCGTCTATCGGCCCAAGAGGGAACGTCTGCCGAAGTCGCGGCAGGGCCGCACCACCAGCTTCTCCGTCAGCGGGGCCGAGGGGTACATCACCTCCGGCGCGTACGAGGACGGACGGCTCGGTGAGGTGTTCCTGAAACTCGGCAAGCAGGGCTCCACCCTGGCCGGCGTGATGGACGCCTTCTCCATCGCGGTGTCCATCGGCCTGCAGTACGGGGTGCCGCTCGAGAGCTTCGTGCAGAAGTTCACCAACCTGAAGTTCGAGCCCGCGGGCATGACCGACGACCCGGACATCCGCATCGCGCAGTCGTTCATGGATTACATCTTCCGCCGCCTCGCGCTGGACTACCTCTCCTTCGACGACCGCGCCGATCTGGGGATCTACACCGCCGCCGAGCGTGCCCGCTACGTCGAGACCGGTTCCTACCTCTCGGAGGAGGAAGAGGCCGAGATGCCCGAAGCGGAGAGCCTGCGCAACGACGCCTACGACGACTTCAACGTCGACGGTGCCCGGCAGCCCTCCCTGATCGACGCCCACACCACGGCCGAGCTGATGGAGTCGATGACCGGGCGGGCGGTGGACGCCCCGCTGTGCATGACCTGCGGCACCAAGATGCGCCCCAGCGGATCCTGCTACGTCTGTGAGGGCTGCGGTTCCACCAGCGGCTGCAGCTGACCCGACGGTGAGCGGTGGGGTACGGGCACTGCCCGTACCCCACGATGCTCTGATCCTCAACTGGGCGGTTTGTCAGATTCTCGAGCCCGAGCGCCATGGGGGCAAAGTAGTCGTACTGCTGGTGCTACTATGGTGGTATGGGTCAGGTGAAGTTGAGCGTGAGCCTGTCGCCGAGCGAGGTCGCCGTGCTCGACAAGTACGCACAGTCTGCGGGTTTGAAGTCACGATCGGCGGCGATCCAACAGGCCATCAAGCTGCTGGGCGATCCCGACCTGGAGGATGCCTACACCGCTGCCTGGCAGGAGTGGGAGGACGCCGGAGAGGCCGAGGCCTGGGCGGTCACCGTCGCCGACGGGGCGAAGTAGTGCTCCGCGGCGAGATCCGGCTGGTCGATCTGGAGTCCGCACTGGCGGGGGCGGCCGACAAGCGTCGTCCGGCGGTCATCGTCAGCAACGACCGCGCCAACACCGTCGCCGCTCGACTCGGGCGAGGCGTGGTCACGGTCGTCCCCATTACCAGTAATACCGCGCGGGTCTTTCCGTTTCAGGTGCTTCTCACCGCGGATGAGGTCGGTATCCGCTTGGATTCCAAAGCCCAGGCCGAACAGGTCCGAGCGGTGTCAGTCGACCGCATCGGCCCGGTGATCGGGCGCCTTCCCGCCCGCCTGGTCGCCCAACTGGATGAGGCGCTCCGGCTGCACCTTCAGCTCTGAATCCCCGTCCCTTGCGATGTCGACGAGCTTGGGGATGGCATCCCGACTGTGGCTGATCGTCTGTTTCGTGAAGTGCTGTCCCCGACGCGGGCACACGGGTGTTGCGTGAGCTTTTCGGGTTTCCGGCGCTGAGGGCGCTGGGAAGCCGGGTGCACTCGGCTCAGGCGGAGCGGACGGTGAAGCAGATGCCACTGGGGGGAGGCGAAGTTGAAGCTCTCGGGCACATCGATGATGTCGCTCACGGTCGTGCTACGGCAGCTGATGCGTGCGTGGAGAGCCACCAGCTTGTTGTGCGCTAGGCCCTGAGCGCGGGCGCATGAGGCGCGGGCTCAAGCGACGGGACCAAGGCTCATGTAGGCGCGGGCTTGCTGGATGGCGGCGAAGACATGTCGTGTCGCGTGGCTTGACGCGGCTCAAGCTGGGCGTTAGTCACTCGGAAAGTGAATGGTTGTCGGTCACATTCGAACGATGCTTTGCTTTTCCTGCTTCGGGTGACCTCTTCCGCAGTGTACACCGGTGCTGCGGCCGGGAGCCTCTCACTTCCTTGTCGGGGTCAAGTCGATGATGACCGTGACGTACTTGTCGCCGGTTCGGGTGCCTCACCAGACCCGCTCACACGGCCGGCACCGGTAGTGGGGGGCCACCACCTCCAAAACCGTTGGCTTCCACCCGAACGGCACATGTGTTAACCGGCGCAGTACCGCATCATGCCGGAGTCCCGCCTTGGCGCAGGCCGGACACCGCGACGGCGGTGTCGTGGGGTGGCAGCGCAGCACGGTGTGGTCGGGTTCGATCTGCTGACCGGTCACGGTCAACCCGAGCCGGTCCAAACGGCAGAACGTGTCGAGGCAGGGTGAGGTAACGTTTCACGCAAGGACCCTCGGGTTTCAGACTCGGCTTCAACACCCTCATCCTGACAGCCCGAGGGCTCCACACACCCCCAGAGCCACCAACTCCAGGGCCCCTCATCCGCTCACTTCTGCGAAGAGCCCATAAACAGACCCGACCTAACAACGGGGCCGCCTGGTGGCTTGCGGTGCGGTGCGGAAGGATCTGTATCGGTCTCAGTCAGTCAGATCGGGCAGGTCGTAACTGGAATCTAGGGGGTTCTTCTGCTGATCCAGCTTGTGCTTGACGCGGTTCTCCTCCCGGTTCTTGAACCACGTCGTGATCGGTGAGATTTCGTCCTCTCCGGTGGTGTGGTCCGCGTTGGGATACTGGACTGGCTTACCGTCACTCCATCCGTAGGAGGAACGGACGAAGGCGCGCACGGCGAGCCAGGACTCGAAGCCCTCAGGCAATGCATTGAGCAGAGACGTCAACCGTTCAGTGCTGGACGCCTCGATCTCCTGAAGTCGCTCAAGGCCAAGGCAGCCCGTCAGGTCGCGATACATCCCAGCGAGTTTGTGGCCGTCGTGTACGACGACGTTGGTTGCCCGGATTTCTACCATTCCCAGGCCGAGGGGTTTACCGAAGCCGAGACGGTGGAAGCCAATGGAGGGATTGTCGCCGTCGGTCGGTTTTTCACTGCGGGGTACCAGTCTTTCCGGAGTGAGCAGCCACACGAGTACGGCTAGTTCCTCCGCCGTCAGCCCCTCGAAGTTGATCGTCGTGGTGAAAGTTGCTCCTGGGGCAAGGTAGGAGCCGATGACGGTCTGACTCGAGCCGGGTGCCCCGGTGAGTGTCTCGACGCCTGGAACGGAATCGAGTTGCTGGCCGATGCGCAGGCGGTGGGACGGATAGACCTTCCGGATGAGGAGCTGGCCCGACCTGTACGTCTCGTCACGGGTTGTCTCCTCCGATAGAGGGCCGCCGTCAGCCTTGCGCAGATAGGGGAAGCCCGTAGATGGCTTGGGACTCGCCAAGGACGGAAGGCGCCAGCCCGTGTTTCCGTCCCCGGAGAGCCTGAGCCAAGCGGCGCCTTCTGGCTGTTTCGCGGGTCTGATGGGATGGATCGTGACGCGACCATGATTTGCTGCCACCTGGTTCTGGGCATCCTCTTTCCTGTCAGCGATGAAGCCCCACATGCGGTCGGCGGGGGAGGCTTGGGAATACTCCTGAGCAGGGACGATGTTGCCGGCCTCAGCCAGTTCCGCAGGTGTACACGCCTCACTGCTGACGCGCCTTCCCACTTGGGACAGGGACAACTCGGTGACAGTGCCCTTCGTGTTGTCGATTGAGGCGAAGAGGGGGAGCCCGGGCTCGTTGGAGGCTAGCGTTCTCACGTACCGCTCGATCTCCTCGCGGTTGGCCGAGAGACCCGGCCCACCGTTCTCCCTGTCGAGGATCGAGTGGATGAGCCAGGTGTGTGGGGAGTCCGAGCGGCGGGTCTTGGTCTCCTTCTGTGCGTCGGCGCTGCGACGGTGCGCTTCCTGGCGTTTGAGGGTGCGGATGTTCTCCAGGTAGCTGTGGATGACCTCGATGAGGTTCGTGAGTACTTGGGCTGAAATATCCCGGTACGTCCTGTTCTTCTTTGTGTCGAAGAAGATGAACTCGTTGTATTTGGTGTCAATGAGGGGGTCGGAGCCCTCTGGGGTGAGGCGGACGACGTAGCCGGTGTATGGGGGGTCCTTGGGGCCGTGACTCTTGCTGTGGCCGACGGTCCCGCAGAAGCGCTCGCCCTTGACTGAGGAGACGATCAATCGCTTGGTTTTGTAGAAGTCCTCCTCCTGGGCGGTGAAGGTGACGTGTGAGCCGTGCGGCGTCGCGTCCCGAAGCTGTGACAGGCGCTCCCGTGCATGCTGCGGACCTTTCTTGTTGTGGTATTTCCGCTTTCTTTTCTTGGCGGCTCCGGAGTACATCAGCTGACCTGATGTGTCATACAGGGTTGTGCGGGACTTCTCGGAGTCAGGAAGGACGGCTGCACACAGGCATGGAAGACGATCCCACGTGCCGTTCTTGGGCCTCCGATTCCTCCCGAGCATGATTCGTGCCCGAAGACCAGTTCCTCCGGAAGCGTTTTGATCCGCGACGAGGAATACGGGATAGAGAATCGCCGCTTCCTGAGATGTGCGGCGGTGTGTGAGCACATGCTCGTAGCCTGGAAAGACGCGCATACGGGATGCGGTGACCGCCTCGTAGGCGGACGACAGCACACCCTTGAGGGTGGTTGCGGGAATGGTCGCATCCTCCCAGTCCATGGCGCCACCCACAGCTCCGCTGCGTGAGGAGACGACGACCTGCCCTTTCGCGGTGCGTTGGCCGGGAACGGTCGGGGACGCGACCTTGATGGACACGTGCAGTTCGCCCGAGAGGCCATTCGGCAGGAGGTGATCATGCCTGACGGGCGGGTAATCCCCGCCGAGGCCATTCTTTCCGTTCTTCCGGTGTTTCCTCGTGGTGGGGACACCGCTGTACGCATGGTGCCAGGCAGTCATCGTTGTCTCCGCCGGGGACGGTTTCCGCCTCGTGGGTTTCTTGTCGGACCCTTCGGCCTCCGGGTGACGACAATGGGTTCGCCTGAATCTGAACCGAACATGTCACGTGGGGCGACACCCTTGCCGGGACGGGGCTCGCCCGTTGTTCCGTTTGTCTGGTTGTTCTCCTTGTTTTCGTTCAGACTCATGTGCCTGACCTTCGTGTCGTCGGCGTATCCATAGGCCGCACGCTGCATTGCCTGGACCCAGGGGAGCTTCGTGATGACGGAAGGCATCTTGGTGTCGAAGACGGCTTCACTCGGGTCTGCGGTCACGCTGCCCGCCCCCAAGCAGCCTCGCAGCGATGCGTAGTCCTGCGCGAGACTGCCGTTCCGCTGAGCCCGCAGGCTCCCCTCGACGGCTCGAACCTCGAGGGTGCCCAGCCCGAAGGGTTTGCCGAGCCCCATGCGGAGGTAGCCGATCTTCGAGCGCTGATCGTCCTGCTCGGATGCCGGCACCAGGTTCTCCGGGGCCAAGACCCACAGGAGGGCGGCGAGCTCGTCAGAACTGAGGTTGGTGAAGGTCAAAGTGGTGGTCAGCACGCTGCCGGTCGCCAACCAGGTGCGTGCTGTGATCCGAGTCTCGAGGTTCTTCTGAGGCCTTCCATTCATGACGGGGTCCGCGGTTGCGGCGACCGGAAACCCTTTCTGGTCGAGGATCCTCCGATGGACGGGGTAGGCGGCGGCCCCGAGGAGTTGGCCGTCCCGGAAGAGATCAGAGCGCGGTAGGGCTCCGTCGGAGTGGCCATCGTGTCGCCGAGGAGTCCTACCTTCGTGATCAGTCAGGTAGCGGCGGGCTGAACCGGGTTTCGGGGCGAGGAGGGGAGTGAGGAGTTGTGACTTGTTGGAGACGATGGTCGCCTGTGTTCCGTCGACCGGGCCGATGCTGATCCGACCGCGTAAGGCAACGTCCCCGCCCTTCCCGGCTTTGTCCTGGACGACGTATCCAAAGAGGCGATCGGCAGGGGACGCGTCATCAGCCTTCGTGAGCGGGGCGACTTCCTGCGCCTTGGCGAGCTCCAGCGGCGAACGCTGATAGGCGTGGCGCCCGATCATAGTCGGAATGATCTCGACGACGACCGGAGCGTCATTGGAGTTGTCGACGACCGCGAAAGCGACCGTGCCGACTGTTAGCGACGCTGCGGTGCACACGTCCGCAGTCGCTGTTGGCACGGCGATGTGTGAGACTCCTGTCGTTTTCACGGCCTCTCGTTGTTCGCGGTGCACGGCATCAGTAGCCCGGTTGGGCGGCTGTTTCTTGTTCTTCGGATCCTTGCTGCGTTGAGCCACATAGCTCTCGACAACGGCCCGGTACGCTTCACGCACCCGAGACGAGATGCGCACCTGTGTGGGGCCATGAGGCGAGATGTCAAAGAACACGCGCTCGTCGTGCTTTCTGGGAAACAGGTCTCTTGGCGACTGATTCGGTGCTGCGGTCCTGCACACGTAGCCTGTGACGCCGTCGAGGTGCTTGGTCGTGGTGATGGACTCCGGAATGCGGAAGATCTCGATCGGTTGGCCGGTGTTCTCGTCGTGGATGTGCGTAACCAACCAGTAGGCGTACCGGGCGCTCTTCCCACCACGTCCGTGCAGGCACAAGGTCATGTCGCAGACGATCTTCTTGCCATGCGGGGCGAGGCGGTCAAGTCGATCCTGGGGGACGACGAGTTTCGCAGGGCCGCAAGACGTTCCTCGGAGCGCCGCTGCACGCATCTTTGGGTAGACGAGGTTGTGCTCGCGATAGTCCTCAGTGACCTTGGTGTCGCCGTAGTAGAGAGCGCCGATGAGGCCGTCCTCATCCTCCCCGGTGATTCGGATCGGGACCAGCCCGAGAGCGCTGGCGGCGTCGCCCCGGTAGGTCAGCGGCACGGAGCGATCATCGGCGGTCCGGCGGAAGCCACCCTGGTTCTCCACGTCACCGAAGACGCGGAAGCGTGAGCAGGTGAGCGTCTCGTACGCGCGAGAGATCATGCCCTTGATCATGGTTGGTGGAACACGGACCGTTTTATCGGAGTTGAGCGGAAGGGCAACGAAATGGCGCTTCTCAGCCCGTCCTCCTGGACCGGATTCCTCCGTGGTGGTCTGCTCACCGAAGACCAGTGGCGTGTGCAGCGTTATCTCCAGGTCAACAGAACCGGACCAGCGATCAGGAGCGAGGTGATCGTGTGAGGGTGCAGGCCCGTCGAGGAAGAGGTCAAGGGGAAGGACGTTGTGCCGAGCCAGGTTCTGCGCGGACCGCCGCGGTACAGGGATCCGATTGACGGCGGAGTGGAAGGGTTTGAAGTCCTCAGTCCTGCCCGGCATGTCAGCCCCACTTTCCCGTCATGAGCTCGTCGACGAACACGGTGTTCCCGTATTCCTGCTCGGTGAAGACTTCGATACTGGTCATCGTCTGCGGGTTCTCGAGCAGTGCCGCACCGTGCTGGAGATATGCGTTGTGGCGGTACCAGCACGGCTTGAACTTGAGGGCGCTTTCCTTCCTGCTCGAGGCTTCGTGGACGATGATCTCGGCCGAACCAGAGCCATTGACCCACCGCCACTCATGGCCAAGGACCTTACTGTCATCAGTGATGCCGGCCTCCCACAGCCGCAGTTCGTAGATGGCGGCTCGTTCAACAGCGCCGCCGGAGCTGTGCAGCTTTCCGTCGGAGACGGACGTGACGGCGTGCGCCCCAGCCGTCGTATAGGCGATTCCTGCGACGGAACCGGCAGAAGCGGCGGCTTTCAGGACATCGTCGAGGGTGGCGTTGGGGTTGGGTGACGAAGACCACATTGCTTCCCTCAGCGACGGCATCGTGAGTTCGTCAGGCATTGTTCTTCTCCCCGGTCTCGATGAGATAAGACGACCATCCGGCAGCGTCTGCGCCGCCGCTCGGCTTGATCGTCTCGTTGACCGTTCGCAGGTGCTTCAGCAGGGCATCTGCAGCGTCGCGCCCGCTCTGGCCGTCACCTGCCGTGAACCTCCAGGAACCGTCGCCGGGGAGCCCGAGCAATTCCATTCCCTCGACCGTGAGGCCTGTGACCTCCACCTGTCCCAGTCCACGAGTTCCCCTGCTGCCCAGCGGGAGCGTGCCCGTGGAGAGCTCGGCCAAGACGAGCCCCAGCAGACACCAGGCGGCACGACGCCGGTTCTGCTCGTTGGGCAGCCTGTCGGGGTCCAGTTCCAGGACGATGTCGTCCCAGCGGGCGCCGTCGTGGACCTCTTCTCCGTACAGAGCGCCTTCGGCCACGCCACCGGTCCAGCGGTCGCCCGCGTTGTGGGTGACCGTGCGGGGATTGGCCGACGGTGCCGCCTGGGTGTCGAGCACCGTCAGGGCGCCACGCTGCTCGGTGGTGCCGAACAGGTCGCGGACGAGAGTGGGATCGTCTGCCAGCTGGTCGTGGACCGTGACGCCGGGCTCCGACCAGTTGTCGAGCCGCCGCCCAAGGGCTCCCACGAGAACCGTGCGTGCGATCCGAGAGGCTCTGGCGCGCAATGCCCCGCGCACCGAGCTCCCGGGAAGGACGAGCGGACCATCCTCGCCTCCGGCGTCGCGCAGCGGCACGGTGGGGACGGGTTTCTTGTCAAAGATTCTACCTTCAGCGAGAGCGGCCTCGCGCTCTTCCTTGAGGTCGGCCTTGTCCTGCTTGGACAGCCCCGGGTCCGCCACCAGGATCCCCGTGGGACTCTTCCACGTGACCGTGATGCGAGTGCGCTTGGCAGGACCGCAGTCCACAGGCTCCAGTTCTGTGCCCGGCAAGGGGGAATCGGACAGCAGGGACTTCAGGCCCTCCCTGGTTTTGAGGCTGAACTCCCGGAGCCGCCAACGTTCATCCTTGGGCTTTCCATCGTCGAGCGCGATCCGTCCCCAGCCCGCGCTCTGCCGACCACCGAAGGAGACCTGCCCGGCTTTGAACAGCCCGACGATGAGCTCAAGGAGCTGCTTGACCTCAGCCGCAGTTGCAGGCTCTGGAGGAGCCGCTGGTTCCTTCTTCTCCTCTGATGCGTCGGCGCCGCCCTCGGCATTCGTGCGTTTCGCTGGCGCCTCGTCGTTGATGCCCTCCGCAGTGATGACGAGTGTCAGTGCGTTACCCCGAGGCACGAACTCGTGGACGAACAGCGCCCCGTCGCCGACGGCGCCCCAGCAGCGGTTCATTGCGATTCCGACCCTGCAGGGCAGGTCGGCCCCGGCCTGCCGCTGCTCAGCCTCGGAGGAATCACCCGACCGAGAACCCGCCAGGGCCTCCTCGGGAATCTCGACGGGGTGAAAAGTCAGGGCGGAGGCCCGCAGGGGTGTGCCGTTCGGCGCCTTCTTGCCTCTGTCACCCCACAGCCTGGCTTGGGCTTCCTCGGTCAGGAGTTGGGTGACATCGGATTCCGGATTCTTCTCCAGGTATCGGGCGCAGGCGGTGCGCACGGCACCCTTGACCGAGCGCCCGGTGAGGATCGGGCGCTCATGGGCGTCGCGGGCGAATTTCGTGGCGACTGCCTCCCGGTCGAGGCCTTCGCGCGTTGGGTCAGCCACCACATCCACCCCACCCGAGTGCAGTGGGGATTGGGTTGTCAGATGAATCGTCAGCTCATAGCGGATGATGCTCATGACTGCTCCTCCCGGGAGGTTGCGGCGTCGGTGCTGCCGATGAAGTCGGAGCGGTGGAGGTCACCGAGGTTGAAACTCTTCTCATCCAGCAGTGGGTGCCCGACGACGAAGCGCCCGAAACCTTGGGCCGTCAGGTCGCCGACGCCGGTGACGGCCAGGCGGGTGAGCGCAAGGGCGGCTGCTTCGTCGGGGATCGCGACGCGCAGCACCGACCCGGCCTGGATCGCTGTGCGCGTGGGGCGGGGTTGGCCTCCCGCCGTCGCCCACGAGTCGATCCGACGGTGGCGGATGCTGGCGGTGAAGCGGTCGTCCGTCTGTTGGCAGATTTCCAAGCGCGCACCGAGGCGGGCGAAGGCATCAACCAGATCCTGCTGGCTGCCACCGGGCCCCAGTGCAGCCGAGCGCGCCAGGACATCGGAGGTGAACCACAGGGTGGTCTCCCTCGGAACACCAGACGAAGTTGTCGTTTCGGTAAGTGGAGAGAAGGTGCAGCGGGCGTGGCCGTAGGCGCCGCTCAGCCGACGCGACCCCAGGCGTGCATCATGCGCGGCTCCTGCCGTGAGAACCTCCTTAACACCTGAGATGTCGGCCAGGTCCTGGGACAATGTCATCGTTGCTTGGAGAGTCAAACCGGCGGGCAGGGCCCGCACGAGGAAGAGGGCCCCATCCTTCGCGGCCCCAGTGGCGGCCGAGTGCGCTGTGGCCTGGCGGCCGGTAAGCGGTGGCGCCCCCAGCCCTCCAGACAGTGTCAGGTTCTCGTCGAGTGGCTCGTGTCCGTCCGGCGGTTCCGGCGGCGCCATTTCGAGGCCGGGGAAGACGAAGCCGCTGCGCAGCGGCGAGTGCGCCTCCTGTGGTTCCCCGGTCCTCAGTCGGTTCGTCACCTCCCGCCAGCGCTGATTCGGCTTGCGTACCTTCGGGGTGGAAAGTGTGAGCGGTGTCGGCAGGCCAACGATGTCACTCACCACCGGCAGCGCGTCGGAGACGAGCAGCCGACCTTGCACGACGGCGTCACGGACAGCAGCGTCGTCGGGCAGCGCGCGCCGCAGGAGCCGGTGGACCCAGGGCAGCAGGACCGTGCCGCGCAGGAAGTCCAGTGACCGCACCTCATTGGACATGGGCACGTCATAGGACACGACCGGGGTGAGCAGGTTGATCGTCAGCTTCGTCGACCACCACTTGGGGGACTGCGAGGCACCGGGGCTGGGCGTGGGCGCCGGTTCAGCGGTCGGTGAGGAGGTGGTGTGTGCAGCCACTTGGGGGACTGCGAGGGCACGTGTGGTACGAGGGACGGTTGGAGCCTCGGGAGAGAGGCGGTCCATTGCCTGGCTGCACCACCGGCGCACCTGACTCAGGGTCTCCCCGATGTCGGCGTGCAGTGCGGGGTCGATTCCGATGAGGATGTCACACATGCCGTCGCCGTCGGACCGGTTGGAGCCGATGCCGCGCACCAGCAGCCCGGACAGAGCCAGCAGCAGGCGGGCGGCATCACACTGCTCATTCGACCACGTCAGTTCCTGTCCGTCGACGTCCTCGCTGACGAGGGTGACCGTGCCCTCGAGACGGCACGCGCCTGCGCGCTCGAAGAAGCGCAGAAAGTCGTCGCGAGCCGTGCCCGTCTCGTCGTCAATGGACAAAGAGACGACCTCATGAACTGGAACGTCATGCCCCTCGGGTACTCTGGCGTCAGAGAAGACGACGTGGCGCTGATGGCGACGGTTCTCGCCGCCGTCGTCGGCTCCAGGCCCGAACAGATCGCCGGCGAATCGTGTCCACGTGCCGTTGGCTTTCCCGTCGTCGAGTGCTTGTGCTGCGAGGACAGCCTGCTCGCGGATGACGCCGGTCAAGACGGTTCCGCGGACCACCGGCTTGCCGGTCCGGTCCTTCTCGATGACGGAGTCGATCCCGCCGGCGATGCCGGTGCCGGTGGACACGCCCCAGTCGGAGTGGAAGACGACGGCGAGCGGGAAGGTGCTGGTCTTGCTCACGAGTGCGCCTCCTCCGACATCAAGGTGGTGGGTGTGCTGTCCTTGGGTTGTGTCAGTCCCGTGACTTCCTGCAGATAGGAGCTGGGCAGGAGGTCGGCCAGCTCGAGTAGGTCGAACAGTGACTCGGGGCCGCCACGCGCGATGTCGGAGTCGACTGAGACATCCTTCTTCAGAGCCTCCCAGTGCTTCGTCGCCTCTTCCTGCTTGCCGTCGGACAGGAGCTTGCGAATGCGGGCGGAGCGAGTGCGGGGGAATGGTGCGAGCCGGTCGTCCTTGTCGTCCGGGCGTCGGAAGCCTTTGAACCGGGCGACGCGGCGGCATGTGTCCTCCCACGTGGCAGGCGCCGGAGTATCCGAGGTGCCCGAGGGGCCGCCGAACGGCGTCTCAGTGGGTGTTTGGGCCTCTGAATCCGATGTCCGTTTGATGAGTCGGAACGGGCGCTTGGTGAAATCTCTGTACCCGCCGAGCTGATCGTCAGGGTCGACGACGGTGGTGTCGAACAGGACGTGGAAGTCCAAGGTGGAGCAGCCCTGGTTCTTACCGACGCCCTTTGCGCGACTCACCAGCTTCTCGGCGAGTTCGTAGGCGATGTGGAAGGGGAAGTTGCGGCGCACGATCGCCACTCCCGCAGCGGCTGTCATGGGGGCGGGACCGGAGATGCCCTTCTTGTCACAGATCTTGCTGACTGCGTGGAGGTATTTGAGGAGTGGATCGGCGGCCGTCTTCTCCTCGAAATTGAGCAGGAAGGAGGCAGCGAAGGGCAGGGCGTAGTCGCCGGAGGCGATGACGGTGACGTCGTCTCCGCCCAGGATGACAGGCACTACGGGAACGACGGTGAAGTCGATCTGTTCGGCACGCCGGTCTTTCTGGGCCCACTGGGCGACGTCATGCCAGGCGGTGGCGAAGGCGTCGGTCACAACGGCGTCGAGACGGAGACTCACGGTTAGCACGAAGCGGCGCAGGGCGTCGGGCTCCCCTGGTTTGCAGCCCAGCTGGACCTCAAAATCATCCGGAGGCACGCAACCCACTGCCGCCTTGAGGTTGCGCATGATCGCACCGACGCCGTTGCCATCGATGTGGATGACGGCAACTTTGGAGAGGGCGATGGGTCCAGGGGATTTGATGGATGCTCGGGCGGCGGTGGGAGGTGTATCGCCGTTGTCTTTGGCGGTTCGCCCGTCCTGAAAAAAGTACTCGATAGCGTTGAGCGCTTTCTCGGTGCGATCAAGGTCTTCTTCAGACCTGGCTTCCTGCTGTGCGGATTGCTCGCTGGTGTCGGCCGGGGTGCCGGGGCTTTGGGGCACAGAAGTATTTGCGGGCCAGTCCTCCTCGCCTGTCGAGAAGGCGCGCTCAAGCTTTTCTCGAAGTTTGGTGGGGTCGGGGACCAGCCGATCCTGGGCCTTCTCCTCTTTGAGTGCCGTGTTTGTTTCGGTCACTAGGTCAATGAGTCCCTTGCGGGACCAGTAGGCCCGGTACCGTTTGATTCGGGAGGGAAGAGAGTGCGCAGTGGCAATATCGTCCGCAGCCTCGTCCTTCAGACCGCCGGGAAGCATGCATCTGAGCGGCGGGGCTGCTGGCAGAGACGAATCCTTCGCTCTGGCCAGGAACGGCATCTGGGAGAAACGGGCCTGCGCGGGTGAGCGACGCAGGGCATAGGCGGCGGCCTCGGCGTGGACCTTTTTGAGCAGGTCCTCATCAACGGCGCTCCGGCCTTCCACGCTTATGTAAACACCGGAGACATCGATGCCCGGGGCCTGGGCCAGCGCGGTCCGAGTGACCTGGCCGATGACCGCCCTGGCGTGGTCCTCGGTCTCAACCATGAAGATGACCTTGCCGGACGCGCGACTGACCCACTCGGTGTGCTCAGCAATGAAGTTCAGGTCGCTCGCACCATCGTCGTTGACACGACTGACCTTGGTGCTGGTGAGGTGGGCGGCCGTGTTCCGCTGCCAGGCCGTGTTCGCTCCGGTCGCGTTCAAGGCCTTATCAGTCCATTCCTTTAGGCAAACGAGCTGTGCGGACGCGCCGATGTTCTCGCGTAGGCGCGGAGAGGAGAAGATGTAGCGCTGGTTCCCGTTGGTCTCGAGCATTACGAGGTACATGGGGATCCTCTCGAAGGGATCTGGACGCGTGCAGTGTGCCACAGGGATGCATCCTGCGTCACTACTATGAGCGTGTAAGACAAGCCGAACGGCTGATGCCTCACCCTGTGGTGAGGAAGATGCGCCTACGTCACGAATCGTCAGCCCGCTGAGGAATGCTGCTGTGAGAGAGGACGCGATACATGACCATCATCGTTTATCCAGTGGGGCAGGGCGACCTGCGCAACGACATCGTCGGGCTCTCGAAATCCGAGCGACAGGAGGCCCAGGGGGAGGCCGAGCAACAGGTCGAGAAGTTTCTCGACGACGAGGATTCAGAAGGCCTGCTCAAGGTGCTGCTCGAGGCGCCCGAAGAAGGCTCCCGCTTCAGCGCCCCGCCGCTGTCCCTCATCCTGCGTGCGCTCTTCCCGGCCGAGGGTGAGCGGGTGGTGACGGTCCTTCTCCTTGCGAGCCGGAGTGGTGATTCCGGTACACGGACGTGGAAGATTGGTGAGCTTCTCAAGAAAGCCTTGGGTCTTGCGGGTGTCCACGACGGGCTCCGGAAGGAATTGCGGCTCGACGTCAGTGTGGAGATGTGTGAGGCCAATCTTCAGGAGACGGCAGGTGTTGAGGAACTCGCCGAGAGGCTCCGCTGCCTTGTGGATTCCCGGAACCAGACCGGGGATGAGCCGAAGGTTGTAGTCAACGCGATCTCCAGTGCCTCCATGATCGCGCTCGGCGCGATGGGTGCCGCCGACCAGCTCGGCTTGGACTGGCGGGCCGCGGTCGCACCCGGCTCCCAGAAGGACACGGCCGTTCTCCTCGACCGCAGTTCCTATGACACCGCTCCCTTCTACTGGCTGCGCTCCCTCGGATACATTGAGCAGGCGAGGAATTGGGCACAGGGACGATTGGCCAGGAGTTCCGGTCGGGCGTCGGTTGACGTCGGTAGCCTGGATGGCCTCACCGACCTCATGAAACGACTTGCCACCAACCCGGAGTCCCTGAAGGATGAGGACCTCGCCTCCCTTCTTGCCCTCGACATGGCCCGTGCGGACAACGGCGCCGGCCTCATCGCACGCGCCTGGGCGCAGAAGCACTACCTCGGTCGCCACCACGAAGAGGTCGAGGCTGGGAAGCACACACTGGATGATCTCGTGACGGTGGCGAAGGGAGCTCGGGATAGGTCGCCCATGCTGGGGGAGATCATCTGCGCCGCCCAGCAGCGCAAGCAGGAACTCAAAGATGAATGCCCGGATTCGGTCCGGTGGCTGCTGGAGAACCAGTGGCTCAACGATGTCGGGAAGGGGGCGGTCCATGACCTCGCTGCACCATCGGCCTCCGACGTCAAGCGGGCGCTTTCCCTCAAAGAGATTGCCTCTCGTCTCCCGGACTGGGTTGCCCGTCCTGGACGGGGATCGGTTCTGTTCATAGCCCCGTGTGGCGCCGGCGCACCGCGCGACAAGTGCATCACTGAGCGGATCCTAGGCAAAGAACCGGACAAGAAGATCCGTCGAGCGGTGCCCGGCGCCATGCTCGACGGCGCGGGGCCTCTCCCGGTCGAGTTCCTGCTCCTGCACTCCTCCTATCCCGGCTCCAAGAAGACTTCCCTCGACGCTGCTGATGCGGCCCGCAGAACCCAAGTGCACGCGGGCTGGAAAAGACACGTTTCTCCCTCCGTCGACAAGCGCGATTTCGTCGACCAGCGCGATTACGAAGGGGGCGACAGAAACGAGTACGTGGCGACACCCGTGATCATGAGGAGCGTCAGCGGTCAGGTCGCTCTTGCACTCGAGGCCAAGCGTCCTGCGGCTGTCGTCATCGTCGGCACCGGTCAGAAGGCGGCGGTGCTGGGCGCGCTCCAGGCGGCCCAGGCGTGGTGCGCGGAGCACGCCACCCCGCTCTTCCTCCAGACCTTCGTCGATAAGGTCGACGAGGAGGGAAGGAAAGAGTCGGTCTCCCAGCTCCACCGGTTCGCGCTGCACAACGACGCCGAGACCGCCCTGCGTGAGGCAGCCATCAGTAGCCTGAAGAGTCTCAACCTCCTCAGCGCCGTTCGCGTCCTCGCGGCTGGCGACAGGGACATGGATGAGCTGGCGGACAGGTGCGACGAGCTGCGTCAGCAGCTCCTTGAAGTCGCAAACGACAAGGAAAACCCAGACCGCGGAGCCGGTGTCCTCATCGATCTCCTCCAGACGGTAGCGGACTTGTGGACAGAGGCCACCGAACTGACGAAGATGCGATTGGCGGTCGTCGTTGCCGAAGCTCTTAACTTCAAGACGAAAGGGAGCAACCTTCTTCACCGGAACAACAACCTCGAAGGCGTGGGTGGAGGTCCAATCATTCTTGGTCGCCCCTGCCCGAAGGACTGCGACAAGAAGGGATCGAAGGACAAAGGCCCTCATCAGGACCTGCTGGAAATCCTCTACAGGGTGCGGAACAAGTTGGTCGTGACGCACGCTGACGACATCGTCAAGCCCGCTTTGCAGATGGTCCTCCAGGATCTTGGAGGCGCAAACATCGAGACGGACTCCAAGACAGTGAGTGGAGATGATGTGACCTATCCGGACGTGCTGCGGCTGACATGCAAGAAGCTTGAGGAAGCAGCCGTCGCCCTCAACATCACGCGGGAGCCATCAACGTGGAAAGCTGAATTCGACAGTCTCATGTCTGAGCTCAAACCCCTGGCCCACACCCGGGAACCCTGAACAGGGAATGGTGTTGTTGCACGGGCACCAGCCACGGTTCTGGCCAACCTCACCGTCCATGACGTCGTCGTTGACCTCGACGCCGACCGGACGCTACAATTTCCCGCCTCCGGCGTGGTACCCAGGCTCCTGCTCTCCAACGGGAGACAGGAAAGTCTGCGCGTGGCTGATCCGGATAACCCCGACGATCTGCAGGTGGTGTGGGAGGTGCCCATCGCCGTCGGCGCCACTTGGGTCGGTGTCGAACCGTCCCTGCCCGAACCCAGGCCTGGCGCCGTGTACGTCATCAGTCGTGTTGTCGCTGAACACTTCCCGGAGCGTGCGGACCTCGTCTGGCTCGACGACCTAGTCCGCGACGAGCACGGAGAAATGGTGGCGGCCCACAGTCTCGCCTGCCTCCACTCCATGACGCGCGCCGACTGATGACGAATCCGGGTTCCTGACCGGCCGACGGCGTTCCGGGAAGGCGGATGACCGGGGACCTGATCCGGGATGTGGTCTCCACGACCTCTGCGGCGGGCGAGTGAATACGCCTTCCGGTGGGGAAAAGCCGTTGACGAGAGGTGGAGGAGCCCTCGAGGCTGGAACGGGCCTTGGGTTGATCCGCCCGGGCCGGGGAG
>ERZ773068.655-NODE-655-length-18308-cov-2.920068_pt1 | contig 18308 bp, 20 predicted proteins | sample MGYA00580620_ERZ773068 | MGnify/ENA primary metagenome ERZ773068 (study PRJEB29015, sample SAMEA2737983) | human oral metagenome | biome: human oral; feature: human-associated habitat; material: dental | place: China | collected 2101 ... | reverse complement strand
ACTCTATCCAATTGAGCTACGCGTCCTGAACTTTCGGTTTGCAAATATATAATAAATTTTCCTTCCTTTGAAAGATGAATGCAAAGTTTTTTTTCATCATTAGCCTTTTCATCGTCTTAAGCTGTAAGAACGAGAGCAAAAAAATATCAGATTCAGACTGGATTAAGATTTCAGAAAGGATTTCCTACTCAGAAAATAAAGACTTCTTTGAGTTTAAATCTGGAAAATTCAACTATAAAATCCCACAATCCAAACTTCCTTTCAAAAAGATAATGCTCCTTAATGCCAGCCTTACGGGGTATATCTTAGAGATTAAGGCAGAGGACAAAATCAATGGAATTGCAAGCCCAGAATATGTATTCTCCCAAAAAATAAGAGCACTCATCACTCAAAAGAAAATCCAAAATATAGGAAATGACCAGAAGTATAACATAGAGAAAATCCTCTCCCATAAGCCAGATGCCGTTTTTACCAACTATATCGAAAGCTTTGAAAACACCTACAACATCCTTAGAAAAAACGATATACAAGTTATCTTTATAGATGAATACCTCGAACAAAAACCATTAGACAAAGCCAATATCATCAATCTTTTTGGGCAATTGCTGGGCAAGGAAAAAGAAGCAAGCCTCCGTTTTGAAGAGATAAAAAAGGAATACGAAAAGTTCTCCAAACTCGCACAGGAGCAAAAGGAAAAACCCAAAGTTCTCGTCAATGAAATGTACGGAAATCAATGGTTCTTAGCCGGGGGAAAAACCTCTACCGCCAATTATCTGAAAGACGCTGGTGCAAGCTACATCCTTAAAGAAAACGAACAAGACACCAGCATACCAATGAGCTTTGAAGAAGTTTTTATAAGAGCAAAAGACGCTGAATACTGGGTGAATGTAGGCAATCATAAGCATAAAAGCGAACTTATAAGCATTAATCCCAACTATGAAAAGCTCAGTGTTTATCAAAAAGGGAAAATCTACTCTCTATCTGGAGCAATGAATGGCGCTGCCAATGATGCCTTTGAAAGCGGTGCCATACGCGTAGATTTAATGCTCAAAGATTATATCAAAATATTCCATCCTCACCTTCTTCCACACCACAAGCTCATCTACCTAAAACCCGTTAGTACGGGATACAATTAGCGGTTACTTAGGCTAAATCTTTTAGAGACGAGCATCAGTATCACTCCAATCAATATAAACGGAATGGATAATACCTGACCGGTATTTAGCGTTCCAAGAGTGATAAATTCATCACCTTGTGGTTCTTTTAGGAATTCTACGAAGAAGCGGATAGACCACAGCACGATAAAGAAAAACCCAAACAACCAACCTTGCTGATACTTCTTATCGGTATGATTATAAAGCCACCAGAGAATGGCAAAAAGAGTGATATATCCCACCGCTTCGAAGAGCTGAGAAGGGTATCTCGGTACGGTAGCTCCGTATTCTTCACTCATCTGCGGGAAGAGCACGGCAAAAGGAGAGTCTTCGCTGGCAATTTTCCCGATGATTTCAGAGTTTATAAAGTTCCCAATCCTCACAAAAGTCCCCCCAAGGGCTACCACAATCCCAAGCCTGTCATACACCCAAAGCGGATTTTTCTTAATAACCTTGAATGAATAATAAAGCGTAGTCAGGATGAGTGCAATCGTAGCTCCGTGGCTCGCTAATCCCGAAAATCCTGTAAATTCAAACTTCGGTTGGGTGCGTATAGGGAGGAATACTGCCCAAAAATCTTTCTTTACCAGCTCGGGTTCGTAAAAGTAAACATGCCCCAAACGAGCACCAAGTATCGTACCTACAATGGTTAATATAAACAGTGGCTCCAGATATTTAGCATCCACATTATCTATCTTAAACATTTTCTCCATTACCTTAAAACCAAGACCAAAGGCAAGGACGAACATCAAACTGTAAAAATGAAGCATAAAACCGCCCAGCTGAATGCCTTTCACAGGGTTCCAAACAAAGAATGGAGTGTGAAGCACTACCTTTCCTCCTACGATTTCATCTTCTTTCTGCAAAGGTTTGTAGAGGTATTTGTATCGATTGAGGTCATCGGTAGGGAGGAATTTCTTGTCCAGCGCCTGATAGCCCAATGAAGAGAATTTCGGATAGAGCATAGACGCATATTTATTCATATCTTCATTGAGGAAAATAAGGGTGCTCGCCTTTACATCCTTCTCACTGAACTCATCGAGTGTAGCGGGATTGGTCGTAGCAAATATCTTCACTGGAACATCTTTCCCATTGATGTTTAGCGTACCATTAGATAATCCATCGGGGTAATTTTCTGCCTTGATTCCTTGATTTATGAATGCAAAAAGGAGAATCAATACCTTTACTAAGTCTTTCATCTTGTTTAATTATAGAGAGGGTTGGGTTTAAAATTTTCTTTCAATAACATAGTCCAGCATCAGGAGGAGGGACTTCTTCGCATCGGAGTCTGGGAACTCATCGAGGATATTTTTCGCTTTCTGCTGGAAGTCTTTCATCACTCCGATGGCATAATCCAGCCCCCCAGATTTCTTTACAAAATCTATCAGCGCTTTCACTCGATTTTTATCGTTGTTATACCTTTTAATGGTGTTAAAATAGTACTTCCTGTCGCTCTCGCTGGCGTTTTTTAATGTATGGATGAGCGGCAGCGTCATCTTCTGTTCCTTAATATCTATCCCCACAGGCTTCCCGATGATATTTGAGCTCAAATAATCAAAAAGGTCATCTTTTATCTGAAAAGCCATACCTGTGTAAGTACCAAAATCCTGCATTTTCTTTGCTAAAACCTCATCGGCGCCGTTAGAAAGTACGCCTATTTCGCAGCAAGCAGCAATCAGAGTAGCTGTTTTCTGGCGAATGATTTCATAATAAACCTCTTCGGTAATGTCTAATTTCCTTGCTTTTTCTAACTGAAGAAGCTCTCCTTCGGACATTTCCCTGATGGTTCTAGAAATTACCGAAAGCAGGTCATAATCCTTATGGTCAGTAGAGAGAAGTACCGATTTGGAGAGCAGATAATCCCCTACCAGCACAGCGATTTTATTCTTCCAAAGGGCATTTATGGAGAAGAAGTTTCTCCTTTTAAAGCTCTCATCCACCACATCATCGTGTACAAGGGTAGCGGTGTGTATCAGCTCTATCATAGAGGCGCCGCGGTAGGTTTTGCTATTCACTTCTCCCAAGAGTTTTGCACAGAGGAAGATAAACATCGGGCGCATTTGCTTGCCCTTGGTGGTTACGATAAAGCGGGTTACTTTATCCAGCAGAGGTACGCTGCTCTTCATAGATTCATAGAACTTCTCCTCGAAGAGTTTCATTTCTGTGGTTATCGGTCGCTTTATTTCTTCTATAATATTAGACACAAGTTTTAGATTTTGATGAATGGGGAATAAAACCCCACAAATATAATGTATTTATGAAAATCTGCTAATGGGATACTCGGGCTATACCGTCATAGAAAATATTCGGGTTTCGGGCTGGTTGCGCAGCATTCTCAGGTCAAAAGCCATTGCTACATTTCGGGTAAATGCTCTGCCTTTTTCGGTTATTCTGATGCGGTTTCGGCTCAGCTCTACCAGCCCATCGCTCTGCATTTCTTGCAATCTTTCCACCGCATTGTCGAGCTCGGGGAGGTGGCTATCCTCATCCCAAGAGGTTTCTAATGTACACATCAGGTTCAGGATATGCTTTCGTATGATAAGGTCTTCTTCGGTGAGGATATGCCCTCGGAATACGGGGATGATCCCCTCCCCTACCTGCTCTTGATAGCTTTCTACCGATTTATCATTCTGAGCAAAGGCATACCATGAGTCTGATATCGCACTCATCCCCAAACCGATCATCAGCTGGGTTTTGCTCGACGAATAACCCATAAAATTACGGTGTATCTTCCCCGTGAGCATTGATTGATAGAGGTCATCGCTCTCCAAAGAGAAGTGATCCATCCCCACTTCCTTATAGCCAAGCTGCTCGAGGAGTTTCTTCCCATTTTCGTAGAGTTTCCGTTTCTCTTCACCGCTCGGCAGGTCATTTTCATCAAAGCCCCTCTGCCCTACTCCCTTTATCCAGGGCACATGGGCATACGAGTAGAATGCCAGCCTATCGGGTTTCAGCGCCATTGTTTGCCTTATCGTATCGTTCATAGACTCCCAAGTCTGGAAAGGCAGCCCAAAGACCAAATCGTGGGAAATACTCAGGTAGCCCACCTCCCGAGCCCATTCGGTAACCTTCTGAACATTAGCAAAGGGCTGTATCCTGTTGATGGCTTTCTGAACCTTCAAATCATAGTCCTGCACCCCGAAGCTGCACCGCCTAAATCCCAAATCATAGAGCGTTTGCAGGTGTTCTTTGGTGGTATTATTCGGGTGGCCTTCAAAGCTGAACTCTGGATTTCCGGCGATTTCCGACTGCTCAAAAATCCCCTCCAGTAATCTCCTCAGGTTTTCTGGCGAGAAGAAAGTCGGCGTCCCCCCTCCAAGGTGAAGCTCCTTGATTTTAGGTTTTTTGGTGAATAATTCAAGGTAAAGCGCCCATTCTCTAAGCACAGTGTCTATATAGGGCTCCTCCACCGAATGCCTTTTCGTAATCCGTTTGTGGCAGGCGCAGAAAGTGCAGAGAACCTCGCAAAAAGGGAGGTGTATGTAGAGGGAAATCCCCTCCGAGTCATTAGTTTCATTAAAGGAATGAACCACAGATTCCTTCCATTTCTCTGGCGAGAAGCCCCCCTCGTCCCAAAACGGAACCGTAGGATAAGAAGTATATCTGGGTCCAGGTATATTATACTTATCTATTAGCGAATTCATCCGGCAAAAGTACTAAAATTAAAACCTCCCACAGCGTAAGGCTGCTACTATAAAATAAAAATCTCATTACTTTTAATACTATGGAGGTTTTAAAAAAAATCTAAAACTCTGACTACTTTTAAATTTGATTGGAAAGTAATTTTCAAATTATCCACTATACTACGGCTGCTGCGAAGAAAAATCCCTCTCTGTCATTTCTACCTCTTGTAGCAGGGCTCCGTTCTCGTCTCGGTACTGGTATTTGAGGGTGGAGATATCGTAGGGCTTCATATCGGTGAGGATTTTTTTCAGTGCTGAGTTTTTAGACATATCTTCTTTTATGATGCTCTTTGCTTCGGGTCTTTTTACGGCTTGTTTTATCTTGTTGGGAACTATTGCGGTATAGATTAGGTCGTTCTGCACACCTACGGAAATCTGGGTAATCTTCACTCCTGAGGCGGAATCTACAATCGGGAGGTTGTTATTAAAGACTTCGAGCATCTGCTTCACCTCATTGTGTTTCTGGGTGGTTGGGTTGGTTCTCTCGTTTTGGATATTGGCTTTATTTATGAGTTCAGAGATAATGACTTTACCAGAATCACCTTTCACTTCAACCTTGAAATTAATGCCATCGTTTAGCATTTTGATATTTTGTTTATCAGACCAGATGATTTTCCCTACAAGGCTGAGGAGTGATTCTCTCATCACATCAGAACTTACTTTATCGGCATTGATTTTAGATTGGAAGCGCATCAAAATCTCATTCTCGCCCACCCTCTTCACTTCTTGCAGGCTGAGTGTAGGGTCATTGAGCTTCTTTGCTGTAGCATTCATTGTGCTGATTGTGATATCTACCTCTGATTTCTTATCACTCTGACAGGAAATAAAAAGCAAGCCAGATAAAAACAAGAATACTAAAAAATTTCCTCTAAAAATTATCATTTCTTAATCATTAATGGGCAAATATACAGAGAGAAAATAAAAAATTCGCAACTTTTTTTGCTCATATCATAAAGAAATCTTTATCTTTGAAAGCAAAAAAAAAGATGAAAAAAGTAGTATTTTCTGCATTAATTGCAATGGGAGCAGTAACACTTTCAAATGCTCAAATCAAGTTAGACAAAGTTATCAACACCGCTTCAAAAGGTGTAAAAGCTCTTAGCTTCTCCAACGAAGATGCAAAGAGACTTTCCAAAGAAGCAGTAGATTGGATGGATGAACACAACAAAGTAGCCAATGCAAAAAGCCCATACACCAAAAGGCTGAACAAACTCTTCGCAAAACACAAAAACGAGGACGGGCTTACGCTGAACTACAAAGTGTATTTGGTAACCGACATCAACGCTTTTGCGTGTGCAGACGGTAGTGTGCGGGTATTCTCTTCATTGATGGACATTATGACCGATGATGAACTATTGGCGATTATAGGGCACGAAATCGGACACGTGAAGAATGAAGATACCAAAGATGCGATTAAGTCCGCTTATCTGAAAGCTGCGGCATTAGACGCTGCATCTATGGCATCCAGTACCGTACAGAAGCTTAACAATAGCCAGCTCGGCGAATTGGCAAATGCAATGCTAGACTCTTCACACTCAAGAAAGCAGGAATCTCAAGCCGATGATTACAGCTATGAATTTATGAAGAAACACGGCTATAATGTAATGGGTGCCTATACCGCATTTAAGAAATTTGCATTACTCACCAAAGAAAAGCCAACTACATTTCAAAAAATGATGAGCTCCCACCCGGATAGTGAAAAAAGAGCCGAAGCAGTGAAGAAAAAAGCGAAAAAAGACGGACTTTGGAATGACCCAGGAGAGATTACCCTCCCTACAAAAAAGAAATAAACAACCCGCCAGAAGCTAACATCAGTTTCTGGCTGTTTTTTGTTCCACTCATTCAAAATCATTACATTTGTTCCCATTAAAAAATTAAGAATAATGGCTTATAACTTACTAAAAGGCAAAAAAGGAATTATCTTCGGAGCGCTAAACAACCAGTCTATCGCGTGGAAAGTAGCAGAAAAATGCCACGAAGAAGGAGCTGAGTTTATACTTTCTAACGCTCCAATAGCCCTGAGAATGGGAGAGCTGAACGAATTGGCAGAAAAGACAGGCGCAGAAGTCATAGGAGCCGATGCTACCTCAGTAGAAGACCTTGAAAAACTCTTTGATGCAGCTATTGCCAAGTTTGGAAAGATAGATTTCATCCTCCACTCCATCGGGATGTCTGTAAATGTAAGAAAAGGGAAAAAATACACAGAACTGAACTACGACTGGCTAGAAAAAGGCTGGGATGTATCGGCAGTTTCCTTCCACAAAGTGATGAAAGTAGCCTACGAGAAAGATTGTATGAATGAATGGGGCTCCATCCTCGCACTGACCTATATCGCAGCGCAGAGAACCTTCCCTGATTATAACGATATGGCGGATAATAAATCTTTCCTTGAAAGTATCGCAAGGAGTTTTGGATACTATTGGGGAGAGCGAAAGGTAAGGGTAAATACCATATCCCAATCCCCTACGATGACTACTGCCGGCAGTGGTATTAAGGGCTTTGGTGGCTTCTTCGGATATGCAGAAGATATGTCTCCACTCGGAAATGCAAGTGCAGAGGAGTGCGCCAACTACTGTATAGCGATGTTCTCTGACCTTACGAGGAAAGTAACGATGCAAAACCTCTTCCACGATGGTGGGTTTAGCAATACAGGCGTTTCTCAAAAGATTGTCGATAGATACAGCGAAAGAGAAGAATAATCTCAACCCTTTAATTCTAAAAAATACTTTATCCCAACTCAGTTTTGACCTCAAAAACTGAGTTTTTTAATGCGGAAATGAATAGAAATAATTATTTTCGCAAAATCTAAAAATAGAATTGATGAGTTCAGAGAAAGAAATGTCTTTTTGGGGGCATATAGGCGAGCTGAGGGGGCATCTCATCCGCAGTATTATAGCGATTGTTATCGGGGCAATCATCGTAGGCTTTAATATAGAGTGGCTGATGGATAATGTATTCTTTGGCCCTACGAAGAATGACTTCCCTACCTTTCGTTTGATTAACTACCTCTCGCGCGAGCTTGTGGGGAGCGATAGCTTCCACCTGCCTGATGAATTCCGAGTACAGCAGAAGAAACTTTTCCAGCAATTTAATGTAATGATGGCGGTTTCTATCTTTGGTGGGATCGTAGCTGCATTCCCGTATATTGTCTGGGAAATATGGCGGTTCGTAAGCCCTGCTCTGCACCCAAACGAGAAGAAAAATTCTGCCTTTATGATTAATTTCATCTGGGTATTATTCATCATTGGAGTGCTTACGGGCTATTTTTTAATCCTCCCACTGGCGATTAATTTCGGATTGCTATTCAAAATCTCTGGCTCGATAGAGCAGCTGTTCGATTTATCTGATTATACTACCCTCTTCCTCCAAGTCGTACTCGGAATGGGTGTGCTTTTCCTCTTCCCTGTTATCGTTTATTTCCTTACCAACATCGGAATCCTCACCCCAATGTTCCTGCGAACTTACAGACGGCACGCCATCGTCCTCATAATGACGGTAGCGGCAATCGTAACCCCTGCTGATGTGCTAAGTATGCTGGCTGCGGCTTTCCCCCTGCTGATTCTCTATGAATTTAGCGTAATGCTATCGGCAAGAGTGTATAAACGGGTACAAAAACGAGGGTTAGGAGTCTAATTTTCCGCAATGATGAAGCGATGATTGTTGGATAAATCAGACAATAGATGAGCATTAAACCGATGAAAAAGCTCGAGGGTCTCCTGCCCGAGTTTTTGGTTTATTTCAAGAAAAATCAATCCCTCCTCACTGAGTATTTGAGTAGCATCTTGGGCAATTTTCCTGTAAAATACAAGCGGGTCTTCGGTAGGTGAGAAAAGAGCGAGCTGTGGCTCATAATTTTTAACCGAAGGAAGGATTTCTGCTGCCTCTTCTTTGGCGATATAGGGCGGATTGGAGATGATAATATCAAACTTTTCTGCAAAATCGGTAGAGAGGTAATCGGTTTGAATAAAATGGACTTCCACCTCGTTACTAAGGGCATTTTTTTGAGCAATCTGCAAGGCTTTTTCAGAAATATCAATAGAGAAAATCTCTGCATTTGGGAGGTTTTTCTTTAAACTAATGGGGATAATCCCACTTCCTGTGCCTATTTCCAATATCCTAAGGGGGCGACTGGCGAATTTTTCCTTTATCTTTTTTAAAGCGAGCTCTATGAGCTCTTCCGTTTCAGGACGAGGGATGAGGACGCCTTCTTCTACAAAGAATCTAAGCCCAAAGAAGTGGGTTTCACCTAAAACATACTGATATGGTCGGTGATTTTTGAGCTCATCAAGGTGGTTTTTGAGCTGAGAAGCTATTTCTTGCGGGAGCTCTTCATCGGAATGGAGGCGCTGCTCGTACCTCTGCCAATGCAATAGCTTTTCTACGAGAAGAGACAGGATAAACGCGCTTTCGGTGGGAGTATAAAGAGGTAAAAGCTCGGTTTGATAACGATTTTTAAGGCTATTGAGCGTCATATTCTACCTTATAAAGACGAGTTTGGAATCGGTTGAGCGCTCATCATCTAAGAGATAGCCACCATCGTTAAAAGCCTTTACTTCCTCTAAGGTTTTTAGTTGGTTTTGGGCACAGAATCTTATCATCAGCCCTCTGGCGTGCTTGGTATAGACTACGATGGTTTTAGGTTTTCCTGAGCTCATTTCATAAAATTCAAAGTCTATCCATTTCCCTTTTAAATTCTTTCTGTTTAGTGCCTTGCTGTACTCTGCACTGGCTAAATTGAGGATAGCTTCGCCTTCTTCCAGCTCGGAATTGAAGTGATGGGTGAGCCTTTCGGACCAGAAATCATAGAGGTTTTTATAGCCTTCAAAGTAGAAAGCCCTGCCCATTTCTAAGCGGTAGAGCATTATGCGGTCAGAGGGTCTTAGCAAGCCATAAAGCCCAGAGAGTATCCTGTAATTTTCCTGTAAATACTCCACCGCTTGTGGGGCGAGGCTATCTGCATCGAGGCCTTTATAGACTTCTCCCGTAAAGGTGTAGAGGGCAGAGCTGCTGTGCTCAGAATCTGGAGCTGGGGACCATTTTTGGTTTCTTTCCCAGTTTTCATCGGCGAGTTTTTGGGAAATTTCCATCAGTTCGGAAAGAAATTTAGGGCTTTTCTCCCTCAAATGAGATTGTATGCGCTCGGCTTCTTTTATGAAACTGGGCGTAGTAGGCGTAAGTATGCTCTGATGAGCGTTGAGCTTCATCAATTTGGCGGGTGAGGATATGATTTTCATTAAAAATAGTTTAAAAAATTAGAGAACCCCTTTTCCTTGTCGGATAATTTCAGGGATTTCGGAGGTGAGATCTACAATTGTAGAGGCTATATTGCCACCAAAGCCGGAGTCTATCACGATATCTACAAGGTGGTCGTATTTCTCAGCAATGAGCTCGGGGTCTGTGGAATATTCCAGCACCTCATCTTCATCTTTGATAGAAGTAGAAGCGATTGGATAGCCCATTTTCTCTACGATAAGCTGCGGTATGGGGTGGTCGGGTACCCTTATCCCAATTGTTTTCTTGCCTTTGTAGGCGAGGGGGAGGCTTTTATTCGCCTCCAAGATAAAGGTAAAGTTGCCCGGTATATGGCTTTTCAAAAACCTGAAAGTGGCGGTATCTATGGGTTTGGTGAACTCCGAAAGGTGGCTGAGATTATTGCAAATAATGGAAAAATGGGCTTTTTCGAGTTTTATTTTCTTGATTTGAGCCAATCTCTCCATCGCCTTGATATCAAAAATATTGCAGCCTAAGGCATAGACCGTATCCGATGGGTAAATGATGAGCTTGCCCTGCTGCAAAGCCTTTACGACCTCATCTATCAAGTGCTCCTGAGGGTTTTCTGGGTATATTTTAATGATTTTTGCCATAGTGCAAAGGTAATTAATCTGCTCAATTATTTTATTTTCCCTCCCGACCCGCTGGCGTGGGGAGCACACCGTAGCTGGTGAGGCCTTTTTTTCATTTTTCTTCCCAACAGCCCACTGGCGTGGGGAGCAATTATTTTTAAGTGCATCACCGGCTACGGTGCGTGGGGAGTACTTATTTCATTTTTGCTCCAAACGATAAGAAATAAGAAAACCCTCTTTTATTAAGAGGGCGAGAAAATCAGTTGATAAAATAAATCTAATTTTTAATTCTTATGCCTGCTTTTTTTTGCCTTTCGGCTCTTTTTTAGGGCTTTTTTGCAGTTATTTAGGTTAGACTTTTTAGGGTTAGAAGGGGATTGCGGGGCTATTCTATCATTGGAAGGGGAATGGTCATCAGACATCGTGGTGTAATAAATAGGCATTCCATTTGGGTCAAACCCCTGAAGCTCAAAATAGCTCCCATTCGCATTTCCAGAATAGGGAATCCCGAGCTCTTTTGCCTTTCTCTGGAGCTCCTCCTTGCTCATTTTATTCTTTTTTAGGTTTTCGGAAAGCTTTTTTAAAGCCGTAGTATCGGTTTTATTTTTCATATTGAGAATATCTTTTTCGGTTTGTGAAAATAAATAGGTAGTAAAGAGGCTTAGTGTGAGGATGAATATTCTACTTACTGTTTTCTTGCTTAGTGTTTTCATTTTTTTGATTTTGATAATATGCTGCGAAAATAATGCCAGTACTGGTAACAAAAAGGCTTACCAAAACCAGTAAGCCTTTCACATAAAATATTATGATATGAAAATTACACTCTATGCTTCTACAGAAAACTCTTTTTCTAACTCAATAGACTTAGGGAAAAGGATATTGTTTTCTATGTGGATGTGTCTGTGTAAGTCATCTTCAAACTCTTGGAGCATAGCAAATGCTACTCTGTAAGTATTGCAAGCATCGGCAGGTGGAGTATAATCATCAGTGATTTCAGCGATTTTTCTGAATCTTTCTCCCTCTACATTGTGCTCGTGCTTCATCATACTCACTGGGTTTTCTACTGAACCGAACTGAGGCTGCTTAAGAGGCTCACCTGTTTGCTTAGCTTTCACCATATTTTTAATGAATGGGAAAAGGATAAGCTCTTCTTTTTTAAGGTGAGCACCTAAATCCTGAGCAGATGCATCGAAGAGTTCTTTAATTTCAAATAGCTCTGGGTGTCTTCCTCCGTGTACTTTGCAAAGCTTATCGAGGAAAGCTTGGATAATAGGAGTTTTTTCCTCTACATACCTGTGGTGGATTCTCTCTACATAATCTGCCAAGAGATCCAGTGGCCAAGAGGAGAAGTCAATATCTCCACCATTTCCTTTTGGAAGCTCATCAATTGCTTTGTAGATAACGGCAGGGTCAATTTTCTTAGCAGTACAAGCTGCTTCAATTGTTCTACCGCCATTACAGCAAAAGTCAATTTTATGTCTCTTAAAAATTGCAGCTGTTCTGAAGTCTTCAGCTACAATATCTCCAATAAACGCATTTTGTAAGTCCATAATTTCACAAAAATTTAAATTAATATAATACTTTTTTATCCTTTATTTGATTAAAAAAATAGGCACTGCTCTATTTTTTACCTCGCAAAGGTATAATAAATTTAGCAATGCCCAAAACTGGTTTATTTTTTCAGGGAGAGAATGTACTGTACCATTAGTTTAGCATTCTCATCACTAAGACCGGCGTGTGGTGTCATTGGGATATCTCCCCAGCTACCGCTACCACCATCGATAATCTTTTTAGCCAGTTTATCAATATCTGCTTCGGTGTATTTATCTGCTACCTCTTGAAGAGATGGGCCTACTAGCTTAGCATCTACCTTATGGCAGCCCACACAGTCCATTCCCTCAAGGAGTTTCTGACCTTTTGCTTCTGGAGTATCTGCTGCACCTGAATCTCCAGCAGTAGAAGCAGTAGGCTCTTCAAGCATTACATTGGTTTCTGGCTCTGGCTGAGATGCCTCTTCTTTTTTAGAACAAGAAATCACAGCAATTGATAATACACAGATCGTTAAGAATAATCGTTTCATAATCTTTTTTAATTTTAAAGTTCCAAATTTAATTATTTTTTTGTTTGTTTTCGTACTTCTTTTACGGTGCCTTCTACATCAAGGCTTAGCCCTTCTTTCTGGAAAGCGAGGACACCATTTTTATCAAAAACGCTAATGATATTAGAGTGAGAGAAATCTATTGGAGAGATTTGTTTATACTTTACAGCAAGTACATTGGCAAGCTCTCGGGTTTCTTCAATGCTACTTCTGAGGAAGAGCCATTTCTCATTTTGAAATTTATTTCGTTTAAGATAGTCTTTCATTACTTCTGGAGTATCGTGCTCAGGGTCTATTGATACCAAAACATAGCGGATATCTTCTTGAGGTATATCTTCGGTTTCTCTTGCGATTTTTCCCATTTCTGCTGTAAGCTGAGGACAAGCTGTTTTACAGGAGGTATAAATCATTACCATTACAACAACTTTACCTTTAAGGTCTGCGAGGTGGATTTTATCCGCATTTTGATTTTCCCATTCTGATGAGAGGTTATAGACGGAGCTTTGGGGCAGTGTTTCGGGTTTTGTCTGTTTGCAGGAAGACAGCCCGAGGACTAATATAAAAATAAAGAGGAATCTCATAATTAGTAATTATAATTCTATTTAACCTTAATCAATATCTTTTGCACATCTGAATCCGAGGTTGTTTATACAGTAATTTGCCTGTATACTCCCTCTCAGTGCAAAGCGCATAAAAGCAGCATAGTTTCTCAGGTCAGAAGAGGTAAGAGCCCCTGCTGCACAGTAGAGACCTTCATTTTCTGATTTATCATTTCGGGATTCTCCAGTCATCATCACAGAGCTGAAGTCTTCTGTCCATTCCCATACTACGCCGTACATATCATACAGCCCATAATAATTAGGTCTGTTTTGTTTCACAGGCTTTTTGTACTTATACTTTTTCTGATAAGAATTAAGTATATAAGCCGTAAATTCTGGTTTCAGTGAGGCATTAGCCGTATGCTCATCTGCAAGGGCAGCAAACTCCCATTCATCTACGGTAGGCAGGCGCTTTCCTACGCTTTTTGCATAGGCTACAGCGGCAAACCAAGAGACATTGGTTACGGGTGCATCTGGGCTCACTCCTTCTGGAAATTCAAAATCAGATTTCCAGTTTTTAAGATAATTTTCATCTGCCTTCAGCCTTAATACATTATTTCTTGTCCATTGAGGATTAGCTTTTAGAAATTTCAGATACTCAGCATTTGTTACAGCGGTTTCATCCAGATAGAATGCTTTTACGCGCACTATATTTCCAGAATCTTTTCCGTAGAATGCCTGATAAGAGCCGCTATCTATCTTCACCATTTTCTTATTTGTACTAATGGCGTTGATGGAATCTCTTATTACAGAAATATCGACAGGCTGCTTCTTGTCTGAACAAGAAATAATGAATATTAAGACGGATATGAATAAATATCTTATCACTTAAATGGTGATTTAATTATCTCTTTTCTTGAATACCTTAGGGTTTTCTTCTCCTGTTACTACGATTTTCCCTAATGCACCTTTATTAAATGCTCTGAATATAGAGTGATCTACGATAACATAGCTTCCTGGTACGGTTGCTTTAAACTCTACTATTGCAGCGCCTCCGGCAGGGATTAGTGTAGTCTGTACATTTTCATTTACCTTGCTCGCGCCTTCCATATATACTCTATCGAAGATTTCGCCTATGATGTGGAAAGATGATACTAAGTTCGGACCGCCGTTTCCTACGAATATTCTCACGGTTTCTCCGGTTTTCACTTGTAGTTCTTTACCGTTGAGGAGTGAGCCTGTATTCCCATTGAAGACCACATAATCTGGTTTTTCGGCAATTGCTTTATCCATATCAAAGTCTTGCAGGCCTTTCTCTCCGAATGCACCTTTGGTATAGAAGTCTCCTTGCATAATGTAGAATTCTTTATCCACTTTTGGGAGGCCTCCTTTAGGTTCTATGAGGATGAGCCCATACATACCATTTGCGATGTGCATACCTACTGGAGCCGTAGCGCAGTGATAAACATAAAGCCCAGGATTGGTCGCTTTAAAATTAAACACCGCTTCTTTCCCTGGTGGTACAAAGGTAGCCTCTGCTCCTCCTCCTGGCCCATTCACAGCGTGCAGGTCTATGTTGTGCGGGAAGTTTGAGTTCTCATTGTTTTTCAGGTGGAGCTCTATTTCATCTCCTACTCTTGCACGGATAAATGCTCCTGGCACTGTACCATTAAAAGTCCAGAAATTATACTGCGTACCATCTGCCAACTCGCCTATTTTCTCGATGGTTTCAAGTTTTACAATAAGTTTTTTAGCCTCTCTATCTCCTACTGGAGCTGGTACATTGGGCGGAGAGGTTACCTCTGCCTCCTCAAAGTTTCCTTTTGCTTCAATTTTCTCTCCTTCTTCGGAAGGGAAAGAAGTAGAATCACTCACTGTTTCCTGCTTGCAGGACTGCAATCCAAGTGCTACGCTTAGTAATGCTACCAAAAAAGTTTTTTGTTTCATAGTAACAATATATTATATAAATTTTACTCTCAAATAATCTTCTACGCATCACAATCCGCAACTTTCAGAAAGGTGAGATTAGAGTCTATACCCTCTGCCAGCATTTTAATTTTAAAGTTTTTATAATTGTCAGATGTTGAAACACTTTCAGCTAAATCACCCTTCAAATTTCCCGTTTCATCAATATCATAAAGACGAGAAAAAGCAATCTGTTCGAAAGATTTTTCAGTATCAGTCGAAGTAAATAAAGGATTCAAGGTTTTAACTTCACCTAAAATTCCTTCTGAATAAGTTCCTCCTCTATAAAAAATATTCTCACTATAGTTTTCTGCGCTTAACCCACGAAAAACACCAACAGAAAAAATCAAAATAGACACAACGCAGATCCAAGAAATAACTATTTTTCGAACATTAGACAAATTCTCAAAACGACCAAAAAACATTTTTTTCGTGTGAGAAGTGATAGCCTTTTCGACTAAATCTGCTCTTTCAGCTAAAGTAACCTTATTATTAAAAGTTTGAATTGTTTTATTTTTTGAAACTTGATTTCTATTTTTTTGAGAAATAGCAGAAACTCGTCTAACCTTTTTAGGGCTATTTTTAAAGTCCATTAAAACTCCTTTTTATTTAGGCAAAAGCAAAGTTGTAAGAATTGATGCAACAAAAATAAATGCAAAGAAAACTGTTGCCCGAAAAATACTCTTTTCAACACCGCGTCGCTCAGTATAAAGCTCGCCAGAAGCCCCGAATCCTGCCCCTAAAGTTGCTCCTCGTTGTTGTAAAAGCACTAAAATCATCATTAAAACGCCAGAAATAACAGTTGAAAACTGCAAAATAATATCAATATTCACTATAAAATCTCCTTTTCATCTTCAATTCTTAAAAATTGGCTCAAACTATAATTCAGCAAGCTCATAGCTGCTCCTACAATTACAGAATTCCAAAATCCCATTGAAATATTTGGTGCTAAAAGTATCGAAATCCAAACAATCATACCATTAACTATCAGTGTAAAAAAACCAAAAGTCAAGATAATCATTGGAAGTGATAAAATTGTAAGAATAGTTTTAAGTGTGCTATTTACAATTGAAAAAATTAAACCAGCAAGAAAGAAAGTTCCCGCACTATGGTTACTAACATTTCCAAAAATAGAAATTAAAATCCATAATAAGAAACTATTTAAAAACCACCGATTTATAAATTCTATCAACTGCTTCTTCACATATATAATTTTATCATATTTTAACAATAAAAAAAACACCTATTGGTGAATTTTCTAATATATTGGAGGGTCTGATGGGGCTTGAACCCATGACACCCTGCTTAAAAGGCAGGTGCTCTAACCAGCTGAGCTACAGACCCACTCGCTGAATACATATTAAAGTATATATCAATTATCTTTAAAAGTCAAGGGTTTTTCTCAATTTTATTAAATTTAAATGAGGTTATACTTAGAATAGAAAAAATAACTCCCACCAAAATAACCCAACTAGCCCATTTTTCAAGCGGCTGCGAAATACTTTTCGAAAGTAAATCTGGTAAAAAAACTTTTTCGAAATATGAAAGTGACACTAAATATGTAAAAATCGCTGAAAATATCGAAGAGAGTATACCAAAAAGCCATTTTTCTTGTTTTGGATTTTTTGCTAAAATTACCAAAGCTGGTGCTAAAATTAGAAACAAACCAACAATTCCACTTAAAGTTGATTCTGGAATTACCAAATTTGAAGTTGTTAAAAAATTAGTAATATCTTTATTCCAATATCTATTCAAAACAATTCCCGCGAGAATAATAAGATTGAAATAGCCCATTTTACGCCGAGAGAGTGTTAAAAAAATCGAAAGAATTACAATAAAAATAATTGTTGTCATAGCAATATTATAGCATAAGCTCTAAGGATGCTCAAACTATTTTATAAAAATAGAACAACTGCGCTAACATATTGTCTCATAAAATAGCCGAGCTATTAAATAACTCGGCCAACTATTTAAAATAATGATTTTTTAGATTTCTTAAATTCTATCAAAAGCTCTTTTTGTTTTTTCGAAAGCTTTGTAGGAGTTTCGACAATAATTGTCACAATTTGAGCACCTCTTCTTTCAGTTCGAAGGTGAGGCACGCCGTGACCTGAAAGCTTAAAATCAGTATGGCTTTGTGTTCCAGCTGGAATCTTCATCGTTAGCATTCCATCGATCGTTTCAACTTCAATTTCAGCACCAAGCGCAGCATCGATCATTGAAATTCTCTCTTCGCTCAAAATTAAATCACCTTCACGCGTAAATTTTTTATCAGCTTTAACATAGATGTTTACATATAAATCACCTTTTTCACCACCTTTAATTGCTTCACCACGGCCAGAAAGCCGAATTGTTGCGCCATCATCAATTCCTGCTGGAATTTTAAGTTTTATTGTTTGCTTTTTACGCAAAATTCCAGCACCACGGCAAACTGAACAATTTTGCTTTGGAATCTCACCACGACCATCACAGGTTGGGCAAGTTACAGTTTGCTGAATTGGGCCAAAAAGAGTTTGAGTGGAACGAGTTTGCTGACCACTTCCATTGCAATCTGGACATTTTTGCATTCCGTGACCAGGTTCTGCGCCAGAGCCATCACAATGATCACACTCATCATCTAGATTTAATGAAATTTCAGTTTCAGTCCCGAAAACCGCCTCTTTAAAATTCAAAGTTAGATCTACTTCAACATCGCGGCCTTTTTTATTTTTCGAACCGCGGCTATTCGAAAATCCGCCGCCAAAAATTCCGTCAAAAATATCACCGAATCCGCCACCAAAATCAAAATTAACATTCTGACCTGAAAATCCACTAAAACCTTCGAAAGGGTTTCCGCCAGAAAATCCACCAGAGTTTCCGCCAACTCCTGCATGACCAAACTGGTCGTATCGCTGGCGTTTTTCTTTATCTTTTAAAACCTCATAGGCTTCATTCACCTCTTTAAAAGCCTTTTCATCCCCACCTTTATCTGGATGAAGCTCAACTGCTTTTTTTCGAAAAGCCTTTTTAATTTCATCAGCACTGGC
>ERZ773068.652-NODE-652-length-18329-cov-4.357065_pt1 | contig 18329 bp, 18 predicted proteins | sample MGYA00580620_ERZ773068 | MGnify/ENA primary metagenome ERZ773068 (study PRJEB29015, sample SAMEA2737983) | human oral metagenome | biome: human oral; feature: human-associated habitat; material: dental | place: China | collected 2101 ... | reverse complement strand
TGCCTGCTGCTCCGCGGCCAGCATGCTGGCCGCGGGCTTGGTGCCGGCAGCATAGCGCTCGACGGCGACAGTGAGGGGAACGCTTCCTCGACTGTCGTAGTAGGTCTGCTGCATGCCGTCGTCGTAGGTTGTTGTGGTCCCGGTGACGGCATCCGCAGGTACCTGGATGATGAGGCTTCCCATTGGGAGAAGGGCCATCATGCCGTCCGACGACGCAGCAACGGAGCCTTTTGACGCCGGCGCTTGGGATACGGATGCTGCGGCAGATGCGGTGCTGGAGTCGGAGGTTCCACTCTGGCCGCAGGCACTCAGAGCGAGTGCGGCCATCGCAGCCGTCACAGCCGCTGTGGCCGTTACAAAAGTCTTCATGCCACTGTCCTTGCGTTATCGTCGGGCATCTTCACACGGAATCGACTAGTGGGTCTGGTTTGCCAGTTGTGCCCGGTCCTTCGTGAGCGTGTCAGTGCTCCAGGAACCGGAGAGTGCGTCGAATCCGCCATTATCGGTGATCGCCGTGCCGTTGACAACGAGCTGCGTGGTGCTGGCCTTGGAAGCGAGGATCGCAGGAAGTGAACCGTCGGGAGCGGCGCCGGGAGGAGTCCCAATAGACAGTGATGCAGCGGGGACATTGACGGTTCCTGATGACAGCAGAACGGACTTGGCGTAGGCGTTGGCGAGGTCTCGATAAGCCCCACTAAGCACGGAGACGTCCAAAGTCGTTGTTACTATCGTCGTGACAGTCGTGCCCGCTGCGACGCCCGAAATGCTGCCATCGGCAGAGCCCTCGGTGACATGGGTGAACGTCATCTTATCGAGATCTCCTCCGCTGTCATAGGACAGGGTGACATTGCCCAAACAACTGCGATGACCTGCTGGGGGAGAGGCGATCCCGAAGGTTGTCCACGCGGAGTCGGGCTCCTGGCTGTGCTCCGGGACCGGGACGTCGGCCTTGTAGGAGAGGGTGTGGCTGACGGCGCCAGTTCCGTTGGGCTCGGTAGTCGTTGTGCGCTTGTAGGTGACATGGCCGCTGATGGTGAGGATCGGATAAGTGATCGACGACTGGGATTCTGCTGTTCCCGTAGTGCCGCCTGAAGATGTTTCGCCGACAGTCAGCCGACCTGCTGAGGACGCGACTGTGGAGTCGGGCTGAGGTGCAGCGGAGGGGTGTGCATGCTTGACCCGACCGGTGCCGATGTTGTCCGCCTGCGTGGTTGGCGTCTGAGGCGACGCTGAGGCGCAGGTACGCTGGTTGGAACACTGCGGCGCCGCTTTCCGAGCTCGGGCATCGGCTATCTGCTTGGTGACCTGGTTGGTTCCGGAGTGTTCTGCCTCGTATCCGACGGCCAGCGACGTCGTGGTGTCGGCGCTTCGATCAGTAGCACCAGAGTCGGAGGCTGCTTCGGCGGACTGCACAGTGCTGGCTGAGACGCTGAGGAGCAGTGCAAGTGTGGCTGCCCAAGCTGGTTGGGCTGCGGTGGAACGGCGGCGCACGGAGCGCATCCTTTCGGCGAGGCGACAGGTGCAGAGCGGTGTCGTCGGGGTCGATACCGTTATCAGTCTGAGACTCTACGGACAGATGAGCTCTGACGCCACTCCTTCTGTACCCGTGGGGTCCATCGGAGAGATCGGATGCGAGCGGCACCACAGTCGATGGGGCCCAACCCAGGTGTGATCGCAGGCGATAGCCTATTGCTCAACAGGAGACGAGGCCTCCATTGCAACATAATTTTTAGTACTCATAGTTAACTGTAGACGACGAAATGAAAGTGACTTTGATTTCTCGAATCACGAGCTGCAACAGATGAATTCCTCAAGAACTCACGAGGTGTTGATAAGCTATCATAACTCGAGTCGGCAACCCCTAGCAATCCCTGCCCTGTAACCCGAACAATGATGTCAGTTAAGGGTCAGGGACTGCTCAATGGAGGTGCGAAGAGCCTCGTCAATGGGGCCGGTACCTGAATACTGGACGGCTGCGATACGTGAGTCTTTGCGTATGACCCAGACTGCACCCTGGTCGGAACCCGACTTTCCGGCGTTAAAATCAAGGCGAATACCTTCTGAAAACCCAGGAACATTGATAGCCTGCTGAGAACTCTTGGAAAAATTTTCCAATGCCCCATCCGAAGAGTCCTTCTCGATCACAGATAGTGCTTCCTGAACCGACTTCTGAGGAACGCTCGGAGCCAAAAAAAGTCTCTGCGTAAGAACGCCTTGAGAATCCACCAACGCCCAAGAATCGAGCCATCGCTGAGATCCTTCAAGTGGTCCTGTGTCTACCCAACCTCCGGGAACAATGCAGCCCAATCCTTGAAACATGACGCGCTGCGTCCCGTCCTCTAGCGTTGAAGCGGCCGCAGAGGCCGCAACTGATGTGGACGCGCTGGAAGAAGAGCCTGATGAACTCAGCTCAATCCAGCTTCCTACAGTACTAAACTGATCCTCATCCTTATTCTCATTAAACAGGTTAACAAGAGCGACAATCCCGTCCCTGCTAATCGCCCATGTACTTCCATACCCCTTGGCGGGCCAATCCACTTCGTAATTTTGTCGCGCCAGTACGGTACTGCCGTCAGACCACGAGACTCGTTCTCCTACGAGCCGATACCCTCGCGTAACGGAACGTGCGGCATCGGCCTGAGTGTTAAGTGCACTATAGACATCACTCTCGTCTGTCGACTTCGCCGTCAGAAGAACATTCGTTTGCTTCTTGCTGTCCACCCATTTCGTGGTCCATGTTCCATCTCCGGGGCTGGATTTCTTCCACCCGGATGGCACTGCAACCACCAAGTTCCCGTCACTTACCCTTTGCCAGTCGCCAGGAGGTTTCGGAAGACTAGCCGAACCGCATCCAGAAAGAATCGTCGCCCCCAAAGGAAAAGCCGCCAATGATAGTAACCTTCTTCGATTCATGCTTGTAACTAAGCCCCTTTCAAAGTTAGAGAGGTTTCGATCCCGTTGCGCAGTCCGTCATCACTATATGCGCCGAAGAGGGTCAGAACTCCGACTCCAGTTGACGATGCGATCATCCAAGTCCACCCGGGGTAGGCACTGTCGGTGCCCCAGTAAAAGAAAATGCGCTCAATGGCATTGCTCTTATCGGCATCCCATGAAATGCGTTTAACTTCTTGATAGTTCTCAATGATTCCCTTATTTATGAAATTCACTGACTGTCGAACGCCATTGGGATCAGTGGCGTCTTTGGAGACCCCGGAACACATTACTCGCTGGACCGTGTAAGACTGATCGCCGATCAAGTCATACGAGACCTCATACATGCCCCATTCAGAACGCTGCTGCGGCCCCTGAAACGAAGTGGGCAAGTAAAATGATATCCCTTGATAACTAGCTTCGACCCACTGGTCTGGCGATACCTCCCGAGAGGCAGTGGCCGGATGTGGTTGAGGAGTATCCTTCACCGTTTTCAACTTGCTCAACGGAACTGTGTCAGATTTCTGGCCGCAGGCAGCCAAAAACAATGACGACACAGCGAGTGAAGAACCTGATGCGCAAAACAACTTTCTCGAAAAACTATGCTGACAAGCGCTGTTATCCCCAGCAGGCTCACCCAAAGGAAATTTCGATTCGGTCATGTTTCCACCCACTTCGGATCGTCTTGGCCGCGTAATGCATCACATATTCTCAAAACTCCTGCGGCCTCCATTACTTGGCTGGCTCAATTGCTGAGCGCTGACTGTGTTCCTTGTGTCAGTGGTTGAGTTGGTCGACACAGGACCCAATCCACCGTCCTCACTGGTGACAGTACCATCTTGAACGACTCTTGTCACCTGTGCGCGCTGATACAACAGGTTCTCGAAACCGTTGTCTGAGGGGCTGTCTGGATTAAGAACAGACTGTGGCACAAGGAGAGCTCCGTTAGTGAACGACGAGTCAACGTATTCTTTCGCAATTTTCTTGTCAGCGTCGCTCATTGAGGAAACGTCAAGCGTCGTGGTGATCGTCGACGTTTGGGGGTGTTGTGCGCCGTCATCCTCCTTCACTCCCGTAGCAGACCACGAACCTTGACCTTGCATGACGTTAGTGAAGGTAATCTTACTTATATTATTGTTCTCATCGTAAGTCACTTCGTAGCTTCCGGTATAGCTGCCTGAAGCATCTGCCGCAGCATTCAGGCCAAATGTCTTTGAAGCATCTTCGACGCTACCTTTGGCAGATGCTCCTGCCGACCCTGTATAGGTGAACTTGTGAGAACTTGATTCCTTTCCGGAAGCATCCTTAGTGGTGGTGTATGTGTATCCAGCTTCCCCGGAGATATTTAGGTCTACACTGGCCTTGGCGTGACCCACAGTGGTTCCCTTATCCTTGCCGTCCTTATCTTTATTCTTATCTCCTTCCTTATCTTTGTTTTTGTCTCCGCCTCCAACCTTTGGGTCGAAACTTGCACTAGCTGAGGCGCTGGCTTCTAGCTTCAGTTTTACGTCCCATGCGGTTGAAGTGCTATCCGGAGTTTGCTTGATTTTGGGGCCGCTATTACCGACGCGACCCCAGCCCTGATTATTGAGGTGCTTATCTAATTCTTTTTGGTTCTGCTCATCATACTCTTTGCATGTAAGATGGTTAGCGGTACTGCATTGATAGGTCTCAGAGGTGGTATGACTCACCGATACAGCGCCGGACGCTTGGAGCTTGGCGCTGAAGGGGTTCTTTTTGTCTTTGCCCCCTCCGCCTTTTCCGTCGGTTGATCCACCGACTGTGTACCCGGCTGAACCTTGTTGAGTACTGGAGAGCTGTCGCGATCCGGAGCCATCCATGTTTGTAGTTTTCTTGACAGACTTACCATCACTGCCGTTAACATCAATGGTCCCAGGGCCGGCGCCAGGGATACTGACGCCAGCCGACGTGGACGCCTTCTTTTCCTCAACATGAGAAGGAACTGAAGCCGGATCAACCTTGCGGGGATCTTTCCCCTGGGCCTGCGAGTACTCACACGAGTAGGAGTCGTCGTTGCCTCCAACAGAATGAATCGCCGTAGTAATCTTGCATACAACTGCCTGAGCCAAAGGTACGCCCTGACCGGCAGCGAACAGAGTGGTGATGGTGGCGATGATGGCAACGACGATGAAGCCGATCCCGGCGTACTCTACGGTCGACTGCCCTCGTTGTGTCTGTCGATCGCAATGTCTGTTCGCATTCATTGTATTCCTAAATTGTATGTTTTAAGTTCTCTGTGGGTTCGTTGTTGAAGTCGAGGTGGTATCGCAAAGCTTACAGGTAGTTGGTTATGTGCACTAAGAACGATCTTAAGAACTTTTAATCTCGATCGACTTGATAATATTTTGAGTCATTTCGTGACCTTTGGTGTTTCCTTTTGGAGTGCAAATGTAGACACCGTAGGCGTAACCCGAAGGCCCGTCGGCTACAATAGCCTGACATGAGAGATCAATTTCCTTTGTGTCATTATTCCAGGGGGGAGTGGCGGATTGCTCCCAAGTGAAAGTGTAGGCGCTGGAAGATCCCTTGACGGTTGTCTTCTTAGGGGACACTGAGATGCCATCCTCTGAGTAGGATTTTTTATCCTCTTCTGAAATGCTTGCGGCGGTTTGGGAATGGTCCGTGTAGTATTCCACGTCAATGAGTGCCGGGTTGGCTTCGTCAGTGACATAGTAGTTAATGCGAGACATGCCAGCATCGTCTTTCACGGGCTGCTTATCAGAAGTTATCGGATTCGGCGCTTCAAACGTCAAGCCGTGGGCGGGGCTATGTTTGACGAACTTGCTTGTGCTGCTTTCGCTACTGGCTGCAGGTGTCGTGGCTTCACTGCTTTTGCTGCCGTGAGCGCTGCAACTGGAAACTAAGGCTGCTACTATGAGAAGCGCTGAAGCGGAGCGAAGTTCTCGGAGGCTCATTATTATACTTCCTCTATCTGTTGTGTTCCTGAATACCGCAAGTACTAACTTACTAGCCGGGCTCTAACCTTTACCTTTTGTCGATTCTCTAACTTAAGGTCTGAAGGATCTGGACGCAAGGGAGTGGGGCTTGCCGATGGCTTTTGGGGAGGTGATGCGGCAGGAGATTGTTCCGCTCGCCTAGTCAGGCATTTACCATTATTTTGGTATCCGAGTTTTCCGCCTTCTAGGCATGCGCCGCTTTCAAAGACAACTTTTGCGGTGGATGTCGCTGTCATTCTTTTGTCGGTGTGAGCAATGGTGGAGTCGGTGCGGACTGAAACTGTTACGGTACCGTGGGCTTCGTCCACTGAGTAGGATGTCACTGTGGCGCCGTTGAGCTTCGCGTAATGTTCGGCGGCGCGTTTAGTTGCCGATCCGGCGAATGACCCGAGGCCTTTCCCGACGCTGCCCCAAAACTCGTGTCCATTGTGAGACTTGGTAGCATTTCCGTAACTTGATTCAATCGAGTGACCCCAGGCTTCTGCCGCCGCCAACGCGGCGGCGTCCGCGGCATTGCTTGCGTCGCGACGATGCAGAATGACGTCACCTAGACCTGTCATCAGGGTCAATGCTATCAGTGCAACAATGCCGACGGCGACACTAAGGTACGGAAGAATGCTGCCGCGCTGTGATGCCAGTGCTCGTCGGTGAGTTGCATTAATTTTGCATAGAGTAGTGCGTCGCATCGTGGTGGGTCTTTCAGCTGTTCTTGACGGGGATGTCGGTGAGGCGGTAGCCGAGGTCGGCGACTTCCTTCCCGGTTGCTGCGTGGTCGAGGGTGACGGTGTCGCTGCCGGGGTCGGGCCAGATGACGCAGATGGTGGTGGTGCCGGCCTTGATAGGGGGAGTGAGCTGGAGCTCGGTGAGGGGGAGGTGGGTCTTGAAGCCGGCGTCGCGGTAGTCGGCGGGGTAGATGCGCTCGCCTGCGGCAAGGAGGGTCAACCCGTTGGCGGCGAATGCTACGGCGTCGCGGCTGCCTTTCTCGCTGCGGGAGTTGGAGAAGGGAGCCTCTTTGTCGTTGAGCCAGTCCTCTAGGCGGTCGGGGGCGGAGCCCTTCTTCACGCTGAGGGTGGTGTGGAGCTGGCCGAGGAGGTATCCGCCAGAGCGGGTGACGTGGTCCAGGGTGATGGTGAGCTGGCTGTTGCCACTGACATGCTTGACGGTGACGCCCTCGGAGCCCTTGGCGACGGGGCCCTTGTTCTCGGGCAAGGAACCGGTTCCAGCGGGCGGGGTAGTGGTCTTGGTCGTGGTGCCGCCGGTGGGGGTCAGGGTGATCTCGACGCGCCGGTTGACGGCGCGGGCCTCGTCGGTCGTGTCGTTGATGCGGGGTTCGGACTCGCCCTTGCCGGACACGGATGTCTGCCACTTGTCGAGCTTGGTGAGCTGTGCGAGGCGGGTCTTGACGGCGTTGGCTCGTTTCTCGGACAGGGTCTGGTTGTAGGCGTCGTCCTGGACGTCGTCGGTGTGCCCCACGATGGACAGGGTCCCGCCGTCGGGGTACTGGGCCAGCTGGCCGGCCACCGTCTGGAGCTGGGCCTCGGCACCTGAGGCCAGGTCGGCTGAGTCTGAGGCGAAGGTGACATCTGATGCGAGGGTGACGGTGATGTCCTTGCTTCCGGCCTGGGTGCTGGTGGAGTCGTCCAGGGCCTTGGTGTAGCGCTCAATGGGCACCGGGGCGGCCAGCGCCTGGTCGGGCTTGGCCTCGTAGTTGGGGTTGTCCACGCTGTCGAAGGCCTTGTCGATGGCTTTGAAGTCGATGCCGGAGGCTGCTGCGGCGCTGCTGTCGAGGACGTTGACGGTGACGAATCCGGCCTGGGGGACGAAGACGGTGACCTCCTTGGCATCCACCGGCCCGAAGAGCACGAAGCAGCTGGTGGACGCACCCGGCTTGAGCGGCAGATTGTTGTAGTTGTCCTTGACCTTGTTCTCCACGCTGGCGGTGGCTAGCCAGGCCCGGTTGGTGGACAGGTCCAGCAGACGTACCCCGTTGGCGCCCCAGTCGGATCTCCTCAGGAAACCGGGGCGTGACAAAGGCAAGGACGCCTCGAAGGTGTTGCCGCCGTCGCTGGCGGCGTCTGCGATGTCCTTGACCGCGGGGTCGTCCTTGGCCCGCGTCAGCTTCAGGACCAGCACAGTGGTCTTCTCGTCGCGGCGCACCAGCGGTGAGACCTGAAACCCCAGGTGGTGGCCCATGACGTGGGCGTCGAGCTCCTGCCAGCCCTGCGGCGCCCCCGACGCCGCAGGCACGGCTGTCCCTGACGCCTTGCCCGCCGATGCCGAGGCTGAGGTGGAACCGGCCTGACCCTTCGACTGCCAGGGGGCCTTGCAGCCGGCCAGCAGCGGCACGCCCACACCGGTCAGGATCACACCGGAAACAAACACACGACGACGCATCGGTACAGTTCCTTTCAGAAATCATAGTAAAAGTGCGCCCAGGCGCCGCCTGAGATACATCCAGACGACGCCTAGGCGGACTTGAGAAGAGTTGAGCCACTTTATAGGCTCAACAGTCACTTCCCCTTCCCGGCGTTCTCAGTGTTGTTGATCGCGTTGACAATCTTGCCAATGAGTGACGTGCCAATTTGGGTGTTGCTTTGGAGGGCCTTGACAACAACTGCGATGACCGCAACCACGACGAACGCAATGCCGACATACTCGACGACCGCCTGGCCACGTTCGCTGTCACGCAAGTTCATCCAAGCGGTCTGAATTCGGACCTGGAGTCGGAGCAGGGCGTTGTTATTCATGTTGATCTACCTCTCTGTTTCGTGATGAGTGAGTAGCACCCGAGACACTGCGGTGAGTACTGAGCAGCTCTGCGAATGCCCTGTCAAGAAGAAACACTACGGGTGTTGATCAACCTTGTCTTGGGGCGATCGCCCCTACCGGCGCCCTGCGGCCGCCCTGTGCCACGCAGCGACTGCCTCGGATCGGTTATGCACCCCGATCTTGGGGTAGGTAGCGTTGATATAGTTTTTTACTGTTCGTTCCGAAAGAAATAGTTGAGATGCGATTTCCTGATTCGTCATACCCATGGCCGCTAAAGACAAGATTTCCGCCTCGCGTTCTGAAAGCTCTGACAGTAGTGGATTACATTCTTCCGGTATCGGCTCATGAAGAACAACATCGGCGGCTTCCTGTCCTAAAACTAATCCACCGTTGCGACAAGTCTCTATAGCCCCAGAGATCTCATGAGTGCCAAGTTGGCCGTGAACCAGGTATCCCCTCGCTCCCCTTTCCAAGGCAAGGCGAACTGTCGATGAATCCTGGGTAGACGTCAGCATAATGACCGATGCCGACTGGGGAAGCTCGGGAAGAATGTCAACCCCAGTACGCCCCGGCGGCATGAGGACATCAAGCAGTATGACGTCAGGAGAATGACGTGCGGCCATTTCGAGTGCTGTGAAGGCGTTACCAGCTTCTATCACCTCGCTGACGTCCTCCATTCGACTTAATACAGCCGAAAGACCTGCACGTACGATGGGATTATCGTCAACAACCAGAACTTTCATGCGGCTCCTTCAGAGAGATCCAGTGACTCGAAAGGTACTGTCAGGATGGTATGTACTCCACTGTCGGTAGAGTATCCGTCCATCGTCAGCTTCGCATTGAGAATGCTGGCGCGCTCAAACATTCCAGAAACTCCGTAATGACCATCGGCAGGAGTGCGACTGCCCTCTGAAGGCAAACCAACACCGTTGTCACGAGCCTCTAGTGTTAACGACGTCGAATCCACGCTAAGATCGAGAAATACTTTTGTCGCCCGAGCATGCTTCTCAACATTAGTCAGTATTTCGCCAAGAATGCGTTGGATGTGCCATCCAGCCTCTGAAGAAATCAGCTCGACAACGGAAATGTCTCCGGACTGAGAACAGATAACTTCGACCCCAGTACGAGTGCCCCAACGGCACGCTTGATCGATGAGCCTTTCCACGAGGTTGCTTTGCTCATGCTCGTTGACGCGTAATCCGTCTAGAATGAGACGCGCCTCTCTGCTAGCGTCATCTGCTGATTCAAAGAGAGTACGGCTCAGAACCGAATCCCTGTGGTGAGTTTCTTCGAGATCGGCGTTCAATGTCTCGGCCAGCATACGAATACCATGAACACTCTTCGCAAGAGAATCATGTAGATCTCGTGCTATGACTAATCGTTCCGCAAGGGCCCGTTCTTCCGCCCGGATACTCATGGCTTCAGCTGAAAGCCTATCAATGTCTTCCAACTGGCTGCGCAAACGATCTCCTAAGAGTGTTGCGGCAACAACGCCTAAAGACAGCACCACAAACACAATCAATGATATCGTGAATCGCTGCAAGTTCGAATGTGATAAAGCTAAGACTAGAATAATTCCGCCAGACCAGGCAGCTTTATAGAACGTACTGACGATAAGCCCTGATAAAAGAGCCGAGGCTAGAATGTATGCGAATAGAAGATGTTGAACGCCATTATAACCAGATCTCAGTGAGAAGATCAGGGTTACGCAAATTGTGAGGTCAGAAAGTGGAAATGCAAACCCACTCACCATTGCGTGGGGATGGTTCCTGAATAGACGCAATGGTAGCCAGCTCATCACCATTGTCAATAGGATGAGTAGGATGTCAAATAGATTCGCTTCAGTGGTCAATAACGCGATTTCGCAGGCAAGAAGTATCCCAAGTCGAACGTCACACACCAAGCCAACCGCGCCCGAGAGTGAGCGAATTAAAACCAAGTTAGAAGAATTGGATTGCGCTAGCATTGTTGAGTCCACCCGCAATCTATCCACTAAACAACTTACTAAACACATCGCCGTATGCGTAGAACATTCCTCCCATCATGAGGATAATGGTGCCGGGCATCATCGTTATGGTTGCGATGAAAGCAACTTTTGGTGCTGTCTTTGCGGCGGCTTGCCGGACCTGTTCAGCACGTTCGCGTCTAATTTCTTTCACTATGGAGTGCAGTGCATCTGCAATCGGAGTACCAAGTTCCTCGGACTGCAAAAGGGCCACTACGAACGAATCGAAATTCTCAGAGTCGCATCGCTCCTTGACATTGAGGAACGCCGCCCTAAAGGGTACCCCCATTCGTATCTCGCGAAGTGTGTCCATCATTTCTTCTGAGATCGGACTGTCGTAGTACTCACATACACGCTCGAGCGCGTTTCGAAATGGCATTCCTGAGCGAACCGTGACCGTCAGTACGTCTAGAAAGTCTGGTAGATCTCGATCTATCTTACTTCGCCGGTTTCGCAGCTCGTAAAGTAACCATAGTTGCATCCAGGTGGAGAACAGAAGTCCAAACGCTACTCCTAGATAGCCATTTCCTACCGCTGCGAACATGGTCAGAATGATCACGGATAGAAATATGAAACCCGATTCCCTCTGAATATAGAGGTCCAAAGTGAGGTTATCGGGATTACCTGCCCGCCTGATGCGCTTGCCCAGCTTTTCGAGACGCTTATCTCCGTAAGCCCTGCGAAGGGTATTTTGAGCGCGCAGTCCGAGACCATCGATGATGGTATAAAACGGTCGATGTGTCTCTTTGGCTGAGTCGACGTCATATCCTGGAGATGCATCCACGTACTTACTGGCGCCGTGTTGCCGAATGATGTGTGCACCGTAGGCTATCGAGAGGACGAAGAGAGCGGACATGAACGCAATGACGAATGGAATCATGATCAGACCTCGATCCGCGAGAAGACGCGCATCAGTAAGATTCCGGTAACGATGCAGAACAGTGAGGCCAGCAGAATGATTTGCCCGAACGTTGTCCTAGACATCTCGTCAAGAACTCCGGGCTTCAATGCGTTGATCATCAAAACAGCTGCAATACCAATGAACGGGACGATGTATCCGCTCACGGAGGCACTCAGTATCGCGGTACGCACTTCTCTGCGGAGTTGCTTTCGATCCTCGAGGGCTCTCGCGATATCCTGTAGCGCAGAAACAAGGGCACCGCCCGATCGAGACTGGATGATAATGGTACGCACAAGTATATTGATCTCTCGGGAAGGCATTCGATCAGACAAACTGCTCATGGCGTACTCCAATGACCTGCCCAAGGATAGATGAGCGACTACGCGCTGTAGTTCCGTCTGCGCGGGATCGGAGGATTCTCGCGACGCGAGCGCAAGTGCTCTCTCGATGGACATTCCTGCGGACGTTCCGTTGGACAATGTTCTAGAAATTTCCGGAAGTTGGTCGACAAACTGCTCTGTGCGTCGTAGTGTTTTTTGCCGCAGCCAACGAAAAAAGAATAGTGGTATAGAAAACGCGATAATCATACCGGCGATATTGCCAATATAGTGACGACATCCCAAGTATACGAGCAGCATCGTACATCCGAGTACTAGCTCAGTTGATAGTGCGCTCCATCGTAGTCCTGCTCGAGACAGGCGTTTGCGTAGTGGTAAGTTGAAGAACAAGCTGTTGTACTTGCCTGCCAATACCTCAAGCGGACGCCGTCCGTTTTCTGACATGGCTCCAAGACCATGTTCAATTTCGCTCCTCCGTGAAGTATGGCCGCCTAAAATGATGGCAGCGAGACAGCCGGTCATGAGGGTGATGAGCGTGCAAACGAAGATTAAAGGTGGAGTGATCATCAGTGGTTCCTTGCTTACTCCGCAGAACTTTTCATATAGATGCCGCTCCTTTGAAGGCGTTGCTCTACGTTGGCGGGTAGTCCGTGAAACTCAAAATGGTCCGCAGACGCTCCGTCATTCTTGATGTGACGCAAAAGAGTGGTCGTCGAGTACGCTTCGCGGTGTTTTGAGGCTACGGCTTCTATCGCATTGACTCGACGCATGCCTTCGGAGTCTCTCTCAAGTTGGACTATAATATCGATAGCACCATTGATCTGATCCCTGATGGTATCCACTGGAAGCGTTACATCTGACATCGTCGCGAGTGTTTCCAGGCGGCTTAACGCATCGATCGGTGAATTGGCGTGGACTGTTGTAAGCGAGCCTTCATGGCCCGTATTCATGGCCTGTAGCATGTCCAGCGCCTCGCCGCCACGAACTTCACCGACGATGATTCTATCGGGGCGCATACGCAGCGAATTTTTTACCAAGTCTCGGATAGTTATCTGCCCTTTGCCTTCAATATTGGGCGGTCTTGCCTCAAGACGCACGACGTGGGGCTGTTGTAACGACAGCTCCGCGGCATCTTCGATTGTGATGATACGTTCCTGGTCTGAAATCACCCCGGAAAGAGCGTTGAGGAATGTCGTTTTCCCTGTGCCAGTTCCTCCGGAGACCAGAATACTGAAACGTGCGGCAACCAGCGCCCTAAGAAAGTCTGCGGCTTCTTGAGGAAGGCTATTGCGGTTGACGAGGTCAGAAAGCTGGAAGGGTTGAGGAAATCGCCTAATCGTGATGCTGGGGCCGTCGAGAGCCAATGGTGGGATAATGACGTTGACACGTTCACCTCCTGCGAGGCGTGCGTCCACCATGGGGCTGGATTCGTCAACGCGGCGATTCACCGATGATACGATGCGGTCAATGAGCTGATATATCTCGGCTTCTGACGTGAATTTTGTTGGAACCCGCTCGATTCGTCCAGATCGTTCAATGAAAACATTTTCAACGCCATTGACCATGATCTCGGTGACGGTTTCGTCCGCGATCAGTGGTTCAAGTACCCCTAAGCCGACGGCGTCATCAATAACTCGTTTGATGAGCCAAGCGCGTTCGCGAGGTGTCATCACGGGGCCCTCAAGGGAGAGCAACCTCGAAAGTACTCTTTCTAGGCGAGCACGTTGCTGAGCCAACTCAAGCTCGGCGACCTCTTCTAAGTTGATCTCGTCAAGAAGCCGAGCTTTGTAGAGTGCAACGAGGTCTTCCTTGCCTTTGGAGGCTCGCGATGATTTAGTAATGGGGGCGGAAATGCGGTCTCGGAGTGCCATGTCAGCCCTTGGGGAAGTCCGCTGTTCTCGTCACTGTGACGTGCTTGCTTGTGAGCGATGGGATACCGATGGGGACACGAGCAGTGACTTCCACACAGTGCCTGTTACCGCACCTATCTGAGACAGATTCCAGCTGCACCCATGTAGGAAGAGCCTCACGTGCAGCCTGTGTGGGGGAGTGGCCTAGCATGGCTGCACGAGCGCCATCTCGTGCGGCTGCACTCACCGACGTTACTGTGGATACAGCAAGGAATCCCTGAACGAGAAACATCGTGACTAGCACAAGGATCGGAATGAACGTAACGAGTTCTATATCGAGGATGCCGCGTTCGTCACGCCGTAGTCCGCGTGACATCCTCTTGCTGCACGACACGATATGAGAGCTGTCGCGTTTTACGATTGTTGAGCGCATCATTTCTCCCAAACAATTCCGGCGTCTGCGGAAGTGGTGATGTTAACGACCGACGGAATCGGAAGCGTGACGGTTACCTTATTGGATCCAGAGCGGGATATTCTCAAGTGTTGAGCATACGTGTCAGGTAACTTTCGCGCGACGACTTGCTGTACTTGTGCTGGTGTCTTTCCAGTACCGTAAGCACGTGCTGCTTCGTTGGCTGCGTTCGTGGCGTACATGTATGTCACGCCAATACCGAGCGCTTGGATGCATATCAAGATCGCAGCAGTTGCGAGAGCGAAGACAACAGGGAACTCGACGGTGATCTGGCCTTTTTCTGAGCGGCGACGCCTGCGTCGTCGTGGCGACTTGGTTGTGCTGCTCGACTTATGGTCAGGGGTATTCTGAGGGCTCGCAGTGTTTCCTGAGATGCTGTTGGTGAGAGCCCGGGCGGCTTTAGCCATCGAGGGGACCTTGGAGGTCAGTAGAGTGTTGGAGTTCACTGCCATCTCGATATGTGCTGTGAGGTCGGGGATACTGCTCGCCAATGCGACTCCGGTCATCTTTGCGGCTGTTCCGGGCTGGATCTCACGTCGTCTATTGGTCATATTGACCACCAGCCCGAAAGAGCGCCCATGCGATATGTCCAACCGATCAAGGGCCTCAGTCAGCCTGCGTACAGAGCGCAGAGCCGGCGCGTCAGGCGTAGCCACAATGAGTACCTGATCGGCAGAGTCGAGTCCCATGGCCAGAATGTCGTCAAGGCGGCAACCGCAGTCCAGAATCACATGGTCGAACTGGTACCGCAGCATGGCGAGGATCTGACGCGTGGCCGATTCCGTGAGCGCCTCGCCTGCTTCGCCGTGCTCTGGGGCGGGTAGAAGGGCGATGCCACCGGGGAGCGGATACACGACCTCGGTGATCTCCCGTGTACTGGCCTCGGCTGCTATGTCGGCCAGATCTGCGATGGATCGACGTACTGAGATACCCGTCATCGCAGCGAGATCCCCGCTGCGGACGTCAAGATCCACCAGACACGTGCGCGCTCCTTGAGCGAGCTGTGCAGCAGCCATGAGTGCGACAGTCGAGGTGCCCACGCCCCCCTTGGCGCCCACGATCGCCGTAATCGTGCCCTGGCGACGTGCGGTGAGTTCTTCCCTGCTAGACGCTTCGCTGCGAACTGCGCGTGACCACGCCAGGACAGGAAGAAGACGGTTTGTTATCTCTTCGAGGGACAAAGGAAGAGCCAGGACCGTCCTTGCCCCGGAGTCCATCGCTGCCACAACGCTCTCAGACGTATGAGTCCGGCTTAACAGGACGACCGGGATGAGTGGGTAGGCGCGAGAAAACTCTTGAACGGTGGGGAGAGCCACGTGCGGGGCCAACGCCTCGTCAACCAAGACGCATGATGTAACGTCGGGATCTATGTATTCCCTCAGCTTCTCAGGTGAGGCCACCGTGCGGACCTCGCCGATCCCGTCTGCTTCCGCAATGGCCGCCAGTACCTGCTGACGTGTTTTTTCGTCGTTGGTTACTAGAAACAGCATCAGCTTGCTCCTTGAGCAGGAGTTCCGTTGTTGACGGAGTATTCTTGGGTTTTGGCGCTTCCCTGGTCTCCGTCGCGGCGCAGGAGGAGGCGAACCTTTGTTGAGTAGCTCTCGGAGTAGGCGAGCTTGAGTGACTGCTCAGGTGTTAGTGAAAAGGTCACGGGGAGGCTGTCTTTTTCTTCTGAGAAGTTACCGTCGTCATCCTTTTCTTGGACCTTCGTCACGACGCCGACTTCAGTGATGAGCGCATTCTCGATGATGATTTCAGACTTTTGGGCTTTAGAGTTCGGATCCTCGAATGTGGCGACGATGTCGACGCGTGATCCTGGGGTTACTTTTCCAGCAACGCCCGTCTCGGCATCGATCATGATGGATACCTCGCGGTATCCCTCCGTCAGCTGTGGAGGGTCCTGAAGCATACTGGACTGCAGCACTGCGCCTTTGCTGTATGTGGCCGCCGTGACCTTTCCCTGGACGTCCTTAATGTCATGCACTGCATCGTCGGGGACCCAACGTTTGGGAACCTGCTCAGTGACCACGTCTTCGGCCGTGATCTCTTTGAGCTCAGTCACCTGCTGCGACAACTTGAGAACCGTTGTCATGGGGCCCACCTGGGATGAGACCGACTGGACGTAGCTGAAAACAGCCACGAAGGTCACCACTGCACCGAGGATCGTGACGAGAATGAGGAGGACGCCTCGTCGTTGGCGTGGGTTCATCGAGACTCCTTGTGTACGTGAGAGGTGGAGGTGTGGGGCGTCGGCGCTGACATGTGGGGCCACGTGCCGCACAGCAGGCATCCCTGAGGTAGGCTCGTGTGTCCACAGTATGTGCAGAACGTCTGAGATAGCTGAGCAAGAGTCTGTGACACGAGAGGGCTGGGATCAGCAATAAGTGCCGTCATTTCGGCCCAAGACTTAGCCGGCCAGGTGTGAGATACGGAGAGTAAGGGCTCGCGGTGAATGCCCAGAGAGGGCAAGTTGCCTGTGACGCGGTTCTGTTTGTCGTCTGCGGCCCAGATTGCCAGCGTCCCCTGTGGGGGCCTGTCCCAGGTGACGGCTTTCACCTTGGCGACGCGGCTTTGACCTGGTCCAACGGTGAGGACAAAGCGGGAACCTGGCATCATCGACTGCAGATGCTGGCCGATTGTGGGTGAGGGGCTGGTCAACTTGCTGACAGAGGTGAGGGCAACTGTGGTTCTTAGTGCCGGCTGTAGCGCGTCGACAACCATCGGTGCCTGGCCGTATGCCCGCGGGTGAAGCTGGGTGAGGCAGTAGGCCAAGGCGCGGAAGCGAGTCTCAGGTTCGTCGAGGGCCAGGACGCCAAGGTCCCTGCGTTTGAAGACTCCCTGAATGGTTCGGGCAGCGTGCTCGTCTGATCCAGTTCGGCACAGCAGCAACGTGGGTGCCTGGTGAGACTGCTCGAGTATGGATGCCACATCGCCCAGATCCCAGTCCTTGGTCGCGTTCGTCTGAGACTGGGAACCGGTGAGCACGAGCATGAGACGGCCTTACATGTCTTGGCGGTGCGTCGAGCGCGAGGCCAAGGGGGGTTGGGGCTGGTGGGCGATGGTGTGAAAGTGATCTGCACAACAGTCGCGGTCGTGTTGGCGGATCACGAAGTTGTAACGGTCTATGACGTTATCACGACGCTCCTCGGGAATGTTTGTGTACTTCTCCCCATAGGGTGTGACGGTCGTCGTCATGTCAAACGATCGCCAGCGGCCAGGTGAGCAGGGCTCCTGCGATGAGGTATGGGCCGTAAGCCATGGGGTCCTTGCGTGAAGCCCTACGGGTGATGAGCAGGAACAGTGCGGCGATCCCGCCGAGGAAGACTCCGATGCACAGTCCGAAGACGAGCATCCAGGGGTCGAACCATCCCAGCCAGAGACCGATCACTGCGGTCAGTTTGACGTCTCCCAGTCCCAGGCCGCTACGAAAGAGCGCTAGCAGCAGGCTGATTCCGCCGGCTGAAAGTGCGCACAGCACGGCAGTGAGTGCCGAATGTGCCCTGCTGGGATCCAAGATGACCGCAACGATGCCGCATGAAGTCAGCCAGGCCGTCGTCGCCCCTAGGAGGCGGTTGGGCAGCAGGTGCGCCACGGCGTCGACACTTCCGGCGCATCCGAGAAGTGCATACACGGGGATGGCAGTGAGAGTCGCGGCGGTGGTGCCTATCCGACTGCCCCACCAGACGCACAGGAAGCACAGAGTCAGGGCCAGTAGTCCTTGTGGTGCCGTGCCCAGGAGGCCGGGATGCTTGAGTGTCGGATGCTCAAGCGACGCGGGAGGCTCTGAGGCGTCTGAGAGTGGCTCGGTGGTGCCCCCTGCACGGGCTGTGGTGCCATCCGCAGCGTCTTCTGAGGTGGCCGTCTCGGAGCGCGAGCCGGCGTCAGACTCGCCCTCGTCCTTGAACGGTTCTCGCACGTAGTGCCTCGCCCACGCGGAGACCGGGCCGGCGATGAGCGCAACGGAGCTGAGCGCGACGGCGCCGAGCAGCCAAGGTTGGGGAGACATGCGGGGCCTTTCAGTGAATCAATCCGAGCGCTTTGCTCTGGACTCCCGCTGAAGCGGGATCGGGCTGTGGGGGCGGCTC
>ERZ773068.647-NODE-647-length-18400-cov-5.205724_pt1 | contig 18400 bp, 24 predicted proteins | sample MGYA00580620_ERZ773068 | MGnify/ENA primary metagenome ERZ773068 (study PRJEB29015, sample SAMEA2737983) | human oral metagenome | biome: human oral; feature: human-associated habitat; material: dental | place: China | collected 2101 ... | reverse complement strand
TTATCCGTTGTCAGCAAGGTTCCATCTAAATCGAGTGCAATCAATTTAATATCTGACATTATAATGTTTCCTTTACCAAGACGTAACTTGAGCCATACCAGTTTGGTAATCAATGGTGGCGTTTGGAGAAGTGTTGGGAAGATAGACCAGACCTGTTTCATTGTGGAACTCTGTTTGTTCACCAATGGAAATGGGTACTAGTTTACCAGTTGGATCAATGCCTACCCAAGAGAGTCGAATGACACGAGGAAGTAATTCTGACTCTTTATAGAATGGTGTCACTTGATAATCCAATTTGTAATCTGGGTGGTCTTTAAGCCATTTGGCTAATTGGTTCTCATAGTAAAGCATAGATGATTGATTGGAATCATCCATTCCTTTTGGTTTACCTGCATTTAAAACAGCTGTCATTGGAGTTAGGTTTTCTTTAACAGAATTGAGTCCAGAGAATTGATAGCCAATTAAATGACCACGTTGGAACAACCAGGTTGTTTTTCCATCAGCTGTATATTTATAGTTATGCCATCCAACAGGGTTAACGGTAATCTTACTCTCACGCGCCTTTTTAGGCATGTCTTTGGCTGATAAAAGGATGTGACCGTCTACAGCCCTACCAAGCTGATCAAGTGGTAAATTGAGCATCTGATAGCCTTTTAGAGCGTTCAGTCTAGATAGTGGTCTACCATGAAGTTCTTTTCCATCATAAACCATTACATCTGTTCCCTGAATGGTTTCAGGTGTTGTCTGATTTTGAGTTGGTTGAGCTTGGTTCTGAACTTGTTGGTCTGTTGAGAACCATGTACCAAGGTTATTAAACCAATTCATCATGTTATCAAACTTTTCAGGAACTGATTTGAGGAATGATGTGGTGCCGTCAACCCAATTTTGAGACGTAGTAGTAGCTGTATCAACAGCATGTTGTGCGTCAGCTGTTTCCTTGGGTGCAAATTGTTGGGTCGTGTAGCTAATATCTCCCAAACTCATTTTACTGAGGTAATACCGTGTTCCTAATGCGAAACAGATGGGGAGAATGAGCAAAACGAACCAACGTGCCGTCCTATAAATTGGATTCTGAATTGGTAAGATTCTAATAATAGATGTAATTAGAATCAAAGCAACTAGAAACACAATAAAGGCTGTCACATTTGGTGAAAATAGTGTTAGTAGTTTATTAATGAAATGAAGCATGTGGTTGAAATCCTTTTAGTTAATTTTTCATAATAACAATAGTGTATTACAGATGTTCTTTTGTATTTCTAGTGATAAAATATGGTGCAGCATATTCTTTAATTTTATGATAAAGTTCACTATTTTGTAATAGTTCATCAAATGATACAATACCTGTATAAAAACTATTGGTAATATGTGCTGTAATAACAGGATATGTTAAACCATCTTTTCTATAAGTATCTAATTTGAGTGTTAGGATAGAACCTTTTTCAAATTTATATGATGATTGACCATCTGTATCATGTTTATCCTTGGCAAAATAATGAATCATATGAACACTATCATAGAATCGTGGATCAGATTCACTTGTTGTAACATGATGTTCAAATAAAGATACAAAGATTCGTTCCAAATCATGTTCATCATCAATTGAGATTTTCACATCATTATTTAACAATTCTGTTGTAATGTCTTTGGATAACAACTCGTGAAATATGACTAAACGATGTAAACCATCTTCACGTTGTACAGAGATATTTCGTTTTTGATATTGTTCTACACTCACTAATGTGATACGTAAGGCTTCACCTTTCAAGAATTTATCAAGATATTCAATATTATAACCTGCTTCAAAATCTTCTTTTGTTTGAGGTTGTGCTTTCTTGAATAAAGCTGAATTGTTAAGCATGGGTGGAGTGTAATAACCTTTTACTTCCACATAATAATCTTTGGACAATTTACGATTATATTCGTTATATAAGTCAAGCATTTCATGGTCATGATTGAAAATAGCATCTTCATATTGTTTGATTAATTGGCTTGTTGTGTAAAATTTCATGATTTTATTTCTCCATTAACTTATTATTATAAATAGTGTTGAGTTTGGATTGGTAGTCTTCAAATTGTGGAATTAAGCTTTGGTAGCGTGTGATTCCTACAATGTGGGCACTATGGGCGACAAATTTAAGCTTTTCAATTACTTCTAACATGTCTTCATAGACAGAAGCATGTGGCGATTTGTTGAGGATCAGGTAATGGGGTTGTAACTCTAACTGACGTGCAACTTTTTCCACATTTGCTGCGTCGTAAATAGTTGAATTTAGAAGAAAATTTAGTTTGTTATTTAAATTACGTTTGGCATTTTGTGACATTTGTGTACCCTTTCTAATCTAACTATATCTTCTTCTATTTTACCAAGGTTTACAGGATGTGTCAATGTCATATAAGTTATTTCCATTAACTTTATAAACTTTGGTGAAATAATAAGACCTATCTTATGATAGGTCTTATATAACATTTATACTTCAGGTGTTCTAATGGTTGTTTGTTGATGAAGACTAGGAGTATAATCTTCAACTTTAGCCTTGAGGTTATATTGACTTCCAACATGGAAATTATACATTTTAACATCAGGGAGCAGTTCTTGTAAGGTCTTTCGACTTTGCAAAAGATATTGAAGACAAGACTCAAGTCCTTGATAATGACGTTCAGGCTTTTTCAAAATTGGTGAAAAGGCACGTTCATTAACATAAATGAAGTCAGTTGATTTATTATGGTGATCCACAACAATCTTAGAGATTGGTGTTGTGGATGCCATGAATGTTAGGAGTTCTTTTGTTGTCATAAACACCTATTCCTTTCAGGTGAGTTTTATTGCAATTTATAGATTGTGAGATTATTGGATATATAGGATATATAATTGAATATTTTTATTACCACAATTTATTATACTCCAACTAAAAATCCATGTCAATCTGATGTGTGGTTTTTTGATTGGATTTAGTAACTTGTTTTTGCATTTCTTTGGATTTATCTAAAACAAGTCCATTGTTTAATTGTTTCTCAATCGTTTTGATGAAGACTGCGGCTTTCATCTTGGCGAAATTGATGAATGGTGCGCGTGATTGTTCTAGTTGTTTGACAAAATCTGTTACATCAGCATGTAAGGCTTGTACATTTAGTTCAAATGGTTGATAACCATTATCATCTAGAAAATCTTTAGCTTTGTCAAATTTCAAATGGTCCAATAATGAGTCATTTGATTTAGTGGTGTAATCTGTGAAATCATCTAGACTTTCATCGTAGTAGGGATGATTTTCAGTTAATGCATTTTCTGTTGTTTGAGACCATGTATCCAATTGTAAACAACGTCCAAAGTCAATGTTAATAGGTCTAGCGATATTGGTTTTAGCATTATAAGCAATCACAAAATTTGATGGATTACTTAAACGGTCTTTATTACCTAGAATCATATCAAAAGCTGTTTGCTGAATGATAAAATGTTTGGCATGATCTTTAGGTACACCAGATTCAACAAAACTGTTGATTAGATTCTTAAATCGTTCTTGATGATTTGTATCATAGATTTTACTAGCATAATCTTTTAGTGTCATACGTGTAGCATCTTTGTTGTTGGTATGACCAGTGGACAGAACTTCTTCAATTTCATTTTCACGAAGATAAATCTCAGAAGCTGTACCAGTATGATTGGTATTCTTGTAACCAATGGTCCTAAATTGATACATAGCTGAATCAAATTGAGGATCAACTTTTAGATTTTTGACAAATAAAGATGCTAATGTTTCAGATACAGATGAATATTTGTAATCAAATTTGTCTTCCCATTCACCTGTCACACGAGGAGATAGTTCATCTAATTTTAAATAAACATGGTGTCCATCAAGATTAACAATCCCTTTATGCTGCAAACCACGATGATTTTGTTGCTCTAATGTATCAGCTGAATCTAAAATAATGTGACCATTACTAACTTGAGTACCATTTATGAAATTTGTAATCATATATTTAGTTCCATTTCTATATAAATCAGTGTTTATAAATTTATAAATATCATGTGATACCTATATTATAACATGATTATATATAATAGTAATGTTGAGTTTAGGATATTTTCACACAATGTGTGGTGATGAGGTCTTGGGTGGTTTTATTTACTACGTACTTCAGCTTTTCGTACAATATCAAGAATAGCTTCCATGTCATTAATGGTTAGTTAATTTTTCCAAGAATTTGAAAATGTTGAGAAGATGTCTTTAATTTCTTTAGCTAGTTGATCATGTAATACCTTTTCACTTACTTTATCAAGATTTACCCAAATCTCATAACATTGAGCATATTCTGATTTGTTACGTCCATCTGATAAATGGTAGATATCACGATTCGTTGTGACATATTTGTTTCAAATTTTTTCAACAACTTCCATACAAATGTTGCCCTCACCACGACCATAAATGGTTTCAACATAAACTTCTTGACCAACATGGAAATCATGTTTGGTGTATTTAGGTTGTTTGTTCATATTGGTAAACATTCCTTTCAAATAATAAAAATGGTTAAGTCCATTATAACAGACATAAATTGTGGTTTCTATTATAATGGACTTAAATGAAACCAAAACGATGTTTATTATTGAACCACATATTTGGATGGGTTTGTTTCAAAAACTTCATTAATGTATTCAAAGTCTGATTCCAATCCATAAATTTCAAAGTGAATGTCTTCAAATGAATCAGCTTCTTCAATACAGGTTTCCAATTCTTCTTCAATGTTTTCGTATGATAATTCAGATCCAAAGTAGACATCTTCAATAGCATCTGAAAAATCTTCAATGAATTCTGGTGTAAAAACATCAATGTCTTCAGATGTACCAAATTCTGATTGGATACGTCCTAAAATATATTCCATTGACATAAAAAGTTTATATGATTTGAATTCAACACCATTAATGGTGCCTAAAAATTCTTGAATAGTTTTTACTTCCATAATGTAATAATAATCCTTTCAATGTTCACGTAATAGTAAAAGAAAATATTGATAACGATGTTAAGTTTAGAATAAGAATCCATCGTCCATTGTTTTAGTTGGTGCTACAAAATAAATGAGTTCCGTTTGACCAAATACTTGAGATAATTGTAAAGTATGACGTTCGTTATCAATGTGGAGAATGGTTTGGGTGAATCCATCTTTTGAAAGACGTGTTTGATGACTAACATTTGCATCAGGATTTTCACCAAAATCTTTTTGAAGATCTTTGAACCACTCATCTTTTGATTGAGGTTCTAAATCATACAATATCGCATAAATGCTAGGATTTTGATAACACATATAATGTGCCATTGTGTATGGTGTTGGGCTTGTATGAATTGGATTCTGTGGATTTGGGAGATCATCTTTTTCAACAAGTAACTTAAACAGATTATAGGATTTTGGCTCTTTTTGACTTGTTGATATTGATGATTTAATGATGAGGTTATCAGTGGGTTCAACAGTAGGCTTTGGCTCAGATTCTTCATCAACTGTGGATTCTGTAATCAATTCATTATACTTATATATTAGTGACATAAAGTCCAAATTACCATATTGATTGAATCTAGTAAAGTATCTAGCCATTTCCAATCGTTCAGCCTTGATAACAACCTTTTCATGGTTGAATAATGTATGATAGAATTGGATAGCCAAAGGTAAATATTCAGGGGTGGTTACATCAACACTTGGTTCGTACCATTTTGATTTAGTCTTAACACCATGCTGCTCTAAGAAACTAATCCATTTGATTTGAATAGATTTGAGAGTAGTTGATTCTTTTGACATATGATGACACCTTTACCTAATCAACAAATGTATTGACACTAACTTCTTCCAAAACAAAGGTTTCTGGATGAATTTTCAAATCTAATAAATGATGCTTGAATACAGCATTTACATAATCTGGAACCAATAGGTTTAGAATTTCAACATTTCCATCGTCATCTGTGAAATAGTTGTCCAATACTTTTTTAGGTACAGGTTGTCCAAATTGAATATTGACAACATCATCTGTGATTAAATCTGACAAATAGTTCAAAATTTCATCATCAACTAATTGAGGATTTTCATCAAATAGATCTAATACAAAATCAATGTATCCTTTTACTGGTGAGTTTTCTGGTACTAAGACTCTATATTTTTCAATATAGTCTTTCACACCATCAGCTAATTTTGATGCACGGAAATTCAATTTAGTTTTAGCATCTTTAAATTCAAGTAGTTCTTGTTCATGTAGTGACATATTAATAATCCTTTCTTAAAGTAATGGGTAACAATACTTCAGTAATACGAGTACCTTGACCATAGATACGAAAAGCAAATACAAGAGCATGGTCATTTTTAACAAATTTGAAAATGTCTACGTTATTGTAATTGTCAAATCGTTCTAATTCTCTAAAGATATCAGATGTTTCATAGATACCTTTATAGGCACGATTTTGATATAAAAGATAAGATATGATGCCCTTATGAGCACGATTTTCTAATAATTGTGCAATTTGATCTAGAATTTCTTCCGTTTCTTGATTATGAAGTTCTTCTAAATCTTCAGTCATATCAGGCATGGGTGTTGAGTGGAGTAATTTATAACGTGGTTCCAATTTTAATTGTTGGGGTGATTGAGGTGTAAACGTCATCATAACTTACACCACATCTTCCCATCGTTGATAAGCTTGGACCAGTTTAACTTCTTTCCACAAATTAGGTACATTTTCGTCTGTAAGTCGTTCTAAATCGCACAAGATAGGTTCTTTTAGCTTATATGTACTATTATTAACAGATGTCATTGGTCCACCCATTATAAGAAATCCAGAGTAATCATGTTTGGCACCAGTATGATGTTCATATTCATAACTATATGTTTCATCACTTGACCAACCTGAATAATTTCTTAGATAAACATCAATATGTTTTAGGACGATATCTCTTGGAGAATTGTGTTTGGTGGCATTTTCTTTTAAAATGTAGGCTAAACCAATAATACATTTTTCGTTATTATTGGTGTAATTGTCAATGAAATAACGTACATCATTTGAATCAGATTGTGGTTTCTTAGACATACTGATAAATTTTGCATAATAACCATGGTCATCTAACTCATTTTCAATCAATTTAAAGACATCCGCTAATTTTAAGTCTTTGTTTGATGCAATTTTGTAACCTAAGTATGAATCGTATCCATCTGTTTTTTGCCAATTTGTCAAATGATTCAATAAATCAGCTAATGTTTCATGATTTGTGTCAGTCATAGAAAATTGGTCAGCTACAAATGTTTCAAAATAAAGATCTTCGATATTAGGTTTAGGTTTGTAACATTCAGCACCAGAGAAAATAGTTAGCAAATCATTATTTCGATTACGATATGTAGTATAAGTTCCACTCATAAGTGAAATCCTTTCTGTATTGTAAAATAAAACAAAAGTTGACTCACATGAATCAACTTTTATCTTTTAGTAGTAATAATAGTATCCATTATAGAGATACATATAATAACCATATGCATCTTGATAATAGTTCCAATAACCATTCTCATCTACATAACCATAATAGACTTGGTTGTCATTCAAACCTTTGATAGTTTTTACTTGGTTTTGTTTACTAGTGATATAGTCAACATGACCAGGTTTTGTCATGACCATGGAATCTTCAGGCGCTACTGTTGGATGAGTCCATGAATCAGCAGCAACTGTTGAAATAGTTGGAAGTAACATAGATGTGGAAAGTATTGATGTGATGATGAATTTTTTAAGCATAGAATACCTAAAACCTTTCTAGACTAAATCTTATATCACTAATCTTACCAAAAATAATGGTGATGGGCAAGTCATAACTGCAAAAATTGGATGATATTTTTATATTTCAAATTATTTGATAGGTAAATTCAATTTTTCAGCCAATTGTTCAGAATAGATTTTAACTTGTTCCATGGTATGTTGGTCATAATAAATACTTTTACCAATATTTAATTGAATACATTGTGGCTTTTGAATATCTGGATTTGATCTGGAAGATATACCAAGTGCATTCAATAAGTCAAGTTCTTCCAACAATTGTTCATAACGATAACAACGTTGATAATAAGCCATCGCGTCATTTTTATCAGCAAAAATGGGATCCATGAAATCGTCATCTGTTAGTTCAAATTTTTGGATAACATCTTCATCTTTAACTTTTGTCAATTTCTTGAGTAATGATGGTGGAAAATGAAGATAGCTGCTCCATGATACATCTGTATCGGTACTATTTTGAAAAATGAAACGATAACTAAATAGTTCAGTTAAGGTTTGATTGTCACCATTATCAATCATGGCAATCATATTATAATTTGACCAATAGTAAAGATTGACAGGCTGATATTGGTATAAATTATTGAATATGTCGTGGATTTCATGTAGTCTAATATCAGCATTAGGTCTAATTGCTTTAAGATATTTAATTTCGTATTCAATACGATCTTTATTTGTTTGGTACCATGATGCAAATGATAGACTGTCTTGTACTGTTTGAATGAATTTTAGAAATTTATCTAAACTGTCAATGTCATTTCTAAAAGCCATGTTATAAAAATAAGACATTTATTCACCTTATTCCTTAATTTGTCTTGCAATCTTTTCAAGATTGTGGGAAACTTTTTTATCATAATCTCCATCGTTGGAATCATCCCATAGATAAGCTTTAACATGATTATCTTCACCAAATTGGTCCACATGAAAGACATCAGCATAATTTGCTTCATCATCTACATAAGCCGCACTAATGATGTGTTTGGTGTCATCATTTGGATTTAGAGTGGTATTAATACTCATATTCAAGGTCAATTTGGTTCCACGTAGGGGAAGATCCAGTTCAAGTTCTTGATTTGTAAAACCAGTCATGAACCAGAGGACGATTGCGTCTTCTTTTGTCTTAAACAGGTAATTTAACCTGTTTTGAGTGTCTTGTACATAATAGTCCTTGGTGTTTGCCAGTTCTCTCAAGGTTTGGTAAACGGACCATCTAATTTTATCACGTTTACATTTTCGTGAACGATACTTCGTTTTAATAATATGTTCCACAAGCATGTTCAGAAATTCTGATTCAGCTTGTGTCAAGGGTGTAATTACAGTAGTCATCAAAAAGCTCCTATTCTTTGAAATTTAGGATTTAATTGAAGTAATCATTGATGGGTTGATTCAGCTCATATTCTTCAGGGAAATAGGTTTCACCATCAATTTCAGCTAAACCATCTTTCAACCATTGTATTACTTTATCAGGGTGATTTTCTAGGTCAACAAGTTCTGAAACAGGAATGGTGTTGGAAAAAGTCATTCCAACACGGCCCCAATAGTGAGTATTTTGTTCATTCATATAATAGTACCTATTCTTTATAGTTTTTCTTCCAACCAACAGTCTACGATTTCAGAAAATTCATCTTGGTATGGGATTTCATCCGTTGTTTTAAGATTTTCATAACCATCGAATGTTACATAGGTGTCATTCCAACTATAAATTTTACCAAAATAGGTTGCTTTAGCTGCACCCAATGGATTATTTGCAAAATAATTTTCAAAAAATTCATCATTGAATTCCATCCATTTTTCACAATTTAGGTCATCATGAATATAATCTAATTGATCATAGTAAGCTGTTGCATCATCTTCATTTTTAGCAATTTGAGTAAGAAGTTCAAAGGCATACATATTACCTATGAATTGATTAGTATATTTATTGAGTGTGTTAATCAATTCCAAGGCGTATCTTTCATCTTGTTCATTAGTGATTGTCTGTTCATTGTTCACGACCCTAACAAATTTAACAATTTCAATGTTGAGTACATCATCTGCATAAAAAAGATCCATGTGACGGACATCATCCAATTCTTCAGGATCAACATCAGAACCTTTTGTAACAAAGTCTAATAGTTTATTTGATAAACATGGTGATGGTGATGTGAAATCTGGTAATGGTTCAATAACGGTTTCAAAATCATTATTGACTAAATCATCTAATGAAAAGATAGCTGTTTCATCAGTGAAATTGTTTTTTAATTTGAATACTAAATTCATGTTTTACGCTCCTTTATATTATAGGTATTCAGTTGGTAAATCTAGTGCATTCAAAACACGTACCAAATCTTTTTTGATTTCTTTCAGTCGTGTCATAGCATCTTGATTTACTTTTGAAGCTGCTCCTGAAATTACTTTTGGATAGATATCAAACAATTCTTGGAATAGTTCATCACTTTCCTGTAACACTTTTTGTGAATACTTATAGTGACTACGTGCAATGAAATTAGATTTCTCATGAATGAGGTATTGGGCAAAGTCTTCCAATGTATTCATGGATTCATCACTAAAGGCTTCTGAATTATAAGGTGACATTAGTTTCAATGGTTCTGGACTATCATCAATTGATAAATCTACAACAGCTGTACCTGTGTCTACAATTAATTCGCCAAGATTATTCGTCAAAGGATTTTTAGTTTTTGGAACAGTTTGTTTTAATGGATAAATGGTAATAAGTCTTAACTTCTTTTCATCCACAATGACTTCTAGATTAAGTTTCTTTGAACGCCAACAACTACGATTGGCTTTTTGTTCACTAATTGTTTTAGCATCATTCTTTTCCAAACTACTGTAAACTTTTACCATAAATTTGCGCCAGTCTGTAACTGGAACATCATAACGTTCTTCTAATCGTTCAAGAAAGTGTGAGGTTGGTTCATAAAATTGTGCATTTTTCAAAGACATTTCTAGTTATCACCTCACCAATCGTGGAAAAATTCTTCATCTTCTTTTAACATCATTGTGAATTTAAATGATGAGAAGCCATTGTAACGACCAAATGATTCTGACCAGATTGCATCAAATTCAACTTCAGCATCAAAATTATGAGCAACATCTTCTAATTCAGAGTAAGCTAAGTTTGAGATAGCGCTGATATAATCATAAATTGTAGGATACAATGGTTGATTACTTTCATCAAACAATTCTGGTAACTTGATTTCACCAGTAACGGTTGCATGATTTGGGGCTTCCATCGTCATAACAATGGTGTCAATTTCATCAAAACGATCTTTAGTTTTAGTAATATAAGTTCTATTTTCATCAATGTATTCAACAGATGCATTTCCATAATCTGAATCTTTCGTTTCAATGATTTCTGAAATTTCAGTATCAATTTTATCTAATAATACATTTTTCCAATCAGACGTTTCATTTTTAAAGATAGGTTCATGATCCAATTGGGTCAACCAGATATCAATGAGATATTTATCAGCAGCATTTAAGGTTCCATTGTTTTTAATTAATGGAAGTGCATTATTTTTAGTTAATGGAAATGCTTTTAATTTATGAAGCAAATCAAATAGATTAGTTGATTCATAGATTGATTTAGATAGGGTGATATTTTTGGTATCATTCCATGTGAGTTCTTGTTTCATATATGGAAATCCTTTCTTTTATTTTTGAAAATTTGGATCATGTGTAAATTGTTGAACCATATATTTGATGTTGTATTTGTCAAAATATTGAGTCAGACAATTTAAATCCTCTTGGTTATTGATTTCAACAAATAGCTTCTTAACTGGCACACGTGTTAAAGTACCTTTGAATTTTTCTCTTTCAAAATATCGAGCTTGTTTTAACACTATTGCAAAATTTTCTTGATATAATAGTTCTTCATATTTTGATAAGTTGAATGAACTTTTAATGGCACCGTCAAGAGCAACATATTTTTTATTATTAGGGCCTGTAACTTCTTTATAATATGGACAATATAGATCATTTGCATCATGAAATGCATCACATACAGCTTCAAGAAAATATTTGTCTAAACTGAATTCATTGTTCGTAACTGTTGCTACTAAATCATGTTCAGCTTTAGCAGTGGTGATGTAAGTTGTTTTACCAGAACGTGGTTCTGGTCCATAACAGATAATGACTCTTGTTTCCATAGATTACTCCTTAACTTCAATATCTCGTTCAGCTAGAAATTCTTTAACAGTTTCATCATTATATTGAATGACTTTTTCATGTAAAGAATCGTATAAATCATAAGCATGTAACAATTGTTCCATTGCTTTTGGTAGGTCTTCTGAGAGAATGTAGAGATTTGGATTCACTGAATAAAGTACACCATCAGCGTCATCTAAATTACCATTAACAAAGGTAATCATATGCATCCCCTCATTCATCCATGAAGATTCAACACGATAATTGGCATCTGTATATGGTTTGAACCAATCTTTGAAAATGGAATTCGCTTCTGTGTGGGTGACTTTATCATAAAATTTATCTAAATACATAGACCACCATTCATCAATACCATCATCATCAATGCCATATTCTTCAGCAAGATATTCACCAAGGAACCAATAATGTCCATTATTAGCATACGCTGCAAAATTGTTTGCTAGGTCAGCTAATTGCAACCATTGATGTAGAATTAATAAGGTTTGTTCTAAGTCATCTTCTTTAAATTTGGTGGGTACTAAGGCTCTGACTAATGCATCATAGTTTTCATTTGGCTTAATACATGTTAATAGTTGAACTAATTTAGATAATTCTACTTGTTGTTTATAGGTTAATTTTTTAACATTATTGTATGATACAAGATCAGTGAATGTTCGTTCAATTGTATCATAAGCTTCTTCAAGAATTACGTTTTGATCCACGTTGTTAGGCCAATAACTTGGACCAAATTCAGAAAGGTCATGGATTTTTAATTCAGAAATTAATACCTGAACTTTGTCATAAAATGTTTCCATTAATTATCTCTCTTTCCATTAATACTGAATACCCATATTATTACCATCTTTATCATAGGCATTGAACCAAAGTTCTTCATTCTTATCATCTAGATATTCAAAATATTTGGCTAATGCTTCATCAAATTGATCTGGTGTATATTGATGGAGAATGTTACCAAAATCATCTGTTAGGGTGATGTAATCAATTTTATCATAGTAATCACGTTTCATACGTGCATTGAATTCACTAAAATCATTGTGTTTGATTGTTTGATTCATGTTTGTATATCCATTCATGTTTGTACACCCTTTCTTATTTGGTGGTAGTGGTTTTATCAGTAGCAGGTGTGGTGATATATTTACCTAGTTCAAAGTCATAGATAATTTTTTCGTAGGTAATCTTGACTTCTCCATCTTGTTTTTCAAAATTCATTAGATAATATTCTACTAGTTCTGGATAAATTTCATAACCTGACCAGTCATTATAGACAGAACGTTCAATTCCATAATTATCATCATTTTCTTGATCAATAAATTCTTGGAATTTAGTTTCTGGATCTTCGAATGGTGATACCCATTTTAGAATAATATGATTTGTATCATAATTGTAGTAAGATGGTGAGTAAGATCGTTCAAATGTGAACACACCTGGTAGTTGGTTAGATAGATAATTAATATAAACTTCAGCAATCTTTTCCAAATAGGTTTTGAATGAAATTCGAATGTCTAATCTCATTTTCATATCATCATCTGATAATCCTAAATCTTTTTGAATGTTATTCCACTCATATTCTAATTCATCATCATCTGTGGATGAATGTAACCACATGGATTCGTATAATCCACTAAATAAACCAAGATTAGTCAAATCTAATTCAATTGTTGCCATATTGGTAACCTCATTTCTTTATATTTGTAAATATAGTTGTAGTTATTTACAAGATCTATATCAATGTCTAATGAGACATTAACATAGATTCTATAAATAATAACATGACTATTCGTCAGGTTCTTCATTTATTTGTAATTTACTAATATCAACGCCATTGTTGGATAATTCAGTTAATAAGTCTTCTAGTAAAATTTCATTTGACATATTATTGAAACCTTTCTACAAATAAAAATAAAAGAGTGATGTTTTTAGCATCACTCTTTTACATTACTTACGTTTGTTCAACGCGAACCATCCACCTAGACTTAATGTCATAAGTCCAAGTCCAACTAGAGCCATAAGTGGGGAAGTAGTTGAACCTGTTTGTGGTAAGATGTGTACAGGTTGTGTTGGGAGTACTGGTTTGTCTTCATTTGGTACACCTGGAACATCTTGTTCTTCTTTTGGTGTTTCAACAACTAATTCAGGTAGTTCAAGAACTGGTGCGTCTTCTGGATTTACACCAAATGGCAATTCTTCCAGTTCAAGAATTGGAGCATTATCTGGAACTGCTTGATGATATTCAGGCAATTCTGGAACTACTGGTGCGTCTTCTGGATTGATACCAAATGGTAATTCAGGTACTTCATTGATTGGTGCATCTGCAGGAGTAGCTTCATGATACTCAGGTGATTCTGGTACAATAGGAGCGTCTTCTGGATTCATACCAAATTCTAATTCAGGTACTTCATTGATAGGCGCATCTGTAGGAGTAGCTTTATGGTATTCAGGTAATTCTGGAACCACTGGCGCATCTTCAGGATTTACACCAAATGGTAGTTCAGGTACTTCATTGATTGGTGCGTCTTCTGGAATGGCTTGGCTAAATTCAGGCAATTCTGGAACCACTGGTGCGTCTTCAGGGTTTACACCAAATGGTAATTCAGGCACTTCATTGACTGGTGAGTCAGATGGTACTTCTTGTACAAACTCAGGTAGTTCAGGTACACTTGGTGCATCTTCAGGAATTGCTTGATGGAACTCAGGCAATTCTGGAACACTTGGTGCATCTTCAGGAATTGCTTGATGGAATTCAGGCAATTCTGGAACACTTGGAGCATCTTCTGGAACTGCCTGATGGAATTCAGGCAACTCAGGTACACTTGGAGCATCTGATGGCTTTTCACTTACAACTAGGTCATAGTAATGAGTGATAATACTATCATGGGAGTTAGTAGTATTATAAACATACTTCTCGTTTTGCAAGAATTTAGGTGCAGCATGTGTTCCCTCAAGGGCTTCTGCTACATCTACTTCATTACCATCTTGAAGTGTTACAAAACGTGTTACTACTTTATCAACACCAACATTAGGTGCATTCGTTGGTTTTTCACCAGTAACAAGATCATAATGGTGTGTTGTGATACCATCTGCTACAGTTGTAGTACCATTGTAGAAGTACTTTTCACCTTGTACAAATGTTGGTGCAGTAACGGTTCCCTCAACAGTATCAGCTACTTCTACTTCATTTTCACCTTGAATAGTGATAAAACGAGTAAGAGGTTTTTCTTCACCATGACTTGGTGCATCTGTTGGAACTTCACTTACAACAAGTGTGTAGTAATGAGTAGTAATACCATTTTCTACTTTTGTTTCACCTGTATATTGATATTCCATTGATGCGAATTCAAGGATGGTTGGTGCTGTGTGAGTACCCTCAAGAGCATCTTGAACATCTACTTCATTCTCATCTTGACGAGTTACAAAACGAGTAACAGCTTTCTGCTCACCATGTTCTGGTGCATCAGTTGGATGTTCACCTGTAACGAGGTCATAATAGTGAGTTGTGACACCATTATTTACAGTTGTAGTACCATTGTAGAAATACTTTTGACCTTGGATAAAGGTTGGAGCATCATGTGTACCCTCAAGTGTTTCAGCAATTTCAACTTCTTGACCTGATTGAACAGTGACGAAACGAGTTGATTCTTGTTGAGCAGCACGTGTATAAATAATATGAGTATAGTTACGAACTGGACCCTCATAAAGAAGTTCTGATGGTGGTTCTGTTGGATCATTACCTAACCAACGACTACTGATTTCTTTCAAATCTTTACCACTTAGTACTTTAGTGTAAGACCAATGACCATCATTATAAGAATAATAATAATAGTCTTTACTATAGGTTGGTGTATAACCATTTACTTTAGCATGTGTAATTGGTTTGGTGAGAAGACCTGGCACATCATATTTTTCACCAGTGTAAGATGGTGGATACGTAAACATATCTGTCTTATGTTCTGGACGAATTTCTTGACCATTACGATGGAACATCAATTCGCCAGTTTGATTAAAGTTTTGGAACAATTCTTCTTGTTCCTCTTTTGTCAATAGCCCATCAATTTTATATTCATAATAAGTTGGTGTTTGTTCACCAGATGGATCTCCACTATCTTCAAGAGCATATACATTTAGGAATGTGTAACTTAGTTCTTTAGTAGGAGCGATATCATTACCTTGCTCATCTGTATAGAATACTCTATGAATATATTCTGTTTTCGTTAACTTTTTAATTGGTACAACACCAATCCAACGAGTTACTTCAATTGTTGGAGCAGCTTCTAATTCTGGTGTTTCAGGTGCAGTTGGTTCCACAATTTCTGGAATATAGGTACCAGTTGCAATTGTTAGAGTTGTTGCACGACCTTGAACATTTGCTGACATAGTGTGGCGGAATGTATGACTCTTACTATTTACAACAGCCATACCATAATAATTGTTTCCACCATAATTTGACCAACCATTTGTACCTAACTGATCATCTGAATTAGCATTGTATCGTGAACCTGCGTCTGTATAAACATTATCATTTTGAGCATATAAGGTACCATTATTGTTTGTGATACTAGATCCTGGAACATTAACAACAGTATCTTCGTTTTGAACTTGCACTTTATGAACACGATCAATATTCACAACTTCTTCAATAGGTGTGTAGAAGATTCGATTGTTTTCAGCATCAAATGTGTAATATCCACGAATAACACCATTATCATCTACTTCATTGATACGTTGGATACCATCTTCCATTTTAGAATTTGGTCCACTAATCAAATCACCAATTGGAAGACCGTTTGAATCTTTTCCAGTTACATTATGGTATAGACTAAAACGTTCATCTTGACCTTGTGGTGTAATAATCTCTGAATCTGCTCGGTTATCAGGTTTAAAGGTTGTTGTAATAATTTTACGACGAGTTTTATAACCAAAATCATAAGTTTCTTCAACATCATGAGCAATTGTAATACCTTTTGGTTTGTATTTACCATCAATGGTACGTTCAGATGTGGAGTGACGAAGATTAGTTAAACCATAATAAACTTTATCACTGGTCAATTCTTGACCATTTGCATCATAGTAACGAACTTTAGTTGTGATATCAATAGCATTTGTTGTATCAGTGCTTGCCTTAAATTCAGCATCATGAATTGGATTAGATGATAACACGCCTAATACTTTACCAGTTGAATCAGATGAACCATTAATGGTATAACTTTTTACAATTTTTGCAACTTTTACTTTTTGACCATCTGTTGTTGTCAAGTATGTATCTTGCAAATTTGTATAAGTTGCGTCAACAGTATCACCAACTTTAGCTAAAATGTTGTAGTTAAATGTTGATGTGTATTCATTTGGTTGATAATTAGGGTGAGTATCTGTCACATCAGCATCTGTGATATTGTTTGTTTGATCTGGATCAATATGAGTACGCCATGATTGTTCACGATTGTTAATCGCTTCTTCCGTTAGAAACTTAGTTCCTGTAATCGCTAATTTAGCTTTTGGTTCACCATATTGACCAGATACCAAACCATTATTGGAACGAATATCACTCAAACGATTTAGATATTCTTTAGATGCTGTATCATAATCAGCTTTTGATTTTTCATAAATAGCTTTTTCAGCTTCATATCTAGCTAACTTCTTCTTATTTTCATCTTTTACTTGACGAAGTTGACTGCGATTATTCGAAATATCACGCTTGATACGATCAGTTTCATCTTGAGATTCATAGTAAACACTAGAAATGTTATCAGGTGAAACACGTTTTTCAGTGTATGATAAAGTATAACCTGCTTCTTTAGCTTTTGCTACAGTATTTGCATGAGTATAATATATCTTATCAGTTTGTGCTAGATCAGTTGCTTTAGATGGACCATCAACTTGATATTCATGTGGATAACGTTTTGGATGGATGTATTCATTTTCAGCTACTGATGGGCGATTATCTTCTGGAAGCGTATGATCTGGAACATTTACACTATCATCAGCTGCATCAGCTGGATGGTGTTGTGGACCATACATACCATATTCTTCATTTCTACCAAGAGATTCATGACGTTCATCAACATGTGGTGTTGGTTCGCCTACTGATTCACGTGGCATTTCAACATTTTCACGTGGAATATCAACAGATTCACGGTGTGACTCATCAATGCTTTCACGTGGAATATCTACACTTTCGCGAGGTGTGTCAACTGACTTACGTGGTACGTCAACTGACTCACGTGGTGATTCTTCAATGCTTTCACGAGGTGCGTCAACTGACTCACGTGGAATATCTACACTTTCACGTGGGATTTCAACAGTTTCACGAGGTGCATCAACTGATTCAATTTGGTCAGCTAGGACAGTTGGAGCTACTAATAGACTTGTGCCAATCATGACAGATAGGACACCAACGCTATATTTACGGATAGAATAGGTACTCAAACGAGACATATAATTACGATAACTTTTCAAAA
>ERZ773068.644-NODE-644-length-18428-cov-4.620530_pt1 | contig 18428 bp, 20 predicted proteins | sample MGYA00580620_ERZ773068 | MGnify/ENA primary metagenome ERZ773068 (study PRJEB29015, sample SAMEA2737983) | human oral metagenome | biome: human oral; feature: human-associated habitat; material: dental | place: China | collected 2101 ... | reverse complement strand
TCCTGCGCGCCGGCCTGGGCATGCTCGAGGGCATGACCCGTCTGCTGCCCACCGCCGAGGTCGGCTTCCTGGGCATGCGCCGCGACGAGGACACCCTTGAGATCGAGACCTACGCCAACCGCCTGCCCGACGACCTGTCGGGACGCCAGTGCTTCGTGCTCGATCCCATGCTCGCCACCGGCCACACCATGGTCGCGGCCACCAACTACCTGTTCGAGCGCGGGGCCAAGGACGTGACCTGCGTGTGCATCCTCGCCGCCCCCGAGGGCGTGAGCACGCTTGAGTCCGCGATCGGCGACCGCGCCGACGTCAACGTCGTCGTCGCAGCCGTCGACGAGCGCCTGAACGAGAAGTCCTACATCGTGCCGGGCCTGGGCGACGCAGGCGACCGCCTCTACGGGATCGTCGACTGACGCCCCGGGAGGGGCCGGGGAGCCGCGCGAGAACGCGACGATGTGGGGAGGGATTCGTTCCCTCCCCACACTTTTCCCCTCCCAACTGGCCATTGGCCGCGCGTCCTCGCCCGTCGGCGAGGCGTTTGCGCAGGTCCGGGAACACTGTGACCTTGCGCTCGTTGTAATGTAAGTCCCTCGAAATTAGCTGACCCTCACCTCATGCTTATCGCATGGCACTGATCCAGACCAATCCCAAGCGCCGCCGGTACGGCGTTGCAGCACTCGCAGGCGTCCTCGGCGGCATCGTCTCCGCCATCGTGAAGTTCGGGTGGGAGGTGCCTCTGCCCCCGCGCACCCCCGAGCGCAACGCGACCAACCCGCCGCAGGAGCTCCTCCAGCAGCTGGGCGTGCCCGAGAGCGTCACGCACCTGAGCTACTCCTTCAACGGCAACGAGGGCCTGCCGTGGGTGTCCTTCATCGTCCACTTCGCCTTCGCCATCGGCTTCGCCGTCATCTACTGCGTCCTGGCCGAGCGATTCCCCCAGATCAAGCTGTGGCAGGGCGCGGCCTTCGGCATCGTCGTCTACGTGGCCTTCCACGTGGTCCTCATGCCGCTGATGGGCACTGTCCCCGCCCCGTGGAATCAGCCCTTCGCGGAGCACTTCTCCGAGTTTTTCGGCCACATCATCTGGCTGTGGGTCATCGAGGTCTTCCGACGCGACATGCGCAACCGGATCACCCACGAGCCGGACGCCGAGTTCCCACTCGAGACTCGCACCAACTGAGCACCCTGTTGACGTACGTGCCCCGGAACCAGTCGGTTCCGGGGCACATACGTGTCGGCGTCTTCAGATCAGAAGGCCGGGATGACGGAGCCGTCGGACCAGGTCTCCTGGATGTACTTCTTGACCTGCTCGGAGTGGAGGATCTTCTCAAGCTTGGCGATGGCCTCGGACTTGTCGGTCCCGCTCTTCCACACGAGGACGTTCACGGCCGGGTTGCCCTCGGGCGACTCGACAACCAGGGCGTCGCTGGCGATGCTCTTGCCGCCCTCCTGGGCGAAGTTGCCGTTGATGACCGCGTAGTCGAAGTCGTCAAGGGAGCGCACCAGCTGCGGACCCTCCACCTCGCGGAAGTCAAAGTTCTTCAGCTTGGTGACGGTGTTGATGTTGACGTCACCGTCGCCCTCGGGGAGGGAGACGAGGCCCTGCGTGGCCAGAAGCTCCAGGGCTCGCGCCTGGTTGGATGTGTCGGAGATGATGCCGATCGTGCCGCCGTCGGACAGCTCGTCCAGGGACTTGTGCTTGTTGGAGAACACGCCGAGGGGCTCGAGGTGGATGCCCTCGCCGGCCTCGAAGTTGTAGCCGAACTGCTTCTCCGCGTTCTCCAGGTAGGGAACGGTCTGGTAGAAGTTGGCGTCCAGGTCGCCGTCGTTCAGTGCGGTGTTGGGCTGGACGTAGTCGGTGTACTCAACGATGTCGAGCTTGATTCCCTCGGCGGCAGCGAGGTTATCGTTGACGTAGGTGAGGATCTTCGCGTGGGGCGAGGGCGTGGCGCCCACCTTCAGCGTGACGACGCCGGAACCGTCGGGGGAGGTGGTGGTGGAGCCGCCCGAGCAGGCCGCCAGGCCCAGGGAGGCGACGGCCGCCAGGCCGAAGGCTGCGAGAGTGCGGTGACGCATGGTGCTTCTCTTTCTTGGTTCGTGATGGGATGGATGGTCGAGGCCGGGGTGGCCTCACCGGGTCTGTCAGCGCGCCCGGTGATCGAGGGCGCGGGAGATGATGTCGCCGACCAGCTGGATGACCTGGACGATGAGGATGATGGCGACGACGGTGGAGATCATGACGTCGTCCTGCCAGCGGTTGTAGCCGTAGTTGATGGCCATCTGGCCCAGGCCGCCGCCGCCGACTGCGCCCGCCATCGCGGAGTAGCCGATCAGGGTGATGGCCAGCGTCGTGATCGACTGGACGAGGGCGGGCAGGGCCTCGCGAATGAGGACGCCCCAGCGGATCTGCCGGTTGGACGCGCCCATCATCTGCGCGGCCTCGATCTTGCCCGGATCGACGGCCAGGAGGTTCGTCTCCACGAGGCGCGCGAAGAAGGGCGCGGAGAGGATCACGAGCGGCACGACGGTCGCCAGGGAGCCGGTGGATTTGCCCACGATGAGCTTCGTCAGGGGGATCAGCATGATGATGCCGATGATGAAGGGCAGCGACCGCACGATGTTGACGACGAAGGAGACGCCCTGGTAGACGGCCTTGTTGGGGGTGAGCCCACCCTTGCCGGTCTGGACCAGGACGAGGCCCAGGAGGGTGCCGATGGCGACCGCGAAGAGGGTCGACAGGCCCGTCATCATGAGGGTTTCGAGGATCGCGGGGCCGAACTTGTCCGTCAGCGCGGGGTTGTCCAGCCACGTGGGGTCTCCCTTGCCCGCGGGCAGGAGCGCCAGCGCGTGGGCGGCGGTCGCGGCGGCGTTGTGTGCGGCGGTCATTGGTCCCTCACTTCCGCGTGGACGTTGTTCTTGCGCAGCTGCTCGATGATCTTGTCGGCGTGGTACGCGGGGACGGTCAGGGCCAGGCGGCCCACCTGCACGCTGCCCAGGGACTCGAAGGTTCCGGCGGTCACGTCAGCGCCCATCGACGAGGCCAGGTGCAGGACGGTGGCTCCCGTGGGCACGCCCGGGTGCGAGGTGAACACGACGTCGAGGAGGACGACGCCGGAGCCGGCATCGGCGGGGACGTCCGCGGTGTCGACGACGGGCATGGGCACGAGCTCGCGGGCGAGCGGCGTGGCGGGGTCGGCCACGACCTCTTCGAGGCTCCCCGTCTGCAGGACCTGCCCGTGGCCCAGGAGGGTCACCGAATCGCAGATCTCGCGAACGACGGCCATCTCGTGGGTGATGATGACGACCGTGACACCGGCGACGTCGCGCACGCGGCGCAGCAGCGCGAGGATCTGCGCGGTCGACTCGGTGTCGAGTGCGCTCGTCGGCTCGTCGCACAGGAGGACGGCGGGTTCGTCGGCCAGGGCGCGGGCGATGCCGACGCGCTGGCGCTGGCCGCCGGAGAGCTGGGAGGGGTAGGAGTTTCCGCGCCCTTCAAGGCCGACGAGCTCGAGGAGCTCATCGACGCGCTGGTTCCGCTTGACCTTGGGTACGCCCGCAAGCTTGAGCGGGTAGCCGATGTTCTCTGCCGCGGTGCGCGCGTCGAGCAGGTTCGCGGCCTGGAAGACCATGCCAATGCGGCGCCGAGCGGCACGCAGGTCAGCACCGGCCAGCGCGCTCAGGTCGCGCCCGTCGACGACGATGTGGCCATCGGTGGGCTTCTCCAGCGCGGTCAGGCACCTGATGAGCGTGGACTTACCCGCGCCAGACCTGCCGACGATCCCATGGATGGATCCTCGTTCGACGTGCAGGTTCACCCCATCGAGCGCGACAACCTGGCCGCCGTTTTTCACGGGGTAGACCTTGGACACCCCGGTGAGGTCAATCATATGCTTCTCCGTTACTGGGCCGGTCGGCCCGCACGTTCAGCATATGGGGGGCGGATACGCGAGCGCCATGCATGCCGTTACAAAACTTCGTATCGTGGCTAAACCCTCACCGATCAGTGCACATACCTCGTAACGCCGCGCATTCGCGGGGTCGGTACACCGCCCTCGCACCATCGAAACCCGGGCGAGGCGCCGCGCGCACCCCAGCGCCGCGCTCGCCCAGCCCCACGCACCCGAGCGCCGCGCTCGCCCAGCTGTTCCCCGGCCGAGGCTCCGCTCACCGAGGCAGTCCCACGCGCGACGCACGGCCGAGGCCCCGCTCACCCGGCGAGGGCGATGCCCGCCACGGCGGCCGCCCACGATGCCGCCCAGGTGCCGAACGCGAGCGCCAGGCTACGCCCCCGGAAGCCGTCCGCCCACAGGGTAACCGAGTCCACGACGGCGGTTGAGAACGTCGTGAAGCCGCCCAGGAACCCCGTTGACACGATCGGCATTATCTCGGCGGGCACCGCCTGGGTGGCCACCCCGGCGAGGAAGCAACCCAGGACGTTGACGACCAGTATTCCCAGGCGCCCTGCCGCCGGATCACCCCAGGCCGACAGGCCCCGCTGCGCCGCGCGGTCCAGCCAGAACCTCGCGCACGCCCCCGCGCCTCCCGCCAGGGCGACGGCCGCGTACACGGCGACGTTCACGCTTGATCGCCCCCTGCCCTCCGTGCAGCTGCCGCGCGCCCGGTATCGCCCAGCCGCTGCCCAACCTCCGTGCCCGCGCACGCCCCGCCCAGGGCCAGCAGGCCCAGGGACTGTGCGACGGCCTCGGCGACTCCGTTGAGAGAGGCGTAGCCCACCGAGGCGATGATGTAGGTTCCGTAGGTGGTAAACGCCCCGGCGAAGCCCGTTCCGGCCAGGAGCCTGAGGCGGCGCAGCGACGACGGATCCCCCGCTCCGCTCGCGATCCTGCCCGCGACCCACGCGCCGAGCAGCCCCAGGCCGAACGCGCCCAGCGCGTTGACCGCCAGCGTCGACCACGGAAGAAAAAGGCCTCGCGCCGGGTACATGGCCGCCACCTGGTCCAACGCGGCGCGGGCGGCGCTACCCGCGACCCCGCCCGCTCCGACCACGACAGAGTCGGGTATCCGTGTGCGTCTCATGGCGCCACTGTACGCCCTGGGCGGGCTGCTTCTGGGACGCGCGGCTCCTACACTGGCAGGCATGACGAATACCGGACGCTTCGCGCCCTCCCCGACGGGCGATTTTCACCTGGGCAACCTGCGTACCGCCATCCTGGCCTGGGCGTGGGCGCGCGTGAGCGGACGCCGCTTCGTCCTGCGCATCGAAGACATTGATCGGGCGCGCGCGGGTTCCGCCGACCGGCAGATAGCCGACCTGGAGGCCATCGGAATCGACTGGGACGGGGATCCGCTCGTGCAGACGACGCGGGCCGACGCTCACGAGGCCGCCCTGGAGGAGCTGGCCGCGCGCGGCCTGCTCTTCGAGTGCTACTGCTCCCGTCGCGACATCCGCGAGGCGGCCTCGGCGCCCCACGTGCCGCCCGGCCACTACCCGGGGACATGCCTGTCCCTGAGCGAGGAGGAACGCCGCGCCCGGCGCGAGGCGTTGGCGGCCCTCGGTCGCGCACCCGCGCTGCGCCTGGCTGCCCCCTGCCCGACCTGGACCGTCACCGATGAGCTTTACGGCGACTACACGGGGCCGGTCGACCACTTCGTCGTTCGCCGCGCCGACGGGGTTCCCGCCTACAACCTGGCGGCCGTGGTGGACGACGCCTTCCAGGGCGTCGATCAGGTTGTGCGAGGCTGCGACCTGCTCTCCCAGGCGCCGGCTCAGGCACAGCTGGCCCACCTGCTGGGTGCCCCCGTGCCGACGTACGCACACGTTCCCCTCGCGCTCTCCCGCTCGGGTGCTCGCCTGGCCAAGCGTGACGGGGCGGTGACTCTGCGCGACCTGCGAGACCTGGGGTGGTCCGCCTCGGATGTCGTCGCCTTCATCGGCGAGTCTCTGGGCGTCTCGGGCGCTCGGCGCGCGAGTGACATCGCGCGGGCGCTGGGGATCGAGGGTCTGCGCGCCCTGCCCACCGACCCGTGGGTGGTGACTCCGCCCATCGGGCGGCAGGCCTGATCCGGGTGGAGCCGTGAGCGACCGGGGGGCGCGGTTGGCTCGGACGGAAGGCGCGGTTGGTGAAGCCCGCGAAACCCAGACCACCCCTGCTGCGGTGCGCCCGCGCCCGCTGAAACCCAGACCACCCCCGCTTCGCCAAAACTCCCCATATCAGGCGCCATGAAACAGGCACGGGCGCCTCCGGTTTCACACACGCCCACAACAACCCACACAAGGGCGCTTCCGGTTTCACCTACGTGGATGACTTCCGCGTCGCTCGCATCAACCAGCCCGCTTCGCCAGCCCGCCCACCGGCGCGGAATGTGACAGCGCACCGGCGTCGAACGCGGCAGGACCGAGCAGGCGGGGCACGACGGCAAGCGCCGGGCGGGCAATGGAAAAGCACCCCCGCAGGGGTGCTGTCCACAAATGCAGAACCCCCACCGGTGGATCGCACCGAGGGGGGCCGCTGCGCGCCCGGAGGGACTCGAACCCCCAACCTTCTGAACCGTAATCAGATGCTCTATCCATTGAGCTACGGGCGCAACGCCGTTTGGCTGGGTACAAGCTTACACGCTCTGCGACGAGACACAAAATCAAACGGCGTGACGTGAACCACTTAGAAGGGGTGCGTCTCGCTCTCGACCAGGACCGAGAAGCATATACGGAGATCCTCCGCGCACCCGGCAGCGCACCCTTATCCTTGCTGCATTCCTGCCCTGGGGAGGTTCGGATGATACCGTCACGCGGAGGACCGAAACCCAGCATACACGCTTCCCGCTCTCACGCGCAGCGGCCAGGCCTCTCAGCCGCCCGCGGGCAACGCCAGCACGTCGGTCCCCACCATGTGGGACGCTCCACTCGGCTACAGCCGCCCGCGGGCAACGCCGCCGCATCCGTTACACGCGTCTACCCATCGATCAGCTCTCTCCCTCCCACCGAACGACATCTACCCTGAGAGCATGAGCACTCTCACCATTTCCGGCGTCGGCTCGCTGGAGCCACGTCCAGCACTGGACCACCCGGAACTCCTCGCTCCCCCTGTCGCACAGGCGCTATCCACCCTCGCCGAGCGGGGGGTCGCAACCGTTTCGTCCGCCCTGGTTGCCGCCATCGACCCCAGCCTCGCGGACACAGAGGAGATGACGAAGGCGTTCGGCATGGAGTTGTCACTCTCGTCAAACTGCATCCTGGTCGCAGGCAAGCGTTCGGGAGAGGAGAGGATCGCCGCATGCGTCGTGCGCGCGACGACCAACGCCGACGTCAACCACGTCGTCAAGAAGCTTCTGGACGTTCGCAAGGCAAGCTTCTGGCCACAGCAGCGCGCGGTCGAGGCCTCGGGCATGGAGTACGGCGGCATCACCCCGGTCGGGGTGCCCGCCTCGTGGAGGCTTCTCATCGACTCCGCGTGCGCCTCGGGTTGGAACTGCATCGGCTCCGGCCTACGCCGCTCCAAGCTCTTCGTGACGGGCGAGGTCCTGGCGTCTCTTCCGGGCGCGGAGATCATCGAGGGCCTCGGGGTCTAGGCCGCGAACGAGGCACGGATTGCGCCAGCTCGCCACGAGACCAAGCCGACTTTTCCTTGCAAACACAAAGAAAACCCCGGAACCTCAAGAGGTCCCGGGGTGACGTGGCGGAGGATGGGGGATTCGAACCCCCGAGGGCTTGCACCCAACACGCTTTCCAAGCGTGCGCCATAGGCCACTAGGCGAATCCTCCGTGCACACTGTGCCCGTCAATCATAAGCGACGACGCGTCCCGCGCGCCAATCCAACCCAATGGGGCAGGTCACAGGCCGAGGGCGTAGATGATCCCCACGATCTCCGGTTGGGGCCGCCTGGCGGATGGGGGCAGGTCACAGGCCGAGGGCGTAGATGATCCCCACGACGGCGACGAGTATCCCATCAAAGATCAGGGCCGCGACCGCCTCGTGGGTGCCAATCCGATCCGGAAGGTCCTGGGCGCGCACGAGGCCGATGATCGCCAGGACAACGCTGACCGGGATGGGAATGAGGAACACGCCGGCGACGGCGAGCCACAGCGCCACCTTCGCGATCGGATTGGTGATCGGATCGGGAGAGTTGTAGCGGCCCCCGGAGAAGATGGCACCCACGTCAACGTATTCGGTTCCCGGAAAGAAGGCCCTCTCGGCGGCGGCCGGGGCGGAGGGAGCAACGGGCGCGTACCCGAAGCGGTCACCGGCTACGCCGGAGTATGGGTCGCCCGGATCCACGAAGCCGGAGGTGGCGGGATAGGCCGCCGGGCCGCCCGACGGGGCGCCGCCGGGCGCGGGGGCGAGGTTTGGCGCGGGCACACTCATGCCCCAACTATCCCACAGCGAAAGGGGCATCCACCACACTTTGTACGTAAGTGCGTTTTTCGCGTGGCGAAGACGCCGCTCCCTCGCCCGGACGCGCTACCCTGGTGTTCCGACCGGTACGGCCAATCACGCCCATCAACTGATCGGATTTTGACGCTTATGAGCGAAACGAAGACCTCGCTGTTCCGTTGGAAACTTCACGGCAACGGCACATCCATTAATCCCGGCGACGTCGTCCTACCCGGCGAGAGGCTCTCGTGGCCGCGCACCATCGGCATTGGCGCCCAGCACGTGGTCGCGATGTGTGGCGCGACCTTCCTCGTTCCGTTGTTGACAGGTTTCCCCCCGTCAACAACGCTTTTTTTCACCGCGATCGGCACCCTGCTGTTCTTCCTGATCACGGCCGGCCGCCTGCCCTCGTACCTGGGTTCCTCGTTCGCGCTCATCGCGCCGATCACCGCAGTGTCGGCCACTCTGGGATCCTCCTACGCGCTCGGCGGCATCATCGCCACGGGCGCAACGCTGACGCTCGTCGGCCTGATCGTCCACTTCGCGGGCGTGCGCTGGATTGACGCGGCGATGCCTCCCGTCGTGACCGGCGCAATCGTCGCGCTTATCGGCCTGAACCTGGCTCCCGACGCGTGGGATTGGGTGAAGGAGGGGCCGATCACTGCCGTCGTGACGATCGTGTCGATCTGCCTGGTGACGGTGCTCTTCAAGGGCATTCTCGGCCGCCTCTCGATCCTCATCGGCGTTCTGATCGGCTACGTGGCCGCGATCATCCAGGGTGAGGTCAACTTCTCCGGCGTCGGCAAGGCCGCCTGGTTTGGCTTCCCCGAGTTCCACGCCCCCGCCTTCTCCCTCTCGACCCTCGGCCTGTTCCTGCCGGTCGTGTTCGTTCTGGTCGCCGAGAACGTCGGCCACGTGAAGTCCGTGTCCGCCATGACGGGCGAGAACCTGGACGACGTCACCGGCCGCGCGCTCATGGCGGACGGCCTATCCACGATGCTGGCCGGCAGCGGCGGCGGCTCGGGCACGACGACCTACGCCGAGAACATCGGCGTCATGGCGGCGACCCGCGTCTACTCGACGGCTGCCTACGTGATCGCGGCGTGCGTCGCGTTCGCCCTGTCGATGCTGCCAAAGTTCGGTGCCCTCATCGAGGCGATCCCCCACGCCGTCCTCGGCGGCGCGGGCACGGTCCTGTACGGCATGATCGGCATGCTGGGCGTGCGCATCTGGGTGCAGAACCGCGTGGACTTCTCCAACCCGGTGAACCTGAACACCGCCGCGGTCGCCCTCATCGTCGCGATCGCGAACTTCACGTGGGTCATCGGCGACATGACCTTCGGCGGGATCGCGCTGGGCACCGCAGCGGCGCTGCTCATCTACCACGGGATGCGCCTGATCTCGAAGCTGCGCGGCACGAACCTGGAGGCGGCGTCGCCCGCGTCCGCGCCGTCGGGTTCGGAGCTGGAGGGCGAGGCGTACTCGACGCGTCATCGCGCTCCGGCGACGCAGGCCGACGCCTGATCCGACGCATTCACTGACGAGGCCGGGGCCCGGCCACTCGCTCACCGCACGGTGAGGGGTGGGTCGGGCCCCGGCTTCGTTTCAAACGACGCGACCCTCGCCGCGCGTGCGACCACAAACTATTTCATAGGTTGCTAATCTTGTCCTAGTTACCCTGGGAGAGGAGAAAGGCCCATGAACGTCGCAAACATGGCGGCCGCGCTCTTTGCTCCTTCAACACTTAAGTCGGTCTTATATAACGACACACCAGCCCCTCACGAAAAGCTGATCGAAGCACTACGAGTCGAACTAGACCTATCTACCAGCAGCACTCTTTCCGAAACAATCAATAAGACCTACAGTATATTACGTCGCGAAGGTAATAGAACTGATTACGTTTACAGAAACGCGATCATAGATAAGGTTGTTATAGGCAGGCACTCGATAAACACCGCAACACCAATTCAGGAGTTCCGCGTCGGATCATCACTCGCAGACCTCGTTGTACTCAACGGCACTTCAACTGTCTACGAAATCAAGTCAGAACGAGATACACTCAGGCGTCTAGCATCGCAAATTAAGAACTATGCAAAGGTGTTTGAACGAACATACGTTGTAACGTCAGCCTCTAAAGCACAAGGTCTAGAACGCGATCTACCCGAGCACGTTGGCATCATAACACTGTCACGCGACTACACACTCCAGACTGTCCGCGAAGCAACCACTGACTGGGATTTGATCGACCCCATCGCAATTTCTCGCACAATGACAATCCCAGAAGCTTGCGCTGCACTTGAACATCTCGACATCCCCGCACCAAATGTCCCGAACATGCTTATTCGGCGCGCCCTCGATGAAACATTCAAAGGACTTGGGGCACAAATCTGTTCACGAGCCTTTATTTCGACAGTGAAAATCAGCCGCAAGCCGAGAGTAACGCAAGCTAATATCACCCGCGTGCCTCGACCACTCAGATCATTTGCCGTGTCGCATTTGCAAAAAGCAGATGAACTCTCAATGATATTACAACGACTTGGAACAACACCCACTCAGAGCAAGGAAGGTCTGTAACACCATGTATTTCCCTTACTTTCGCGGAAAACAGTTTGAGCTAATCCTCCTACGTGAACAAGCAGAATTTTTTGCAAGTGAGCGCCAAATTCCAGTAATTGCGCCAGTGCGAAGAGATATCAAACAACTAAAAAGAACCGTTGAAGCACTCAACGAAGCTAGCAGTGAACATATCGTCATAGCGAACCCTTCTGCCGGAGATCATGCAGAGGACTACTCGGTACTCTTAGAGTATCTAAATGAAATACCCGCAGGTAGCAACACAGTCATCGGCTTTAAGCTCGACTTTGACACCACTAACACAGCCATCATCGATTTCTTCAATAATACACAAAATAGACACTTCGCACTGATCCATAATGGCTATCAAGATCACGCATTCCTAGAGCAAGAACTGAATACCCGAACCATACAACCAAAATACAACATCTTTCTCACGAATCCCGGAACTCGATACCGGCACAAATTTAATGCCAATAGCGTCATAATTGAAGACGGCTTCCAACAAATGCGCAATCGAGACTATCCACCGCTTGAGTTTTTTTCGGATCTGCATTTTAGTCACGCAACACTTGGATACGATCACTTCGGTGACTATCTCACGATAGGTGAGCAATTCCGGGAGGGCGGCGGACCTGCATATGCGGTCGCCATACATCTCACCTACCTTAACAAAGACGATGACAACGCCGTATGGATACGACACTATGTCTCCGACAGTAATGACTCACCATACGATCCCGGCGGAAAGACCTACGAAGCGCTTGCTAAGCTCCACAATGACTACTTTTCAACCACCCCACATCCCCTCCCAAGCACAGCAGCACTAAATCACTTACTCAATTATTTTTCAACAAATCACTACCCAGGACTTGGGATGCTTAAAAAGCTATCCATGTGGCACCATCTTTGCGTAATGGCCAGTGCGCACACTTCATCTTAGACCAAGCTCGAACAGCTATTCCTAACATTACGAAAGCAACATTCTAAAGGCACTAACCATGCTCCAACACATTTGCTCTAATTGTCTTGGAATACCAATTGACCAAGCTAGGTATGTATTTTCGGAATTTTTTGATTCCGAACCTCTCATCCCTTCGCCATGCCCACGAGATTCCGGCAGCGATGGTATCGTGCTCAACGCCGACATCATTTCGTCAATAGCCGACACCTTTCTCGAATTCTACGACTTTGAACCCCAAGGTGAGAGGCTTCAAGATTGCTTGAGTAGGGATTTTCATTTCTTGTCTCATATCCACAATCCGGACGACAAGAAGGAAATCATTCAATCCATTTTTGGGCTCGACTCACATCAAAATTTCCAACTTAAGCACGATGTCAACTACAGGAATAGGATCGACGAGTTTCACGAGGAACTCAAGAGTAGGCGGAGATATTTCTTCAACAAACATGATCATTTCGGCTTCATCTTCGAAATGCTGGACTCGCTAATTGGAGCCGCTACGCCCGCAAGTATCATTCCAGAGTTGATGAATCATGATTTGCACCTATATCGCGCACGGATCGGCTCAGAACAGGACAAGTACGGTAATCCAATCCCATTTCCAGCCTCCCAAATGCGCGAAGCACCGAGTCATTTATGCAAAGGGGGGCGTATCAACCCCCCAGGCTTTTCATTTTTATATCTCGCCAGCAACGAAGAAACTGCCGCCTTAGAAGTTCGCGCCACACCGGCGGATCTTTTCACAATTGCACACGTATCTCTTTGCAACGATCCATTAATGCTCGATCTTCGAACATCCAAGATTTTGAGTTTTGTCGATTTTGAATATTATCCGGACCGTCATTTTATTCAACTACACCTTCAAAAGATTGCCGTTTTTAAGTACATTAGTGAAATTCTCGCCCGCCCTGTTGCTTCCCATGACCCAGTCGGGTACATTCACACTCAGATATTCTGTGAATATTTCAAAATTAAAGGTGTTCATGGATTGATCTATGATAGCACTCTCTGCCCGAGTGGCTTCAATCTTTGCCTATTTGAGCCAACTTAGTTTTCCGAGGTCACCGAACCGACATATCTTGCTCGCATTTCCGCCCTGAGTGCACGCGTGACACCTACTGGCGCTTAATCTAACACATTCATAGACGAGGCCGGGGCCCGGCCACTCGCTCATCGCACGGTGAGGGGTGGGTCAGGTCCCGACCTCGTTTATCTCTCTGAATTCCGCACGTCATTCCCGGGCACCTGACACATCTCATCAACACAATGCCTGGAATTCCAGGGATTATAGGCTCACCCACAAAGTGACCGGATGAGAACTACGTGCGAGTTGTGAGAGGAGGGCGCTGACTCCCAGAGCAGCGACAGCGATGAGGGGAAGAGCGCCCTGCTTGATAGCGGCGGAGCGCTTGTCGGGGCACGTGACGAAGAGCAGGAGGGCGGCAGCGAGCATGGAGCCGGTACCAAAGAGAGCGAGGGCCAGGCCGACAGTCGGCGATGCCAGGAAGTAGACGGCGATACCCGCACATGCCTCAATGGCGAGGAAGAAGTTGTAGAAGCCCTGATTGTAGGCCATTTCCTTGGTGGCCTCGGCGGACTCACGGTCCATGCCGAAGACGGACAGGGCGCGCGTCGTCCACGCGAAGGACTCGATGTAGAAGATGAAGACGTGGAGGACGGCGGCCAGGAGGGCTGCGATCATTCCGAGGATCAGCACAGGGTTATCTTTCGCAAACAGTCGACTGAATGCACTCCAACCTACTCTCGATAGGCGCAGACCAACATGGACGCTGCGGCACGATCGTCAAAGACTGAACGAGTTTTGCCTCACAGGCGCCGCAAGGACACGGGAAACCCGCGCAATCAGTCATCCTCATTTTCGCCGCCGCGCAGTTCATCGAGCATGCCTGCCGTGATGATGCCCGAGGGCAGGGCGACGACCGCGACGCCCATGAGCGAGGAGATCATGGCGATGGCACGCCCGACATCGGTCGAGGGATACAGGTCGCCGTAGCCGACCGTCGTGAGGGAGACGACCGCCCAGTACACCGCATCGAAGAACGTGTGAAAGGTGTCCGGCTCGACGTTGAAGACGACGAGGGCGCTCACGAGGATGTAGGCGATGGCGAAACAGAGGACGGCGAGCAGGGCCTGCCGCTGCTTTTCGAAAACGGCGGAGATGGCAGAGGCGCTCCTGGAGTAGCGAATGAGCTTGAATGCCCGCGCCGCCCGGAACAGGCGGAGCACCCGCAGCGTACGGAACGCGTCGTTGAGGGCGAGGAAAACGGGCAGTATCGACAGGAGGTCGATGATAGCCATGGGCGTGAAGGGGTAGATGACGAAGGACAGTGCCCCCTTGCCCAGCTTGAGGTCGGCCGTCACCCATCGGGCGAGGTAATCGAGGATGAACACGACGACGCACGCATACTCGACCGCCTCGAGCGCGGCATTGCTGTCCTTGAAGCACAGGGGAACGAGGCTGGCCACGATGAGCACGGTCATCACGCGACCGCACCACATCGCCTCCCCCTCCTCGCCGTTCACCAGGGAGTAGAGACGTTCACGCACGCGCGTCACCCCTCCTCGATGCGCACTCGCTGCCCCGGGGCGCGCACGCGCGCGGAGGCATCAAGGAGGACAGAGGCGTGGAGGGCCGCCGCCAGGAGGGCCGTGATCGTTCCAACAGTGAGCACAACAGCTCCTCTCGATGGTCTTGACATGCGTGCTCCTGACACTACTCCCGAACACTCGGGACGACACGAGCAGCGACGCACCGTTGTCAAGAAGCCCAGCGAGGGACACCTCACATCCCCTTCACATGGAAACTATTGTCGTGTAACACTATCCGCATGGCAACGTCAGCATCCTCGCTCTTTACGGCCCTGATCCGCGCGGAAGTACGCGCCTGGAACTCGGTCGAGACTGCCCTGAGCCGGGCGGGAAACCCACTGACCCTGGGCAGGTTTCTCGTTCTACGCACGGTCAGAGACACCCCCGCGTGCCGGATTCAAGAGGTGGCCTCCAGCCAGGGAATCACGCTGGGCGCCGCGTCGCGCCTCGTGGACCGCCTGCACCGCGACGGCCTGCTCACCCGCACCCGGTGCACGCACGACCGGCGAGCGACGATCCTGACGGTCACCGACGTGGGCCTGGCCCACCTCGAGGCGGCCGCGCAGATCGTCGAGGCCGCGCAGAAGACCGCCTTCTCCGCGCTCTCCGCACCCCAGCGAGAACAGCTGGCACACATGCTGCCCAGCGTCGGCCAGTCGGGGGACCCCGCGTGGCGTTACGCCTCGGCCAGCGAGGGGGTTCACGCATGATCCGCTTCGACCACGTCTCCAAAACCTACCCGGGCGGCACGCGCGCCGTCGAGGACTTTTCCCTCACCGTCGAACGCGGCTCGACGACCGTCTTTCTGGGCACCTCCGGCTGCGGCAAGACGACGCTCATGCGGATGGTCAACGCGATGGTCACCCCGACCTCGGGAACCGTCTTCGTGCGCGGCCGCGACGTCGCCGGCGAGAATCCCGTGCACCTGCGCCGCTCTATCGGCTATGTCCTGCAGGAGGGAGGCCTCTTCCCCCACCGCACGGTCGCCGACAACGTGGCGACCGTGCCCCGCCTGGAGGGCACACCCGCGCGCGAGGCCCGCGAGCGCGCCCGCGAGCTCCTGGACCTCGTCGGACTGGAGCCGGACCTGGCCAACCGCTACCCCACCCAGCTCTCGGGCGGCCAGCGCCAGCGCGTGGGCGTGGCCAGGGCGCTCGCCAACCGAGCTGACATCCTACTGATGGATGAGCCTTTCGGGGCGCTGGATCCGCTGGTCCGAGCCGACCTTCAGCGCGAGCTGAAGGAGATCCAGGCGGCGCTGGGGGCGACGATCCTCTTCGTCACCCACGACGTGGACGAGGCCTTCACCCTGGGCGACCAGGTGGCCGTCCTTTCGCGCGGCGGGCGCATCGAACAGGTGGGGGCACCCTCGGACCTGCTCTCGTCCCCCGCCTCGGAGTTCGTCGCGGACTTCGTCGGGGCTTCCCGCGCTGCCAGGCCCGTTCGCCTGGCGGGTTCGGGTTCCCTCCTGGTCGACGAGGAAGGCACCCCCGTGGGGACGCTGACCCCCGGCTCCGGGGGCGAGGGGACGGCGTCGTGACCTGGCTGAGTTCCAACTGGGGCCTCATCGGCGAGCTCGCGGCCACGCACCTGTGGATCGCCCTGCCAGCCGTCGCCCTGTCCGTCCTCATCTCGGTGCCCATCGCGCGCTGGGCGGCGTTCTCGCGCCGAGGCGGCTGGGTGCTCTCCGCCCTGTCTGCGCTCTACGCGATTCCGTCGCTGCCGCTCCTGGTGGTCGTCCCCGTTCTCATCGGAACGGCCATGCGCTCCCCCGTGAACATGATCGTGGTGCTGACCCTCTACGGGGTCGCCGTCCTCGTGCGCCAGGCGTCGGAGGGGTTCCGGGCAATCCCGCGCGCGACCCTGAGGGCGGCGAGCGCATGCGGCTACTCGGCCCTTCGGCGCTTCGCCGAGGTTGAGCTCCCGCTGGCGACACCGGTGATCGCGGCCGGAACGCGCGTCGTGGCAACGTCGACCGTCTCACTGGTCACGGTGGGCGCATTCATCGGGGTGCGGTCGCTCGGTACCCTCTTCACGGACGGGTTTCAGCGGGGAATCGTCGCCGAGGTCGTGGCCGGCCTGGCCGCGACGGTTCTCCTGGCGCTCGCCGTCGACGCGGCGATCGCAGGCATCGGCTGGCTTCTCACCCCGTGGGTAGGAAGGGGCCGAGCATGACCATCCTGATGACCGCGCTCGCGTGGCTGGCGACCCCGTCGAATTGGTGGGGTCCCGCGGGCATCGGCGCGCGCACGCTGGAGCACCTGGGCCTGACCGCCCTCGTCGTGGCGCTCGCGGCACTAGTCGCGATCCCCGCAGGCACGTGGATCGGACACACGGGACGAGGACGGTGGCTGGTGAGCGCAGCGGGCGGTGCGCGAGCGGTTCCCACCCTGGGCGTACTGACCCTCGTCGGCCTGTGGCTGGGGATCGGGCTGGCCGCTCCCACGCTCGCCCTCCTGGTCCTGGCGATTCCTCCCCTGCTGTCGGCCACCTACTCGGGCATCGCCTCGACGCCGCGCGCAACCGTGGATGCGGCCCGCGCGATCGGATTGACCGAGGCGCAGGTCCTCACGCGTGTCGAGGCCCCTCACGCGGCCGGACTCGTGGCAGCCGGCGTGCGCTCGGCGACCCTGCAGGTCATCGCGACGGCCACCCTCGCCGCCTACACGGCCGACTACGGGCTCGGGCGCTTCCTCTACGCGGGCCTCAAGACTCGCGACTACGCGCAGATGATCGGCGGCGCGATCGTCGTGGTTGCGCTCGCTCTGGCGGTCGACGCGGCGCTGGCGACCCTGACCCGCGCGCTGCGGGCGCGCACCCATTCTCTCCCCGAATCGGGGGAACACTCACCAAAGGAGTCCCAATGAAACGCTCAATGATGACGATGGCCGCCGTCGGCGCCGCCGCACTGGCGTTAGCCGCCTGCGGCTCGTCCAACACGCTGGAGGGAGGGAGCCGGGACTCGACCACGATCGTGGTGGGATCGCAGGACTACTACTCGAACGAGATCCTGGCCGAGGTCTACGCCCGGGCGCTCGAGGGCGCCGGATTCTCGGTCGAACGCCAGCTGCGGATCGGCCAGCGCGAGGTCTACATGCCCGAGCTGTCGGCCGGATCGATCGACGTATTCCCCGAGTACACGGGCAACCTGCTGCAGTACCTGCAGCCCGACGCGCAGGCGAGGACCTCCGAGGACGTGTACCGAGACCTGTCCGCCGCGCTCCCCTCCGGGCTGCGCGCCCTGGATCAGGCCGCGGCCACCGACCAGGATTCCTACGTGGTGACCACCGCCTTCGCCTCCGAGCACTCCGTGGCCTCGATCGGCGACCTCGCGGGCGTCACTCCCCTGGTCCTGGGCGGCAACTCGGAGCTGCAGACGCGCCCCTACGGCCCGACCGGGCTCCAGCAGACCTACGGGGTGACGGTCTCCTTCACCCCGATTGAGGATTCCGGCGGCCCCCTGACCGTGAAGGCCCTGACCGACGGAACGATCCAGCTGGCCAACATCTATTCCTCGGATCCTTCGCTCGCGAACGGGGATCTGACGGTCCTGGCCGATCCGGCCGGGCTGTTCCTCTCCTCACACGTCGTCCCTCTGGCGTCCTCGCGAGTGAGCGCCGAGGCCGCTTCCGTGCTGAACTCCGTGAGCGCGGCATTGGACGCGTCGGATCTCATCGAGATGAACAGGGCCTCGACCCAGGAGCAGAAGTCCGCCTCGCAGATCGCTCGGGATTGGCTGGCGTCGGAGGGATTCGCGTCCTGACGACGCCCGCGCGCCTCGGCGGGTGCGCGCGGGGCCGTTGGCCTCGCCCGCACCCGTCGGTGGCTTCGCCGCGTCTCGAGGCGGACACACAAGCCACCCACTTTGTGTGACACACACCATTATTTGACCTACATTTTACATTTGTAACCAAAATGTAATGCGCACATGATGGACATCCTTGGAGTCT
>ERZ773068.642-NODE-642-length-18486-cov-5.769356_pt1 | contig 18486 bp, 20 predicted proteins | sample MGYA00580620_ERZ773068 | MGnify/ENA primary metagenome ERZ773068 (study PRJEB29015, sample SAMEA2737983) | human oral metagenome | biome: human oral; feature: human-associated habitat; material: dental | place: China | collected 2101 ... | reverse complement strand
TGAATATATAACACCGGGACACCTTCATGATGTGTTCAGGGAACATAAAGATATATTTGGATAAAAAATTATAGAGGAAAACTTTATAAATTTACTTGACAAATGGGAACTTATTTATTATAATTATTTGTATTATAATTTATTCAAAAGCAATATTTAGTTTTAATAATGCTTACTACATACCAATTATTGGAAAGGAGTCGATAAACAATGGCAGTACCTAAGAAAAGAACGTCCAAAGCAAAAAGAAATATGAGAAGAGCACACGATTCAATCAAAGCACCTAATATAATCGTTGAAGCTGATGGAACTGTGAGAAGACCTCATAGATTAAATTTAGATACAGGTGTATACAGAGGTAGACAAGTTTTACAACCTGCTACAGATGAAAGTACAGCTGATGCTGAATAATATATAAGCAAGATAGAGATAGTCTTGCTTTTTTTATAGTTATAAAATTTTTATAAAATAAAAGATGAAAAACATAAAATAATAATTGTCAATTTATGAAATATCTGTTATACTCTAAAATGATATGGCAATCAGGAAAATTAAACTTCTGTAAGCTATTATATATAAAGAAAATAATAACTGAGGTGAATAAATGAAAGTAGGAATATTGGGAACGGGGTCTTATGTACCTGAAAAAATTCTGACAAATGATGATTTGGCAAAAATGGTTGATACAAATGATGAATGGATAAGTACAAGAACTGGAATAAAAGAAAGAAGAATAGCTTCTGCTGATGAAGCAACTTCGGATCTTGCCTACAGAGCGGCTTTGAATGCAATAGATAATGCAGGAATTGATAAAAATGAGATAGAACTGGTACTTGTGGCGACAATGACTTCTGATCACTTTACTCCGTCTACAGCGGCACTGGTACAGGATAAACTTGGAATTAAAGCTGCTGCATTTGATCTTTCGGCAGCATGTACAGGATTTATTTATGCATTTACAACAGGGTACAGCTTTATTAAAGCTGGAATATATAAAAAAGTACTGGTAATCGGAGCTGAGACTATGTCCAGAGTTATAGACTGGTCAGACAGGGGAACATGCATTCTTTTTGGAGATGGAGCAGGAGCAGTCGTTCTAGGTGAAACTGAGACAGGAGGATTTATTTCAAGCCATCTTGTTGCTGACGGTTCAGGAGCATGTGAACTGCTTGTTCCGGCCGGAGGATCCAGAACACCTGCAAGTCATGAAACATTAGATAATAAAGATGTATACTTAAAAATGAACGGAAGGGAAATTTTTAAATTTGCAGTTAAGGTATTCCCTGAAACAGTTGAAGATATACTGGAACAGGCAAATATTACTGCAGATGATGTTGATCTATTTGTTCCTCATCAGGCGAACATAAGAATAATAGAATCAATATCCAAAAGATTTAAACAGCCGATGGAAAAATTCTATGTCAATCTGCATAAATACGGTAATACTTCAGGAGCATCAGTTCCTCTGGCTCTGGATGAAGCCAACAGGGAAGGCAGATTGAAAAAAGGAGACAAGGTTGTTATAGTCGGTTTTGGTGGTGGACTGACATATGGCTCGATTTTATTTGAATGGTCAAAATAAATTAAAATTAAAAATAATAGAAAGGAAAGACTAAAATGAATAAAAAAATTACATGGGGACTTATAATAATTTTCATAAGTCTGTTCTATCTGTTTCAGAAATATATCCCTGAAGGTATATTGATGTATGTATTTAATTATCAGGTAATAATAATATTAATAGGAATTTATCTCATATTACAGAAAAAAAATTCTTTAGGACTGGCTATATCATTTATAGGATTGTACCTGTATCTTCAGAGATTTTTCAGTGAATATTTTGAAATTGGATTTCCTTTAGTAACATTAATAGGAGGTATCATAATATTCGTCCTGGGACTTAATGAGAAAAATAAGAAGGATCTGAAAAAGAAGGAACCGATTTATAAAAGTACTTTAAAAGCTGGAGATTCTGAAGTAAATACTGATATTGAAGATGTAGAGGAAATAAAATAATATAAAATATTTTGAAATCTGTATTTTTAATAAATAGACAGTTAAAATGATAATTTAATATAATAACTAATTATAGGAGGAAAAAATGTCAAAGACTGCTTTTGTATTTCCTGGTCAGGGAACACAGTATCCTGGAATGGGAAAAAAACTGTATGATGAAGTAAATGATGAAAATAAAAAAATAATTGATGAAATACTTGAAAGTACAGGAAATCCTGAAATAAAAAAAGTCCTGTTTGAAGGAACTGAAGAAGAATTGAAAAATACCCAGTATGCACAACCGGCAATTGCATTATTTTCAGTATTTTTGACTAAGCTTTTAAAGGAAAAGGGAGTAAATGCAGATTATGTTGCAGGACATAGCCTTGGAGAATACAGTTCGTTATATGCAGCAGGAATACTTGAAGAAAAGGATACATTAAAACTTATTTCCAGAAGAGGGGAAATAATGGGAAATGCTGAAATTGAAGGTAGCATGGCTGCAATTTTAGGTCTTCCTTCAGAAGAAGTTGAAAAAATATGTACTGAAATCAGCGGAACAGTTGAGGCGGTAAACTTCAATGAACCTAAGCAGACAGTAATTGCAGGAGAAAAGGAAGCAATTGAGAAAAGTCTTGATGTGTTTAAGGAAAAAGGGGCAAAAAGAGCAATTCCTCTTGCTGTATCAGGACCGTTTCATTCATCATTGATGAAACCGGTTGCAGAAAATTTGAAACAGGAATTTGAAAATTATTCATGGAATGATGCAGAAGTTTTTCTTATTGCAAATACAACAGCTGATATTCTGACTTCAGCAGAAGATATAAAAGAAGAGCTGTACAGACAGACTTTCGGTCCTGTAAAATGGGTAGATACCATAAACAGGCTGGCTGAAAACGGTGTTACAAAGATATATGAAATAGGACCTGGAAAGGTTCTTGCGGGACTTATAAAAAAGATAAATAAGAATATAGAAGTAATAAATATAGAAAATGTTGAAGCAATAAATACATTAGTTATTTAAAAAGTGTTGCATTTTTTTAATTCTTTTGATATAATAATTTGAAAATAAAAAATGGAGGTGGCATTATAATGCTAGAAAAAATAAAATCAATAGTAGCAGACCAATTAGGAGTGGATGAGGATCAAGTAACTGAAGATGCATCATTTATTGATGATTTAGGGGCAGATTCTTTAGATACAGTAGAATTAATAATGGCTTTTGAAGAAGAATTTGATGTGGAAATACCTGATGAAGATGCACAAAAAATTAAAACAGTTAAAGATGTAATAGAATACATTGAATCAAAACAATAATTAAATATTAAAAAATATTGGGGGTTTCCCCCATTTTTTATTGAAATAATTGAAAAAAATTAGTATAATATAGCTAACTGATTAATGTATGAAAAAAGAAAACTAAAACAAATTGTGAGGTGTATAAATGAGAAGAGTAGTTGTTACTGGAATCGGATTGATTACTCCATTAGGGACAGGAAAAGAAAAAACTTGGAAAAATTTGCTGGACGGGAAGTGCGGTATAGATAAAATTACAGCATTTGATACTTCAGAACACACTGTACATATTGCCGGAGAAGTTAAGGATTTTAACCCGGAAGATTACATAGAAAAAAAAGAGATTAAAAAACTGGGAAGATTCTCACAGTTTGCTATTGCCGCTACAAAAGAAGCACTGGCTGATGCAAAGTTTGAGATTACTCCTGAAAATGCTGAAAGAGTCGGTACTATAATAGGTTCCGGAATTGGTGGTCTTGATATAATTGAGCAGGAAATCACTAAACTTGTAGAAAAGGGACCAAAGAAAGTTTCTCCTTTCTATATTCCGGCTGCAATATTGAACATGGCATCAGGAAATGCTTCAATTTATGTAGGGGCTAAAGGACCTAACAAAACTGTAGTTACTGCATGTGCATCAGGTACAAATTCTATTGGAGATGCATTTCAGGCTATTCTGTTAAACAAGGCTGATGTAATGATAGCTGGTGGGACAGAAGCAACAGTAACTCCAAGTGGTATAGCAGGATTTGCAAATTTAAAGGCACTTTCTACAAATCCTGATCCTAAAAAAGCTTCAAGACCTTTTACTGCTGACAGGGATGGATTTGTTCTGGCTGAAGGGGCAGGAATATTAATTCTGGAAGAACTGGAACATGCTAAAAAAAGAGGAGCAAAAATATATGCTGAAGTAGTAGGATATGGAGAAACAGGAGATGCATATCATATGACTGCACCTTCTGATGGTGGGGAAGGAGCTGCAAGAGCTATAAAAATGGCTTTGGAACAGGGAAATATAAAACCTGAAGAAGTTGGATACATAAACGCTCACGGAACTTCAACACCTGCAAATGATAAGAATGAAACTCAGGCAATAAAAACAGTTTTTGGAGAACATGCTTATAAAATAGGTGTAAATTCTACAAAAGGTTCTACAGGACATTTACTTGGTGGTGCAGGAGGAATAGAGGCTGCTTTTCTTGCAATGGCTATTGATGAAGGAGTGATGCCTCCAACAATAAATCAGGATAATCCTGATCCTGCATGTGATTTATACTACATTCCAAATAAAGCTGAAAAGAGGGACATAGAAGTAGGACTTTCAAATTCTTTAGGATTTGGAGGGCATAATGCCATTCTTGCTTTCAGAAAGTATAAAGGATAAAAATCTAATAAATGACAAAATAATTTAGGATGGCTTAATAGCTTTCAGAGGTTGATAATTTGAAAAAGGGACTGTTTCAGGACAAATGAATTTCTGTTCAGAACAGCCCTTTTCTAAGTAAAGGGATATTAATTTATAAAATGGAGTTGTTTTGAATGGTAAATGAAAATAACACTGATAAACTTATGAAGAAAATAAACTACAAATTTAAAAATGAAGAATATTTAAAAGAAGCTCTGACTCACAGATCTTATGCCAACGAAAACAGTGAATTTAAAGATTTTGATAATGAAAAACTGGAATTTCTCGGAGATGCAGTGTTAAACCTTATTGCAACAGAGTATATATATAGTCTGGGAAAAGGAAAAAAAGAAGGAGATCTTGCAAAATTAAAAAGTCAGATAATAAGTGAGCCTGTTTTTTCCTCTATTGCCAATGACATAGAACTTGGAAACTATTTATATTTAAGCAATGGAGAAATTTCTTCCGGTGGGAGAAAAAGGAAATCGATACTGGGAGATGCTTTTGAAGCGTTGATTGGAGCGATTTTTAAAGATTCAGATTATTATACTACGAAAGATGTTGCACTGAGGTTTATTCTTGATAAGCTCGATAAGCTTGATAATATTGAAGGGACAGGAGATTATAAAACAATACTTCAGGAGGTTTTCCAAAGCAAATATAAAAGGATTCCGGAATATGAGCTTACAGGAACAAAAGGGCCGGATCATAATAAAGTTTTTGAAGTTTCAGTTAAACATAACAACAGAACAATAGGACATGGAGTTGGAAAGAGTAAAAAGGAAGCTGAGAAAAAGGCCGCCAAGGAAGCACTGAACTATATAAAAAGAAAAAAATAGAAAATATAATTTTAAGTTCTTAAAGCAGAGTGTTAAAAAAAGCATCAAGCTGGCTAAATGAAGGGAATGATTGGTTATGAAGAAAACAGCATTATATCCGGGAAGTTTTGATCCGGTTACAAAAGGTCATATTGATATAATAAGACGTTCAGCTGCATTATTTGACAGACTTATTATCGGAATTTTTAAAAATTCTTCTAAAAACAGAGCATGGTTTTCTGATGAGGAAAAATGTCAGATGATACAGGAAATACTTGAAAAAGAAAATATAAAAGCTGAGATAAAAGTATTTAATGGACTCCTGGTAGATTTTATCAAGGAAGAAAAAGTTAATATACTTGTAAGAGGACTGAGGGCATTATCAGATTATGAATATGAGCTGCAGTTTACTCTGACAAATAAAACCTTGGCAAAAAGCGATTTTGAAACAATATTTTTAAGTGCCTCAAGGGAATATTTATATTTAAGTTCCAGTTTAGTGAAGGAAATAGCGCAAAATCAGGGGGATTTAAAAATGTTTGTTCCAAAAAATGTTGAAGAGAGAATGATTGAAAAGGTTAAACAAATGAGAATATAATTAAAAGGAGAGAAAAATTATGGCAACATCTAAAGGGAATTATGGTAAAACTAAGTATATATGTTCTGAATGTGGCTATAATTCGCAAAAATGGCTTGGAAAATGTCCAAATTGCGACTCGTGGGGGACTTTTGAAGAAGAGGTGGATATAAAGAGAACACTGAAAAATATTCAGTCAGAAGAGGTTTCAATCAGTAAAATAAGCGAGATAGAAATAGCGAAGGAATTTAGAATGGTAACTCAGTATGAAGAATTTGACAGAGTTCTTGGCGGAGGACTTATTAAAGGTGAAGTAGTTCTGATTACCGGAAGTCCTGGAATAGGAAAATCAACATTTTTGCTGCAACTGTCTGAAGAATATTCCAAAATAGGAAATGTATTCTATGTTTCAGGAGAAGAATCTCCTAGACAGATAAAACAGAGGGCAGAAAGAATAAACGTAAATAGTGGAAACTTGTATATTCTTAATGATACAAATATAGAAAAGATTGAAAAAGTTGTACTAGAAGATAAACCAAAAGTAGTAGTCATAGATTCTATTCAGACTCTATACTCTGAAAATGTAAATTCGGTTCCAGGAAGTGTGACACAGATAAGGGAAACAACCCTAAAAATAATAGAAATCGCCAAGAAACATGAAATAGCTTTTTACATTGTAGGACATGTAACCAAGGATGGAAAACTTGCAGGACCGAAACTGCTTGAACATATGGTTGATGCAGTTTTACAGATAGAAGGAGAAGAAAACAGCTATTATAGAATAGTCCGTTCTATAAAAAACAGATATGGCTCAACAAATGAAATCTCAATATTTGATATGAAGGAAAATGGAATAAGTGAAGTAAAAAATCCTTCAGAGTTTTTTATAAGTGACAGGGAAGAAAAAAATATTGGAAGTATTATTGTACCTATATTTGAAGGAAGCCGTGTGTTTCTTTTTGAAATACAGTCACTCCTTGGAACTCCAAATTTTGGAATGCCCAGAAGAACTGTAGAAGGATATGATAGAAACAGAGTGGAAATTTTAAGTGCTGTTCTGTCACGCTCATTGAATTTAGATGTTAATTCGAAGGATATATATATAAACATTCCTGGTGGAATAGAGCTTAATGACAGAAGTTCAGATTTGGCTGTAGTTTTTTCCCTACTTTCTTCAGTAAATAAAATACCTATAAGTCAAAAAATTGCGGCTATAGGAGAATTGGGACTAAGAGGGGAAGTAAGAAAAGTTTCATTTATAAAAAATAGAATAAATGAACTGGAAAAACTTGGATTTACAGGTGTATATCTACCAAAGAGCCATGAATCCGATCTGAAAAAGGAAAAAATAAAACTGAAACTTAATTATATAAGTAATATAAGCGAGTTAATCGAAAGGGTGAAATAAGTGAAAAAAGCTAAGCTAGTGAAAAAGCAGATACTGGAACATTTATTTTCGATAATGTCTCCGGGAAAGCCTTTGAGAGCCGCAATAGATAGAATACAGGAAGCAAATCTTGGAGCAATTATTGTTTTAGGAGATCCTAAGAAATTGTCAGATGTAATGAGAGGTGGTTTTGAATTAAATACAGCATATACACCTCAGAAAGTGTATGAACTGTCGAAAATGGACGGAGCTATAATATTATCTGAAAATATAAAAACTATATACGGAGCTAATATACAGCTTCAGCCTGATTCAAACATAAAGACAGATGAAAGCGGTACAAGGCATCAGGCGGCAAACAGAATAGCAAAACAAAAAGGAAACCTCGTAATAGCGGTTTCTGAAAGAAGAAATAAAATAACAGTTTATAAGGGGGATTTCATATATTCTCTGAATGAACTGAGCAATCTTCTTGTGAAATCTTCGCAGGCAATAACTGCACTTGAAAAATATTCTGTAGGGATAGAAAAGGGATGGACAAATCTTTCTGTCCTTGAATTTGATAATATGGTAACATTGTATGACGTTGTTGAAGTTATAAGAATGTACGGTCTGCTTTTTAAAATGTCTGAGGAGCTTCTGGATTATATGGCGGAGCTTGGTATAGAGTCAAGGCTTGTAAAAATACAGTATGATGAGATAATGCTTAATAAAAATGAAAGTTTTATTGATCTTATAATGGATTACAAGATGGAAAATGAAAAAGCTGAAAAAGTAGTGGAAAATATAAGAAATCTCACAAAAGAAGAGCTTTTTGAAGATGAAAATATTGTCAACATTCTTGGATATAATTTAAAGGATATAAGTTTGGATGAAGGTGTAAAATCAAGAGGATATAGCCTTCTTAGCAGTATAAATAAAATAACTAAAAAGGATATTGAACTTATTACCGGGGAATTAAAAGATGTTCAGATGATTTTACTTGCATCTCCTGAGAAAATAAGCCAGATAAAAGGAATTAGCAAATTTAAATCAGAACACATACATAAAGCATTAGCAAGATTGAAAAATAAAATAGCCTTAGATAGGGAGTAAAATTAAGAAAAATTTAGAAAGAGAGAGGAAAATGGAAAAAAAATTAGTTGTTGGAGGTCAGGCTGTCGTAGAAGGTGTAATGATGAGAGGTCCTAAAGCGATAGCAACAGCAGTAAGAAAACAGGACGGAAGCATAGTGTATAAAAAAATAGTGATGAATGAAAAAAAGAATAAATGGCTTAAAGTACCGTTTATAAGAGGTGTACTGGCTTTGTATGATGCGATGGTAGTAGGAACAAAAGAACTGATATTTGCATCAAATCAGGCAGGACTGGAAGAGGAAAAAATGAATGACAAGGAAATAAAAGGAACAGTAGCTGTTTCAATACTTCTTGGAGTAGGAGTATTCATGGTATTACCTTCATTTATAGGAAGTCATCTTTTCAGGGAAAACAGACTGTTTGCAAATATTGTAGAGGCATCAATAAGACTTGTACTGTTTTTAGGATATATATGGGGAATATCGTTTTTTAAGGATATAAAAAGAGTATTTGAATATCATGGAGCTGAACATAAGAGTATAATGGCCTTCGAGATGGAAAAAGAGCTTACTCCTAAAAATGCTAAAGAATGTACAAGATTTCATCCAAGATGTGGAACCAGCTTTCTCTTACTTGTGATGTTTATAAGTATATTAGTATTTTCAACTGTAGATGTGGTATTTTCAACATTCTTTACAATACCTCAGAATCCTATTTTACTTATACTTTATAAACTTGTAACAAGGGTGATGTTTGTTCCTATGGTTGCAGGTATTTCTTATGAACTGCAGAGATGGACAAGTTATCATCTGGATAACATATTTGCGGGACTGATTGCGAAACCGGGATTATGGCTTCAAAAAATAACTACAAGCGAGCCTGATGAAAGTCAGCTTGAAGTTGCCATAGTAGCTTTAAATGTTGCGTTGGGAAAAGAAGTTGACAATGCAACGGAAGTGTTTGAATAACGTAATATAAAAAATTCAAATAAAAAGATTTATTAGAGTAATTCGTCAAAACAAAAATAGAAATAAAAATATAGAAGGTGTAAAAATATGTTACAGAATTTTTATGGAATTATAGAAGTAAAACATTATCAGCTTGGTCGTTTAAGACTTCAGACAGATGTATTGAAGAAAAATACTGAATTAAGAGAAGAATTTCAAAATAATATAAAGAGAATTTCAGGAATAGAAAAAGTAGTTGTAAATCCTATTAATGGAAGTATACTGCTGATTTTTGATGAAAACACAATAGAACATTCATTTTTATATTTGGTTGTGTTAAAACTTTTACATTTGGAAGAAGAAATATTCAAAATAAAATCTTCAAAAACAGAAGTAGCATTAAAGAAGTTATTTGAAGTATTAGATTTGGCAATATATAATAAAAGTAGAGGTTTTTTAAATGTTAAGACAGTTTTAGCAGGAGTTATTGGTTTTTATGGTATAAAAAAACTTAGAGCAAGTAATGCGATTCTTTCAGGATGGACATTACTATGGTGGGCTTCATCCCTGTTAAGAGGGGAGAATAAGTCATAATGTTAAAAAAATTGTTGAAAAAGACATATCATTTATTTAATCAGGTGAGAGTGGTTCATAGTATTCCTGGAAGACTGAGGCTTTTAATTCCAAATCTTTCAGATATTCCTGAAACATTAAGAAAAAAATATGAAGATAGGGTAACAGAACTGATTCTTTCCAAAAAAGGAATAAAAAGTATAGAGTATTCTTATAGAACTAATAAGGTACTTATTTATTACGACATAAAGTATATTTCAGCAGATAAGATATTAAACTGGCTGAACAGAATTTCAGAACTGATTATTGAACATTCGGAATTTTATGAGAACAAATCCTTAGAAGAAATAGAGGATAATATTGATATTCTTTATAAAATATTGAAAGAAGGAAATTTTGATGAAAAATAGAAATTATATACTTGATTGTGAAATTGTGCATAGAATACACGGAAGAATTCGGATAAAATCAAAATCATTAAAATATCTTGGAATTTATAAAAAAGAAGTAGAAGAACAGCTTAAACAGGTACATTATATACAAAGTGTTGAAATATCAAGTATAACAGGAACAGTTGTTATATATTTTGATGATTTTTCATTATTGGAAGAAAATCTGATTTCATTATTACAAAATACCTTAAATGTCTATCTTGTAGAGATTTATAAAAATGAAAAGAAAATGAAAACAGATAAATATGTTATTGAAAGAAAATTACAGGAAGAGTCTCCAAAGGAGATTATGCAGAAAATACTTACATCCTTGCTTCTTCTCGTTTTGCCCGGACCTAAAAAAAGAACAGGATTAGGATATTTATTTAATTATAAGATACTTTCAACTATTTCATTAGCACTTCCTGTAATAAAAAATGGTCTAAATTCTTTAGTACAGAACAAAAGGCCTAATGCTGATACATTAAGTTCTACTGCAATTATAAGCAGTCTTTTGCTTGGAAACGAAAAAACAGCTTTAACTATTATGATATTAGAAAGAATAGCTGAATTACTTACAGTATATACTATAAAGAAAACAAGAGGCGTAATTAAGGATATGCTCAGTGTAGGAGAAAGTTATGTATGGAAACAGATTGATAATGGCGTAGTAAAAAAAGTTTCCATTGATGAAATAGTTAAAGGGGATTCTGTATTAGTCCAAACAGGAGAAAAAATCAGTGTCGATGGAGTAATTGAAAGAGGAAGTGCAGTTATAGATCAGTCATCAATAACTGGAGAATATATGCCTGTTACTAAAAAGACAGGAGAAGAAGTTTTTGCCGGAACAATAATAAAAAGTGGAAGTATTACAGTTAAGGCAGAAAAAGTTGGAGATGAAAGAACTGTTTCAAGAATTATAAAACTGGTAGAAGATGCTTCATTTAATAAAGCTGACATTCAGTCTTATGCAGATACTTTTTCAGCACAGCTGATACCGCTTAACTTTCTTTTAGCGGGAATAGTGTATTTTTCTACACGTAATGTACAAAAAGCTTTAAGTATGCTTGTTATAGATTACTCATGTGGAATAAGATTATCTACGGCAACAGCTTTTTCTGCTGCAATAAATACTGCTGCAAAAAATGGTATTTTGATAAAAGGAAGTAACTACCTTGAAGAATTATCAAAATCTGATACAGTAATTTTTGATAAAACTGGAACAATTACAGAGGGAAAACCTAAAATACAGACATTGCAAGTGTTAGAAAAAAATATGAAAGAAGATGAGTTTCTTGCATTTGCCGCAGCAGCTGAAGAGACATCATCACATCCTTTAGCAGTGGCTATTTTAAATGAAGTGAAAAATAGAGGAATAAAGATTCCTGAACATAAAGATACAGAAGTTAAGATTTCAAGGGGAATAGAAACATTTGTAAATGATGATGTGATACGTGTCGGAAGCAAAAAATATATGAAGGAAAATGATATCTATACTGATAATGCCTCCGATGTTATAAAAGGTATTTTAAATCGTGGTGAAATTCTTATATGTGTTGCAAAAAATACGAATTTGATAGGTGTAATAGGTGTTTCAGATCCTCCACGTGAGAATATTAAAAAAGCCATGAACCGTTTAAGATATCATGGAATAGATGATATTGTACTTTTGACAGGAGATTTAAGACAGCAGGCAGAAACAATAGCTTCAAGAATGTCCATGGATAGATATGAATCAGAACTTCTACCTGAAGACAAGGCGAAAGATATCCTAAAGTTTCAATCAATAGGCTCAAAAGTTATTATGATTGGTGATGGAATAAATGATGCACCTGCCTTATCTTATGCAAATGTAGGAATTGCTTTAGGAAGTTCTAAAACGGATGTTGCTATGGAAGCAGCAGATGTAACGATTACTTCTGACGATCCTCTTTTGATACCCGGTGTGGTAGGATTAGCAAAGAAAACAATAAAAATAATTAAGGAAAATTTTACGATGGCAATAGGAATAAACAGTTTTGCTCTTGTATTAGGAGCAACAGGAATGATTCCTGCTATTTACAGTTCTATTTTACACAATTCCATAACTATTTTAGTTGTAGGAAATTCTTTGAGATTATTAAAATATAATGTCAATAAGTAGAAAGGGATGTTAATATGGATAAGTTAAATGTTACTATACTGCATAAACTGCCTAACAGAATTAGATTTAAAATTTCACATCATATTAAGGATATGAAAAATTTTTCCAAGATAGTTAAGTCTACTAATAAGAGCGTATGCTTACGATATAATAGTATAATAAATACAGTTCTGGTTCAATTTAATCAGGAAGAAGTGTATTTACAGGAAATTATTTATCGTGTTATTACAGGGATATCAATTGAAAATAATATGTCTCCTGTAAAATTAATAGAAGATTATTATGAGAATTCGATTAATTCCCTTTCAATGTATTCAGGAGGAGCTATTTTACTGGCTTTTCTTTATAGTCTGGGTGGAAGAAAATTGAAAAATCTTCAGACTGGCATGAATAATTCTGCGTTAATACTTACAACAGCGGCGATAATAGAACATGCTTACAGTGACACAAAGAGAAAAGGATTTTTTGACATTGAAATTTTACCTGCGATATATCTATTGAAATCGTATTTTAATAATAAATCTATTATTACAATAATTTTAATGTGGCTGACTACATTCGGAAGACACCTTATAATACGAAGTCATTCAGATAAAATAGTTAGGATTTATAGATTAAAAGATAGAAACAATAAATATCATTATATAGCAAATATACAGGATGATAATTCAATTGAAAATTTAAATGATTTAATATATCATATATTTTTCAACAACAAAGTAAGTAATGATATGGATGATAAATATATAACATTACAATAAAAATTTAGGAGGTAAAAATGATAGGATTTGGAAACGTAAAAAAGGAGCATCTTATAGGTGCAGTAGCAGGAGTTGGAGCAGTAGCAGTAACATATTATCTGTATAAAAAAAATCAAAATAAAATAGATGATTTTTTAAGAAAACAAGGTATAAACGTAAAAAGCTCTAATCAGACAAATTATGAGAATATGAGTCTTGAGGAATTAGTAACAGTAAAAGAAAATCTGGAAGATTTAATTGCTGAAAAAGAACTTGGGTCAAATGTAGATAATGTAGTTGTTTCTAAAAAATAATATTAATCTACATTTAAATAAAATTTATTTGATTTTATTTATTGAAGCTACATCAGAAGGAAACTGTTTAAAATCTATTCAAAACAGTTTCTTTTTTTATTTATAAGAATTTAAAAAAGGCTTGACAATTTAGGTAAGTAGTGGTAACATATAAAAGAAATTAGGACAACCTAATTAAGAATTAGGTTTGGTTAAGAAAAGTAGAAAGGAGTGGTAATGAGCAAAAGTTTAGAAGACTACCTAAAAGGAATATATCTCCTGAAAAAAAGAAAACAGTATTCAAATAAGAATTTAGCTGAATATCTGAACATTTCTCCTGCATCAGTCAGTGAAATGATAAAAAAACTTTCAAATGAAAATTATTTAATCTTAGAAGGCAGGAACATCAATCTTACAAAAAAAGGAAGTGATATTGCAGTAAATATCATAAGAAAACACAGGGTATGGGAAGTATTTCTCGTAGAAAAGTTAGGTTATGATAAAGACAAAATACACGAAGAAGCAGAAGTGCTGGAACATGTAACAAGTGATAAACTGTTGCAGAAACTGGAAAAATTTCTTTTCTATCCGAAAGAATGTCCGCATGGAAGTCCTATTTTTTATGACAGTGATGGATTTAATGAAGCAAATATAATGAAACTTTCTGATACAGAAGAAAGAGATGAAATAATAATACTAAGTGTTGAAGATAATATAGAGCTGTATGACTATCTTAGAGAAATGGATGTCACTATAAAGGAAAATTATAATATAATAAGAAAGGATCCTTTTAACGGCCCTATATATCTTGAGAATAGTGAAAAAAAAGTGAAAATTATTGCATATGATGCGGCAAAAATGATAGAAATATACAAAAAAAATACGGAGGAGAATAATGAATATGAACAATAATGTATTAAAAATGAAAAAGAACTTTAAATTTGTAATAATGTTTGGACTAATGATATTTGCACTGATAACTTGTGGAAATAAACAGGAAGATGCTAAAGATGCTGCTCAATCAGCAAATGGAGATAAAAAAATAAAAATTGTTACAACAACAACAATGCTTGCAGATCTCAGCAGAGTAATCGGTGGAGATAAAGTTGAAGTTGAAGGGCTTATGGGAGAAGGAGTAGATCCTCACTTATATACAGCCAGTGCAGGAGATGTGGATAAACTTTCAAAGGCTGATTTGATAGTTTATGGTGGACTTCATCTGGAAGGTAAAATGACAGAAGTTTTTGAGAGTATGGCTCAACAGAAAAAAGCTATACTTAATGTAGGAGATGCAATTGATAAAAGTCAGATTACAATGGAGGAAGAAAATACTCCTGATCCGCATGTGTGGTTTAATACAGAATTCTGGGGAAAAGAAGCTGAAGCATTGGCAAATAAACTGGCTGAAATAGATGCTAAAAATGCAGATTATTATAAACAGAATTATGAAAAATACAAAACGGAACTGGCTGAACTTACTGAATATGTAAAGGGAAGAATAAATGAAATTCCCGAGAAAAGTAGAGTGCTTGTAACAGCCCATGATGCATTTGGATATTTTGGAAAACAGTTTGGACTTGAAGTTAAGGCAATACAGGGAGTTTCTACAGATTCTGAAACAGGTACTAAAAATATAAGTGATCTTGCCAACTTTATTGTTGAAAGAGATATAAAGGCCATTTTTGTGGAGTCTTCAGTACCTAAAAAAAGTATAGAAGCATTACAGGAAGCAGTAAAAGCAAAAGGAAAAGAAGTGAAAATAGGCGGGGAACTTTATTCAGATTCACTAGGAGATAAGGAACATAATACAGAATCATATATAAAAACAGTGAAAGCCAATGCAGATACAATTGCAAATGCATTAAAATAAGTATATAATAGAAACAAAAAAGAAGAATGTAGAGGATAAGTTATGACAACAGCAAATGATATGGAAAATAAACAGAATAATGAAATTATTATAAAAGTAGAAGACCTGACAGTAGCCTATGAAGATAAGCCTGTCCTATGGGATGTGGAATTGAATGTAAAAAAAGGTGTACTGATGGCAATAGTAGGTCCAAACGGTGCAGGAAAATCAACATTAATTAAAACAATGCTCAATCTTATAAAACCTGTTACCGGAGAAATTCTATTCTATAATGAAAAGTATACGAAAGTAAGGAATAAAATAGCATATGTTCCTCAAAGAGGGAGTGTAGACTGGGATTTTCCTACAACTGTATTTGATGTGGTTGAAATGGGGCGTTATGGAAAAGTTGGATGGCTAAAAAAAGTAGGAAAAATTGATAAGGAAAAAACAAAGGAATCTATTGCAAAAGTTGGAATGGAAGAATTTTCCGACAGACAGATAAGCCAGCTTTCGGGAGGACAGCAGCAGAGAGTATTCTTAGCGAGGGCTCTGGTACAGGAAGCAGAAATCTATTTTATGGATGAACCATTTCAGGGAGTAGACAGCAAGACAGAAAAATCAATAGTTGATATGCTGAAAAAACTTAGAGATGAAGGAAAAACAGTTATTGCAGTGCATCATGACCTTCAGACGGTAAAGGAATATTTTGATTATGTAACTTTCATTAATGTTTCAGTAGTTGCATCAGGACATGTAGATGATGTATTTACTGAGGAAAATATTGAAAAAACATATAAGAATAAATCTAATTCAATTTCTATAATACAGTCTTTGAAAAAAGAAAATACAGAAATAAAAAAGGAGGGATAAAATAATGGATATTTTAAAACTTCTTTTAACAGATCATACATTTAGGACTGTAGCTATTGGATGTACGCTTTTAGGTATAGTTTCGGGAATGATTGGATGTTTTGCAGTACTTAGAAAACAAAGTCTGCTAGGTGATGCTGTCTCTCATGCTTCCCTTCCGGGAGTATGTATAGCCTTTATAATTACAAACAGTAAAAATACAGAAGTATTACTTATAGGAGCTTTATGTGTTGGAATTATGTGTATTGGATTAATACAGATAATTCAGAATTATACTAAAATAAAATTTGATAGTGCATTAGCTTTTATATTATCGGTCTTTTTTGGTTTGGGACTGGTTCTGATGTCATATTTGAATAAATTACCTGGTGCTAATAAATCAGGACTGAATAAGTTTATATTTGGTCAGGCATCAACATTTCTTGAAAGAGATGTAAATATTATGTTTTATGTAGGAATTATTCTTTTAATAATTATTGTATTATTTTGGAAGGAGTTTAAAATATCCTCCTTTGATGTTGATTTTGCCAGTACGATAGGGTTTCCTGCAAAAGCTATTGGGCTATTTATATCATTTCTTATAGTAATTACTGTCATAATAGGAATACAGGCCGCAGGAGTCATACTTATAAGCGCCATGATAATTTCACCTGCTGTCGCTGCCAGACAGTGGACTGACAGGCTTTCAGTAATGGTTGTCTTAGCAGGTATTTTTGGTGGACTTTCAGGATTTATAGGAACAGCAATAAGTGTAAGTAAAAGTGATCTTCCTACAGGTCCTGTGATTGTAATGCTTATAAGTATAATTGTACTTTTCAGTATTATGTTCTCAAGTAAGAGAGGAATTGTTTTTAAAATAATCAGAAATAGCAAAAGAAAGAAAATACTTACAGAAGAACTAAAAAAGCATAAAGCTGAAAAGATGAAATTTAAAAATGATGTTTATCAGCCGAAAGGAGGAGATAGAGTATGAGTGCAGGATTAGAAATACAGCTGATAGCAATTCTTGTAGCGGGAGCTTGTTCCATATTAGGAGTTTTTCTTGTTCTGAAAAGCATGGCAATGGTATCTGACGCAATAACCCACACGATATTACTGGGAATTGTTCTGGCATTCTTTATTGTTCATGATCTTAACTCTCCTCTTCTGATTATTGGTGCTGGAATTATTGGAGTTTTAACAGTTTATCTTGTGGAGTTGCTTAATTCTACAAGGCTACTGAAGGAAGATTCGTCAATTGGAATAGTTTTTCCTTTATTATTCAGTATTGCGGTAATTTTAATTTCAAAATATACAAAAAATATTCATCTTGATGTAGATTCAGTTTTACTTGGAGAACTTGCATTTGCTCCATTTAATAGGATTGAAATATTTGGATTTTCAGTTGCCAAGAGTCTGGTAAGTATATTTATAATTTTTTTAGTAAATTTGGTTTTTATTACGGTATTTTTTAAAGAATTGAAAATATCTACATTTGATAAGGCTCTGGCATTAACCTTAGGAATGCATCCTGTGCTGATTCATTATATCCTCATGTCTATGGTTTCTATAACAGCAGTTACTTCTTTTGGGGCAGTAGGGTCAATACTGGTAGTCGCTTTCATGATAGGACCTCCAATTACGGCATATCTGCTAACAAACAGACTTAAGGAAATGATAGTCTTAAGCCTGATTATAGGAGCTGTTGCATCAGTCATTGGATATAATATGGCAATTTTATTTGATGTATCAATAGCAGGAAGTATCGCTATAATAATAGGAATATTGTTTATTATAGTATTGATAGTTTCTTCAAAAAGTGGACTGATTTCCACAATAAAAAGAAAAAGAAATCAGAAACTGGAATTTTCTGTTAAAATATTACTTATTCATATTGCAAATCACATGAATACAGCTGAAGAAACAGATGAATGTGGAGTAGATACACTGGAATACCACTTGAGATGGGAAAAAATATTTTTAAATAAAGTTCTGAAAAAGGCTATGGAGAAAAAAGATAAGGAAAATCAGGTACAGGCGATTGAAGAGTTTAAGAAAAATGGAGAAATGGTGAGATATAACCTGGCACTTCAAATGAAATTAA
>ERZ773068.631-NODE-631-length-18646-cov-46.466570_pt1 | contig 18646 bp, 19 predicted proteins | sample MGYA00580620_ERZ773068 | MGnify/ENA primary metagenome ERZ773068 (study PRJEB29015, sample SAMEA2737983) | human oral metagenome | biome: human oral; feature: human-associated habitat; material: dental | place: China | collected 2101 ... | reverse complement strand
TCTTTAATTAGATTTTGGCTGTCGGGGAAAAAGGAATTTTGCAAAGGTCTCAAACAGCTCCCGTAGCACGATCAGCGTCTGCTCCAATGTGTCGCCATCCAAACTACCCAAGCGCTGCATCAGCCGCGCCTTATCGACGGCGCGCATCTGGTCGAGCAGTATCAGTCCGCTTTTGCCTTGAAACGACACTCCGATCCGAAAAGGCGCCGCCCGCGCGCCCGTCGTCATCGGTGCCACCAGGGCGGTACGCAGATGGTTGTGGATGTCGTCGGGCGACACCACCACGCAGGGGCGGGTTTTGCGGATTTCGCTGCCAACGCTCGGATCCAGCGCAATCAGCCAGATCTCGCCCCTCGCCAAAGCGCCTACCACTGCCACGCTCCGTCGGCTTCATTGGCCGGCGCCAGCCAGTCTTCATCCGGCGTTTCGCAGGCGGCGATTTCGGCGGCGGCTTCTGCCCAGCCGATGCGCACGGCGGCGGGCTTGCTTAAAATGACTTTGCCGTCGGCCACCTGCATTTCCAGGCTGTCGCCCAGTTCGAGCTGGCGGATAACGGATTTGGGCAGGATCAATCCTTGCGAATTGCCCATTTTGCGCAAAGTGATCAGCATGGCAAAACTCCTGTAAACGAATAACAAAACAATCGGCAGCAACACAAAAGTTGCAACAATGTTATTACTTCGATGCTTAAAAAGCAAGGGAAAACAAACAACAAAGCAGCCTGAAAACCGTATTGGCGGTTTTCAGGCTGCCTTGCTGCCGCTGCCGTTTGGCTATTTGGAGCCGCAGGCCAGCTCGAGCTGTTTGAGTGCCGGGCTGTTGGGCACTACCGGGCGGGCGGGTGCTTGGGCGGCGGTGTATTTGCGGTGCGATACCAGTTTTTTGTTTTCGTCCCACAGGTGGATTTCCAGCAGGCGGAAGGTGCGTTTTTTGCAGTCCAATTCCCATTCGCCGATGGCGGTTTGGAAGCGCGGCGTGTTGTGGTAGCTCTCTTTTTCCGGCTTGAGCACGATTTTGCGGTCGCGCAGGCGCACGGTGTCGCCGCTGCGTTTGATGCTGCCGGTGTCGTAGGCGGCGCGGATGTTGCCCTCGCGGATGTCGCCCAGGTCTTTCCAGATGCCGAGCGCTTTGGCGGCGGGGTCGTCGGGCAGTTTGGACTGTACCGGCCCGTCGCCCGCGCAGGCGGACAGCAGCAGGGCGGTGGCGAGAATGGCGGGCAGTAGTGGCTTCATGGGCGCTCTCCAGCGGTTGCGCTTTCAGGCAGCCTGAAAACAGCTTCTTCAGGCTGCCTGAAATGTTAAAATCGCGATTTTGCCACGAACCTGCCCCGAAGGTAAGCCCGCCATGCCCCATTCCAGCGCCCTGCAGATCCTGCGCGACGTTTTCGGCTATCCCGAATTTCGCGGCCGCCAGGCCGAGATTGTCGATACGCTTGCCGGCGGCGGCAGCGCGCTGGTGCTGATGCCTACCGGCGGCGGCAAGTCTCTGTGCTATCAGATTCCGGCGCTGCTGCGCGAAGGCACGGCGGTGGTGGTGTCGCCGCTGATCGCGCTGATGAACGACCAAGTAGCCGCGCTGCGTGCGGCCGGCGTGCATGCGGCGGCGGTGCACAGCGGCACGCCGCCGCAAACGGTGCGCGATCTGGCCGACGACATCCGCGAAGGCAGCCTGAAACTGCTGTACGTCGCCCCCGAGCGGCTGGTTTCCGAGCGTTTCCTGCGTTTTCTCGACCACACCGCCGTCAGCCTGTTTGCCATCGACGAAGCCCACTGCGTGAGCCAGTGGGGACACGACTTTCGCCCCGAATACCGCGCGCTGGGGCTGCTGGCTGAGCGCTATCCCGCCGTGCCGCGCATCGCGCTCACCGCCACCGCCGACGCCGAAACCCGCGCCGACATCAAACATTATCTGCACCTGCAGTCCGCCCCCGAGTTCGTCTCGAGCTTCGACCGGCCGAACATCTACTACCAAATCATCGAAAAAAACAACGGCAAAAAGCAGCTTTTGGACTTTCTCAAGCGCCGCCCCACCGGCGACAGCGGCATTGTGTACTGCTTAAGCCGCAAAAGCGTGGAAGACGTGGCCGCCTTTTTGTGCGCCAACGGTTTCAACGCCCTGCCCTACCACGCCGGCCTGAGCATGGATACCCGCAGCGCCAACCAAAGCCGCTTTATCCGCGAAGACAGCATCATCATCGTCGCCACCGTCGCCTTCGGCATGGGCATCGACAAGCCCGACGTGCGTTTTGTCTGCCATCTCGATATGCCGCAGAGCATCGAACACTTCTATCAGGAAAGCGGCCGCGCCGGCCGCGACGGCCTGCCCGCCGCCAGCTGGCTGTGCTACGGCATGAACAATCTCGTACTCCTGAAAGAGCGCATTCAGGAAAGCGGCGCCGACGACTTCCAAAAACAAGTCGAAATCCAAAAGCTCAACGCCATGTTCGACGTGTGCGAAACCGCCGGTTGCCGCCGCCAGCTTTTGCTGCGCCACTTCGGCGAAACGTCCGAACCCTGCGGCAACTGCGACAACTGCCTGCACCCGCCCGAGCGCTTCGACGCCACCGAAGACGTGCAAAAGCTGCTGAGCTGCGTGTACCGCGTCGGCCAGAGCTTTGCTGCCGGCTACGTGATCAACGTGTTGCGCGGCAAAGACGACGACTGGATCCGCCGCAACGGCCACCACACACTCTCCACCTTCGCCATCGGCGCCAAACGCAGCGACAAAGACTGGCGCGCCATCGTGCGCCAATGCATCGGCCTGGGGCTGCTCGACAACGACACCGCCAACCACCAGGCACTGCTGCTCACCCCCGCCGCCCGCGCCGTACTCAAAGGCGAACAGCGCGTGATGCTGCGCACGCTCAAACGCGAAAAATCCGCCATCCAAGTGCCGCAGAAAAGCGAATGGCTGCGCACCGAGCGCGAAGAGCGGCTGTGGCAGGCGCTCAAACAATGGCGCAGCGAACGCGCCCGCGCCGACAACGTCCCCGCCTACATCATCTGCGGCGACAAAACCCTGCAAAGCATCGTCCAAACGCAGCCTGAAACCAGCGATGACCTGCACCAAGTCTATGGTTTGGGCGACGCCAAAATCGACAAATTCGGCAGCGAGATTCTCGACATCTGCCGCAGCATCGGCAGCGAAACCGACAGCGGCGACAGCGCTTTCAGGCTGCCTGAAAGCCCCGCTGGTCAGTCTGAAAACCCCGAAGACGAATTTCTCCACAGCAGCCGCGACCGCGCCCTGTGGCAGGCGCTCACGCAATGGCGCGGCGAAACCGCCGATGCCGAAGGCTGCCCCGAGCACAGCGTCTGCCCCGACGACAGCCTGCGCGACATGGTTGCCTTCACCCCCGAAACCGACGCCGACCTGGCCGCCGTTTACGGTCTCGGCGCCGTGCGCATCGCCAAATACGGCGCCGCCATGCTCGAAGTCTGCCAACCCTACGCCCACAGCCTGCCGCCCGAAGCCAAGCGCGAGCGCGCCGTTATGCGCCGCCTGAACCGCTGGTGCGCCGACACCGCCCGCACCCAAGAGCTGGCCGAACACCAAATACTCAGCAAAATCACCCTGCGCGCTCTCGCCGCCCGCCGCCCGCAAACCCTGCCCGAGCTGCAAACCGTGCACGGCATCAGCGAAGAAAAAAGCAATCGCTACGGCGCCGAACTGCTGGCGCTGCTCGCCGAAACGGAAACGGAATAAATGCTTTCAGGCTGCCTGCGGCACATGGCAGGCAGCCTGAAAAAAGCAGCCTGAAACGGGAAAAACCGTTTCAGGCTGCTTTTTTTTGCGCTTGGCAGCGGTTTACATCAAAAAGAAATACGCCCACGCCGCCACCAGCGCGATTGAAAGCAGGTTCAGCACCATGCCCACTTTGAGCATATCGCGCTGGGTAACGATGCCGGTGCCGAACACAATCGCATTGGGCGGCGTCGCCACCGGCAGCATAAAGGCACAGGATGCGCCGATGCCGATGACCATCACCAGCACTTCCTTGGGCATGCCCATCTGCTCGGCAACGCTGGCAAACACCGGCACCAATAGCGCGGCGGAAGCGGTGTTGCTGGTAAACTCGGTAAGGAAAATGATAAAGGTCGATACCGCCAAAATCACAATAAACGGATGGGCGAGTACGAAAGTGCTGGCCATTTCCTGCCCCAGCGCGGCGGAAGCGCCCGATTTTTGCAGCAGCGTGCTCAGCGTGATGCCGCCGCCAAAGAGCAGCAGCACGCCCCAGTCGGTATTGCGCGCCACTTCGCGCCAGCGCACCACGCCGAACACCACCACCGCCACCGCCGCAGTCAGTGCCACGAAAGTATCGGGGTTTTTGATGCCGAAACGCTCTTCAATCTGCTTGCCCAGCACCCACGCCACCGCGGCGGCCAGAAAAATCAGCAGCGCAATCACGCGGTGCAGCGTCCACGGGATGTCTTCGTGTTCCACCTGCACTTTGGCCGACAGATTGGGCTTGAGCACCACAAACAGCGAAAACAGCATCAGCGGCAAGAGCGCCAGCATCATCGGCAGGCCGAACTTTATCCAGCCGGCAAAATCCAGATTCAGCGCCTTGGCGGCAATCGCATTCGGCGGCGAGCCGACCACCGTACCCAGCCCGCCGATGCTGGCGCAGTAGGCGATGCCCAGCAGCACGAATACGAAAGTATTGCGGTCTTTTTCCTTGTCCAGATGGCTCATCAGCCCCATCGCCAGCGGCAGCATCATCGCCGCCGTCGCCGTATTGCTGATCCACATCGACAGCACCGCCGTAACCAAAAACAAAAGATGCACCGCGACAAAAGTATTGCCGCGCGAAAGCGAAATCAGCCACACGGCGATTTTGCGGTCGAGCTTTTGCATATGCAGCGCCGTCGCCAGCGCGAAGCCGCCGAAAAACACATAGATAATCGGGTCGGCAAAGCCCGCCAGCGCCTGCTTGGTGCCCATTTCGGGAATCTGAAACAAGATAGCAAACAGCGGCACGATCAGCGCGGTTACGGTGATGTGCACCGCTTCGGTAAACCACATAATCGCCACAAAGGCCAGAATGCACAGCCCTTTATTGACATTGCTCTCGTAAGGCAGGATCTGATAGAGCGCCGCGCTTACCGCTGCCGCCACCAGCGCAATCAGCAGGCCGCGGAAATTGGTAATCGGCGCCTGCGCGCTCAAAAGCTCGACATTGTCCGGCTGGCGCTTGTCCGGCGCGGACGAAGTAGGATGGTTCATAAATCTCTCCTAATGGTTTTTCTTGGTTGACACGGCCGACACGGAATCTGCCGCCCCGCCATTAAGATAACACAAACTTACACAATACTAAAAAGCGTAAAGGCAGCCTGAAAAGTTTCAGGCTGCCCCAAACAGCGGCAGTTTGTAGCCGAAGATACGAAATTCAAACGGCAATCCGCCCCGTTTTGCGCCGCCGCACACAAAAACACGGCGCAAAAGACACATAAAAAGCAGCCTGAAAACGGCAAAACCGCTTTCAGGCTGCCCAATCGGGCATCGTGTGCTACATTCTGCAGACCCTAACACACAAAGGAACCCCCCCATGAAAAAAGCCCTTATCCCCACCCTTGCCGCCTGCCTGCTGCTGGGCGGCTGTATGACCGGCGTCATGTGGCAAAGCATGGCCGGCTCATACTACGAATTTGCCGCAGACGAGAGCGACAACATCACCGCCTTTGCCGTTGCCACCGCCGACAGCAGCCAGTTTAAAAAAGGCAGCCTGATTATGGTAGGCGAAAAATACTGGTACGTTTTAGACCAGGATAAGGAAAGCCCGCAGCACCTGGCGCAGCTGCGCGCGCAATTTCCCAAAGCCTTTTCTTTCAAAAGCAAGGGCGATCTTGAAGAAAATAAGCGCTACAGAAACAACACCTTTGTTTTAGAGTCTCGCCAAGAAAACGGAACGTTCCGCAGCGAATACTGCCTGGGCTACCAAACCGACAATCCCGCCGAAGCCAAACAGCTTGCCGCTTTGGGTTTTGACAAAAAACCGGACGGCTACGAAACCTGCAGCGCGGTTACCGGCAAAATTTACGCCGTCGGCAATTTGAAAGTACCCGCCGAATACCGTTTCGAGAGCCGCCTGCCGGTGCAAATTGGCCGCTCCTACATCAAATCCGCCTCCGTCGGCAAGAAAGCCGCCGCCGTCCTGTTCACCCCGTTTACCCTGGCCGCCGATGCCATCGCCACGGTAACGGTGTATCCGATCATGTTTCGCGAGTTCTGGTTCGGAGACTACTCGAAATAAAGGCATACAAAAGCAGCCTGAAAGCCGGTTTTTCCGCTTTCAGGCTGCTTTTTTCAGTTTTTTCAGACGGCCATCACCTGAAACACTTCTTTCGCGGCGGCCACGGTTTCTTCAATCAGCTCAGGCGTATGCGCGGCGGAGACGAAGCCTGCTTCGTAGGCCGAAGGCCCGAAGGCGACGTTTTTATCCAGCATGCCGTGGAAGAAGGTTTTGAAGCCGTCCACGTTGGAGCGTGCCATGTCGCCGTAGTTTTGCGGCAGGCCGTCGGCAAAATACAGGCCGAACATGCCGCCCACGCTGTCGGCGGAGAATGCGACGCCCGCTTCGGCGGCGGCAGCCTGAAAGCCCTGCACCAATTGTTCGGTACGCGCGGTAAGATTTTCGTAAAAGCCCGGCCGCTGAATGATTTCCAGCGTTTTCAAACCGGCGGCGACGGCCACGGGGTTGCCCGACAAAGTGCCGGCCTGATACACGCCGCCCAGCGGGGAGATGGCGGCCATAATGTCTTTGCGTCCGCCAAACGCCGCCAGCGGCATGCCGCCGCCGATCACTTTGCCCATCGTGGTCAAATCGGGCGTGATGCCGTGCAGCGACTGCGCGCCGCCGAGCGCGACACGAAATCCGGTCATCACTTCGTCGTAAATCAATACCGCGCCATGTTTGGCGGTGAGTTCGCGCAGGGCTTGGACAAAGCTTTCAGACGGCCTTACCAAGTTCATATTGCCCGCAAACGGCTCAACGATGACGCAGGCGATTTCGCCGCCGATTTGCGCGAAGGTTTCTTCAAGCTGGGCAACGTTGTTGTATTCCAGCACCAGCGTGTGCTTGGTGAAATCGGCAGGCACGCCGGCGGACGACGGGTTGCCGAAGGTGAGCAGGCCGCTGCCCGCTTTCACCAGCAGGCTGTCGGAATGGCCGTGGTAGCAGCCCTCGAATTTGACGATTTTGTCGCGGCCGGTAAAGCCGCGCGCCAGACGGATAGCCGACATGGTGGCTTCCGTGCCCGAGCTGACCAAACGCACCTGCTCGACGCTGGGCACCAGTTTGGCGATTGCTTCGGCGATCACAATCTCGCCTTCGGTGGGCGCGCCGAACGACAGCCCGCCCAAAGCCGCTTCGCGCACGGCTTCAATCACTTCGGGATGGGCGTGGCCGACGATGGCCGGTCCCCATGAGCCGACATAATCGATATAGCGCGTGCCGTCGGCGTCCCACACATAGGCGCCCTCGGCCTTTTGGATAAAGCGCGGCACGCCGCCGACGCTGCCGAAGGCGCGCACGGGCGAATTGACGCCGCCGGGGATAATGGCTTTGGCGCGGGTGAAAAGTTGTTCGTTGCGGGTCATGGGGATTTCCTTTCTGAATGGGGCAGCCTGAAACTTTGGCGGAATCTTGCGGGCGTGTTGGTAACACACTCTCTGCCGTCATTCCCGCGCAGGCGGGAATCTTGGTGGAATTTAAGCACAGCTTTGTTTTTGCAGATATTGCCAAAAGCCGGGCAAGATTCCCGCCTGCGCGGGGGCAGCGTAGCGGACTTGCGAAGCTAATGACGTCGTTTGCTTAAACGACCCGTTTCCGCCAAAGGCAGCCTGAAAAACAAATCGCGCGATGATACCGCACTTTCAGGCTGCCTTCGGCGGCGTAAAAGCAAAAGGCAGCCTGAAACGTGTAGAATGCCGCCGATTGCGTTTTGTTTTCCGTTTTGTCTGAAATGCCGTGCAGGCAGCCTGAAAAATCCCCTTGAGCTTATGGAATCGATAGTCGAACTGCGCCATCTGCGCACCCTTGTCGCCCTGCAGGAAACCGGCAGCGTGTCGCTGGCCGCCCAGCGGGTGTTTCTCACCCAGTCGGCGCTGTCGCACCAGATCCGGCTGCTGGAAAACCATTTTGAAACGCCGCTGTTTGAACGCAAGTCGGCGCCGCTGCGCTTTACGCCGGCGGGCGAGCGGCTGCTGAAGCTGGCGCGCGAGCTGCTGCCGCGCGTGGCCGATGCCGAACGCGACCTGATCCAGATTGTCCACGGCGAAGCGGGCGAATTGCGGCTGGCGGTGGAATGCCATACCTGCTTCGACTGGCTGATGCCGGCGATGGGCGTGTTCCGCCCGCAATGGCCGCAGGTGGAATTGGACATTGTGTCCGGCTTTCAGGCCGATCCGGTCGGCCTGCTGCTGAGCCGCCGCGCCGACGTGGCGATTGTGTCCGAAGCGGTGCCGCAGGCAGACATCGCCTACGAGCCGCTGTTTGCCTACGAAATGGTCGGCATCTGCGCGCCCGACCATCCGCTGGCCGGCAAGGAAGTGTGGCAGGCGCAGGACTTTGCCGACGAAACCCTGATCAGCTATCCGGTGCCCGACGATATGCTCGATTTGCTGCGCAAAGTGCTGCTGCCGCAGGGCGTCAATCCGGCGCGCCGCCACAGCGAGCTGACCATCGCCATCGTGCAGCTGGTGGCCAGCCGCCGCGGGATTGCCGCGCTGCCGTATTGGTCGGTGATGCCCTATGTGGAGAAAAACTACATCGTTACCCGCCAAATCGGCGATACGCCGCTGCAGAGCGAACTGTATGCCGCCATCCGCAGCGAAGACGCCAAGCGCGTTTATCTGCGCGACTTCTGCCGCATCGTGCGCGAAGAAGGCTTTGCCAGCCTGCCCGGCTTAAGCCATCTGTCGCTGCCCGCAGAGCTGTCCATCGGCGCGCGCGGCTAGCCGTTTTCCCCGTCTTTCAGGCTGCCTTTGCCCCGCAGGCAGCCTGAAAAAACTTCCATCGGAGCCAAGCATGACCCTGCAACACAAACTGCCGCAGCCGATGCTGCCGGAAACCCAGCGCCGCGAAATCGGCGCGCGCGAAAGCTACCACCTGCTGAAAATCCTGTCCGAATTCGTCCAAGCCGGCGAAGAATTGCGCGCGGTGCAGCCGGCGGTGAGCATCTACGGCAGCGCCCGCCTAGCCGCCGACCATCCCGACTGCCTGTTTGCCGAAAGCCTGGCGCGCAAGTTGTCCGACGCCGGTTTCGCCGTGATTTCCGGCGGCGGCCCCGGCATTATGGAAGCCGCCAACAAAGGCGCGCACGCCGGCCGCAGCCCCGCCGTCGGCCTCAACATCGTGCTGCCGCACGAGCAGCACGCCAATCCCTATCAGGATTTGTCGGTAACCTTCCAGCATTTTTTCCCGCGCAAAGTGATGTTTGTCAAACACGCGCTGGCCTATATCGTGATGCCCGGCGGCTTCGGCACGCTCGACGAATTTTTTGAAAGCCTGACGCTGGTGCAAACCGGCAAAATCCCGCAGCGGCCGATTATTCTCGTCGGCAGCGCATTCTGGCGCGGCCTGCTCGAGTGGATGCAGCAGCAGCTCGCCGAGCGCGGCCTGATCGGCAAAGACGACATGCAGCTTATCCGCCTGTGCGACAGCGAAGACGAAGTGATCGACGCGGTCTTCCGCTACTACGAAAACTGCCACGACGACTTCTGCGTCGAACCCGACGCCGGCAATTGGGATTTGGGGCTGTAAGCAGCCGGTTTCCCATTGGCAAAAAAGCAGCCTGAAAGCCGGATTTCGGTTTTCAGGCTGCTTTTTTTGGGGACGGCCTGCCCGCTCCCTGCCAAACGGCAGGGCTTAGTTGGCGGCGTTGACGCAGATGCGTTTGACGGTACCGCTTTTACTTACGCTGAAGGTGTAGCGGCCTTTGTTCAGTTCGACAAACCGGAATGCGGCGCCGCTGTCGCCGTCGTGGCCGAGCTCGGAGGGCAGGCGGCGGCCTTTGGCGTTGCGTACGGCAAAGCCGGCATCGCCGTCCACGGTGAGCAGGGCATCGTCGGAGCGGCTGTCGATGCGGTAGCGCTGGCCGCTTTTCAACTTCAGGTTTTCGGCGCAGCCGGTGTCGTCCAGCGGCAGGCTTTTCAGGCTGCCGGCGTGGGCGGCGCTGCCCAGCAGCAGGGCGGCGGTGAGAATGGCGAAACGGGATTTCATGGGATTTCCTTTCTGTTAAGGGAGGGAGGGAGAAAGCAGCCTGAAAGGCTTTCAGGCTGCTTTTGGCGGCGGCAAAACCCGCGTTTAGCCGTCGGCATGAACGCAGATAAGCGAAGCGGTGCCGCTTTGGGTGATGTTTAAGACAAAACGCCCTTTTTTCAGGCGGGCGGCGCGGACGGAATCAAAGGGCGGGCCGTTGTCCATCACATGGCGGGTTTCGACGGGCAGCGGTTTACCGCCCAAAGTGTGCACACTGAAACCGACCTTCTCGGAGATGACCAGCAGGACGTCCTTGGCGCGGCCGTCGATGCGGTAGCGCTCGCCGCGCTGCAGTTCCAGATTTTTGGCGCAGCCGGTATCGTCCAACGGCAGGCTTTTCAGGCTGCCGGCGTGGGCGGCACCGACCAGCAGCAGCGCGGCGGCAAGGGCGGTTAGACGGGGTTTCATGGGGTTTCCTTTCGGTTCGGTAAAAACGGGGGAATCAGGCAGCCTGAAAAGCTTTCAGGCTGCTTTTGCTGTGAGCCGTCATCTGTAAAGCATCTGTATCAGTCGGCAGTGCTGATGCAGATTCGCTCGGCCGTGCCGCTTTGGGTAATGTAAAACACAAAATTCCCTTTTTTCAGATGGGCAAAGCGAAAAGTCCGGCCGCTATCGTCGCGTCGGGTTTCGACGGGAAGCCAGCTGCTGCCGACAGTGCGCACATCGAAACCGATGTTGCCGAACACTGTGAGCAGGGCTTCGGGGGAGCGGTTGCTGCCGATATAATTTTGTCCCGCTTTGACGGCTAGATTTTGGATGCAGCCGGTATCGTCAAAATGCAAACTTTTTGCTGAGCCGTCCCCGTTAACGGCATGGGCAGTGCTGGCTAAGAACAGAACGGTGGCAAGGAGAGCAATGCGGGATTTCATGGTTTTCCTTTCAATAAAAAATGATATGGCGGGGCAGCCTGAAACCTTTGCCAAGCCCCGTTTTTTTAAACGACGTCATTCCCGCGCAGGCGGGAATTTTGTCGAGATTCCAGCAACGGATTGTTTATTCAATAATTACGGAAAACCAACCAAGATTCGCCTGCGCGGGAATGACGGAATATGTGATTTTAAACTTCGCTACCGCGCTGTGCCGGCTGCAAACCTTTGTTTGAAAAGTTCGACGACTGCGTCGAATGTGATTTCGCCCGCTATGGCGCGTTCGACGTCGCGGACGGTTTCGGCGTCGGGATGCATGCCGGACAGTCTCAGCGAACCGAGCGTATTGCGGATGGCTTGGCGGTTTTCTTCGCTGGTAGTGGGAAGAAATTCGTAGGCGTCATAGTCAAATTCCATCGTTGTCTCCTTGCGGGTTGGCGGGAAGGCAGTCTGAAAACGGTTGGGGCGTCAGCAGGCGTATTCGGCCAGCAGGGTTTCCTGTACGCCGGCGGGGGCTTCGCCTTGGGCGGGGCGGATGCGGTGGTAGCCGCCATCGCCGTCCATCTGCCAGGCTTTGGCGGTGTCGGCCAGGGCGAGTTCGAGCCCTTCGCGGATGACGCGCGCTTTGAGCGCGGGGTCGAGCACGGGGGTGGCGGTTTCGATGCGGTTGAAGAAGTTGCGCCCCATCCAGTCGGCGCTGGCGATGTACACGTCTTCGGCGCCGCCGTTGTAAAAGTAATAGACGCGGGCGTGTTCGAGCAGGCGGCCGATTACTGAGCGCACGCGGATATTGTCGGACAGGCCGGGCACGCCGGGGCGCAGGGCGCACATGCCGCGCACGATCAGGTCGATTTCAACGCCGGCAGCGCTGGCGCGGTAGAGCGCTTCGATAACCTGCGGCTCGATCAGCGAATTCATTTTGGCGATGATGCGGGCGGGGCGGTCGGCGGCGGCGTTGGCGGTTTCGCGCTCGATGGCGTCCATCACCATTTTGTGCAGGGTAAACGGGCTTTGGTACACTTTTTTCAGCTTGGTGGCCTGGCCTAAGCCGGTGATTTCCATAAAGAGCGCGTTGACATCGCGGGTGATGGCGGTATCGGCGGTAAACAGGCCGAAGTCGGTGTAGATGCGCGAAGTGCCCTGGTGGTAGTTACCGGTACCCAGATGGGCGTAGCTTTTCAGGCTGCCGTTTTCGCGACGGATGACCAGCGCCATTTTGGCGTGGACTTTGTAGCCGAACACGCCGTACACCACGTGGGCGCCGGCTTCTTCCAGCCGCCCCGCCCAGTTCACATTATTGGCTTCGTCAAAACGCGCCATCAGCTCCACCACCACCGTTACCTGCTTGCCGGCAAGCGCGGCGGCCATCAGCGCGCGCGCCAGCTCGGAATGGGTGCTGGTGCGGTAGATGGTCATTTTGATGGCGACAACGTCGGGATCGCGCACGGCGTCGTGCACAAACTGGATCACGGGATCGAAAGACTGGTAGGGGTGGTGCAGCAAAATATCGCGCGCGGCGATTTGGTCGAACATCGATTCGCTGGGATTCAGATCGGCGGGAAACTGCGGCGTATAAGGGGCAAAGCGCAGATCGGGGCGGTCAATCATATCGGGCACCGCCATCAGCCGCACCAGATTCACCGGCCCGTCCACGCGGTAAAGGTCGCTGCGCGCCAGCCCGAAATGCGCCAGCAGAAAGTCGGAAAGATGCTCGGGGCAGCCTTCGGCCACTTCCAGCCGCACGCCGTCGCCGAATTCGCGGTCGTGCAACTCGTTTTTGATGGCGGTGCGCAGGTTACGCAGGTCTTCTTCGTCCACCATCAGCGCGCTGTCGCGGGTCAGGCGGAACTGGTGGCAGCCTTCAACCGTCATGCCGCGAAAGAGTTTGTACACATATTCGTGCAGTATCGACGACAAAAACACAAAGGCTTCGCCACCGCCGCTGATGTCTTCAGGCAGCCGCACCACGCGCGGCAAAATGCGCGGCGCCTGCACCACCGCCATGCCCGAAGCGCGGCCGAAAGCGTCTTTGCCGCTGAGTTCGACCAGGAAATTGAGCGATTTGTTGAGCGGGCGCGGGAACGGGTGGGAAGCGTCCAGGCCGATGGGGGTGAGAATGGGCAGCAGCTCGCGGTTGAAATAGCCTTCGATCCACGCGCGCTGCTCGGGCGTCCAGTCTTTGCGGCGCACAAAGCGGATGTTTTCGCGCTCCAGCGCCGGCACCAGCACGTCGTTAAACAGGCGGTACTGCTCGCCGATCAGCTTTTTGGCTTCCGCGCCCACCGCGGCGATGGTCTGCGCCGGCGTCAGGCCGGAATCAAACAGGATATCCGGCTGCTCGCGCTCTTGGCGCTTGAGCCGCGCCATGCGTACTTCAAAAAATTCGTCGAGATTGGACGACACGATGCACAGAAAACGCAGCCGCTCCAAAAGCGGCAGGCTCTCGTCCCACGCCTGCGCCAAAACGCGGCGGTTAAAGGCCAGCAGGCTGGTTTCGCGGCACAGAATGCGGTTGGATTCGGGCATAGTCGTTTCCTTTGCGTTTTGCGTGTCTAACAGGCAGATTATAGCGCGGCAGCGGGCTTTCAGGCTGCTTTGGCGCAGGCAGCCTGAAAGCAAAAAAGCAGCCTGAAAACCTTTCAGGCTGCCTGCGGGCGGCTTTAACGTATCTGGCCGCTGCCTTCGACGATGTATTTGTAAGTCGTCATCTCTTCCAGCCCCATCGGGCCGCGGGCGTGCAGCTTTTGCGTGGAAATGCCCATTTCGCAGCCGAGTCCGAACTCGCCGCCGTCGGTGAAGCGGGTGGACGAGTTCACATACACGGCCGCGCTGTCCACTTGGGCGGCGAAATAGCGGGCGGTGTCGGCATTGGCGGTAACAACGGCATCGGAGTGGCGGGTGCTGTGTGCGTCGATATGGGCAACGGCTGCTTCAACCGAATCCACGATTTTCACCGCCAGAATATAGTCGGAAAACTCGGTATCGAAATCTGCATCCACCGCAGCCTGGCCGTCAATCCATTGCCGCGCAACATCGTCCAAACGCAGCGCCACCGGCGTCAAACCCTGCGCCTGCCGCGCCGCCACCAAACGCTGCTGCATACGCGGCAGAAATTCGGCGGCGATGTCGCGGTGTACCAAGCACACTTCGGCGGCGTTGCACACCGAAGGGCGGCTGGTTTTGGCGTTGTCGATGATGTTTAAAGCCATGTCCAAATCGGCGTCGCAGTCGATGTACACATGGCAGATGCCGGTGCCCGTTTCGATAACCGGCACATGCGCGTTTTCCACCACTGCGCGGATCAGCCCCGCGCCGCCGCGCGGAATCAGCAAATCCAAGTAGCCCACCGCTTTCATCATCGCGTGGGCGCTGTCGCGGCTGGTGTCTTCCACAAGCTGAATGCACTCGGGCGAAATGCCGTCTGAAGCGGCCAACGCGCTTTTGAGCGCGGCGACAATCGCGGCGGCGGAGCGGTAAGCTTCTTTGCCGCTGCGCAACACCACCGCATTGCCGCTTTTGAGCGCCAGCGCGGCGGCATCGGACGTCACATTCGGGCGGCTCTCGTAAATAATGCCGACCACGCCCAGCGGCACGCGGATTTTGCGGATGGCCAAGCCGTTGGACAGCGTGCGCGTATCGAGCGTTGCGCCCACGGGGTCGGGCAACGGCACCAGCGCGCGGATGCCCTCGGCCATCGCCGCAATCCGCGCTTCGTCCAGGCGCAAACGGTCGAGCATGGCGGGGGAAAGATGCGCGGCGGCGGCTTCCATATCGGCGCGGTTGGCCGTCAAAATATCGTCCGTAGCCGCCAGCAGCGCATCGGCCATCGCCGCCAAAGCGCGGTTTTTGGCGGCGGTATCGGCGGTGTTCACCGATTTTTTCGCGCGTTTGACTTGCTCGAACAGGGTTTGGGTGGGGGTCATTTTTTCTCCTTTGTGCTTGTTTTGTTGGGATAGGAAAGGCAGCCTGAAAAGCGGGATTGTCGGATACAAGTATCCGACCTACGGCTCAAATCTCATGCAAAAACAATTCCAATTCGGGCGTAACGGTAATCCAATCATCGCGGTGGATGACCACGCCTTTGGGTTTGGGCGCGGCAAGCAGCGTGTTCAGACGGCCTGAGTCGGTTTTCATCCGCCCTTTGCCGATGATGCGCGTGCCGTCGGCGTTGTACACCGTGGCCACTTCGCCTTCGGCAAACTGGCCTTGCGCCGCTGTGATGCCCGAAGCCAGCAGGCTTTTGCCCTCGCGCACCAGCGCGTTTTCTGCACCTGCGTCCACGCGCAGCGTGCCACGGCTTGCGGCGTAAAAGGCCAGCCATTGCTTTTGCGTTTTCATGGTTTTTTGCGCGGCAAACAGCGTGCCTTTGTCCTGCGCGGCGGCAGCCTGAAGCAGCGCTTCGCCTTGCAGCGACGAGCAGATGTACACCGGCACGCCGGCGTGGGTGGCGAGCGTGGCGGCTTTGATTTTGGTGAGCATGCCGCCGGTGCCGTTGGCGCTGCCCGCGCCGCCTGCCATCGCAATCAAATCGGGACTGATTTGCGCCACTTTTTCAATGCGGCGGGCGGCGGGGTCGCGCTGGGGATGGCCGGTGTACAGGCCGTCCACATCGGTGAGCAATACCAGCAGATCGGCCTGCATCATGCCGGCCACTTGGGCGCTTAGGGTGTCGTTGTCGCCTACTTTGATTTCGGCCACGACCACCGCGTCGTTTTCATTGATGATGGGAATGGCGCGGCGGGCGAGCAGTACGCTCATGGCCTGAAAGGCGTTTTGATAGCGGCGCTTGTCGGCAAAATCGTCGCGCGTGAGCAGGATTTGCGCCGAAACGATGTTTTTGAGCAGCAGGCTTGATGTGTATTCTTCCATCAACAGGCTCTGCCCCACCGCCGCTGCGGCCTGTTTGTCGGCGATTTGGGTCGGCCGTTTTTTAAAACCGAGCGAGCCGAAGCCCGCCGCAATCGCGCCCGAGGACACCAACACCAACTCATGCCCCGCCGCGTGCAACACCGCAAGCTGGCGCGTGATGTTGTGCAACTTGCTGCGGTTGAGACTGCCGTCGGGATGGGTCAGCGAACTGGTGCCTACTTTGAAAACGATGCGTTTGCCGCCCTCTGCCATATGCTTTCTCCTTATGTTTGTTGTTTTTCAGGCTGCCTGCAAGCGGCCGCCTGGTGCTTTATACCACAGCATTCTGCGTTTTCAGGCTGCCTGCGGCTTTCAGGCAGCCTGAAAATTTTGGGCGTCATCGGCGAAGCATTCCTGCAGGATGCGCAGCGCCGCTTCGGTTTTCGCCGACTGCACGCGCACCGACGTTACCGCGTACAAATCGACCGCGCCCAGCGTCCAATCGGCCAGCAGCGGCTGCAGCAGGCCGCGGTCGGTCAGTTCGCGCACTTCGCCTTCGAGCTGCAGCGACAGCCCCAGGCCGCCGAGCGTCAGGCTGCGTACCGTCGAGAGCTGGCGGCAGGCGGTGTGGCCGGCGCCGTCGAACAGATAGCGCCCGTTGCCGCGCGTCATTTCAAAGCGCAGCGGCAGGCAGTAAATCCAGTGGTGGCGGTGCAGATCCTCCGGCTGCTGCGGCGTGCCGTGCCGCGCCAGATAATCGGGCGCGGCGCAAATCTGCCAGCGCCACGAAGCCAGCGGGCGGGCGATCAGATCGGGCGCTTCCAGCGCGGTAAGGCCGCCGCGCAGGGCGATGTCGATCGGCTCGCGCTGCAAATCGGCCAGTGCGTCTTCGGCGTGCAGCACCGGCAGGATATTGGGATATTCCTGCCGCAGCCGCTGCAGGGCAGCCTGAAACGGCGGCGCGTCGGCCAATACCGATGCCAGCGCGATATGCACTTCGCCCGCAGCTTCGGTTTTCAGGTTTTCCAGCGCCTGATGCGCATCGGCCAGCGTGTGCAGCAGGCGCGCGCAATGGCTGCCGAGACTGCGTCCGGCATCGGTGGGCGACAGGCGCCGCGTACTGCGGTGGAGCAGTTTCACCCCGTGCAGCGCCTCCAGCCGCGAAACGTGCTGGCTGACTGCCGAAGGCGTCATTCCCAGCGCAGCGGCGGCGGCGTTCATGCTGCCGTGTTCGAGCACGGCGGCAAACACAATCAGCGGTTTGGTGTCTTGCATTTCAGGCTGCTTTATTAAGTTCGGCTTCACAATATAAACAGCCGGCGGCGGATTATCAAGCGGCCGGCGGCTGTTTATACTGCGCCTGTTTTCACAAACTTCACGAAAGGAAATCCCATGAAAATCGCAGTAATCGGCGCAACAGGCCTGGTCGGCAATGCCGTGGTACAGGAATTGGCTCTGCGCGGCCACGACGTTACCGCCTTTGCCCGCAACAGCGCCAAAGTGTTTCAGGCTGCCAATGTCCGCGCCGTAGCCGCCGATGTCAATGCGGCTGATTTTGCCGCGCAGCTTAAAGGCTTCGACGCCGTTATCAGCGCCTTCAACCCCGGTTGGGACAACCCGAATCTGGCCGCTGACTTTACCCGTGGCGCAGACAATATCGTTGCCGCCGCGCAGGCCGCCGAAGTGCCCTATCTGCTGGTAATCGGCGGCGCAGGCAGCCTGAACGTCGCCCCGGGCGTGCAGCTGGTGGACACGCCCGACTTCCCCGCCGACGTGTACCCTGGCGCCAACGCCGCCCGCGAGTTGTTAAACCGCCTGCGCGAGCGCCGCGACGTCAACTGGGCCTTTCTCTCACCCGCCGCCATGTTCGCCGTCAATCCGGTGAAGTTTGAAAAAACCGGCCGCTACCGCACCGGAGCGGACGACGTATTGCTCAACGCCGACGGCAGTCCCGCCGACATCGCCCTGCCCGACCTGGCTGCCGCGATTGCCGACGATGCCGAAAACCGCGCCCACCTGTTTGAGCGCTTTACCGTGGCCGAAGCGTAAGCGCAGGCAGCCTGAAAGCAATAAATCCACTGCCGCCACCGGCAAACCCCATTTCACACCATCGAAAGGAAAACCCATGAAAAAAACCATCGCCCTGCTGCTTACCGCCGCCGCGCTCGGCACCACCGCCGCCCACGCCGCGCCCAAAGCCAAAGCCGCCCCCGCCAAAGCGCACGCGCAAAGCCAAGCCGAGCGCAACAAAGCCAACGCGCTGGCGTTTTACGAAATGGCCTTCAACCAACACCGCGTGCAGGAAGCCGCCGATCGTTACATCGGCAAAACCTACCTGCAACACAACCCCGGCGTCGCCGACGGCGCACAGGCTTTTGTCGATGCGTTTGTGCCGTTTTTAAAAGAAAACCCCCAATCCCGCGCTGAGATCAAGCGCGTGATGGCCGACGGCGATTTGGTGATGCTGCACGTCCTCAGCCGCACCTCGCCGCAAGACAAAGGCGAAGCCGTGGTCGATATTTTCCGCTTTGACAAAGCCGGCAAAATCGTCGAACACTGGGACGTTATCCAAGCCGTACCCGACAAAACCGCCAGCGGCCGCTCAATGTTTTAGGGGCTGTACTAGATAAGCCCTAAATCCCACACCATTTACGCAGCACTTTAAGCT
>ERZ773068.628-NODE-628-length-18680-cov-4.334389_pt1 | contig 18680 bp, 17 predicted proteins | sample MGYA00580620_ERZ773068 | MGnify/ENA primary metagenome ERZ773068 (study PRJEB29015, sample SAMEA2737983) | human oral metagenome | biome: human oral; feature: human-associated habitat; material: dental | place: China | collected 2101 ... | reverse complement strand
TATAGAAATATTTTATAATTTATGTTTCCCTCGTTGGTGAGAGTTTGTAGTTCGTGCCTATTAAGATAGCTCATACCTACTTCCTTTCTTCTTGTTCTCTAATATTTTTTAAAATAATACTCGGAGAAATAAAAAAATAGTAGTATCTTTGTACTTCATATACTGACCCCTTGTGAGGGGGAGGCCTCCTGAGAGAAAAATAGAAAAATCCCCAAAGGGTCTAAAGGGTTTTATAAGATATAACTAACTTAAAATCAACGATATACTATGTTGCAAATCAGTTACATAAGAGAGAATAAAGAGAAGGTTCTCACAGGACTTAAGAAGAGAAATTTCGGTGAATTGGAGCTTGTGGAACAGGCTATTGCTTTGGATGAAAAGCGTCGTGCACTCCAGACGGAGCTTGACGAGGCGCTCTCCAAGAGCAATAAGCTCTCCAAGGAAATAGGGGCGCTGATGAAGGAAGGTAAAAAAGAGGAAGCCGAAGCTGCCAAAGAACAAACCGCTCAGTATAAGGAGCTTACTAAGCGTCTCAATGCAGAACTTGATGAGACGACTACCTCCCTTACTCAGGTGCTTTACCGTATCCCCAATATCCCCAACGAGATTGTTCCTGAAGGAAAATCAGCAGAGGACAACCTCAATGTATTCCAAGCAGGAGAGATTCCCGCCCTCTACGAAGGGGCACTCCCTCACTGGGAATTAGCCAAAAAATATGATATTATCGACTTCGAACTCGGGGTGAAGCTCACCGGAGCGGGATTCCCTGTATACAAGGGTAAGGGAGCAAAACTGCAAAGAGCCTTGATTTCTTACTTCTTGGACAAGAATACCGCCGCGGGCTACCAAGAGTTTCAAGTACCTCATATGGTCAATGAGGATTCTGGCTATGGTACCGGACAGCTCCCTGACAAGGAAGGACAGATGTACCATGTACAGCTCGATAACCTCTACCTGATTCCTACTGCCGAGGTGCCTGTAACGAATATCTTCCGCGATGTGATTCTCTCCGAAGCGGATTTCCCTATCTGTTGTACCGCTTATACGCCTTGTTTCCGTCGCGAAGCAGGTAGCTATGGGGCTCATGTAAGAGGGCTAAACCGCTTGCACCAGTTTGACAAAGTGGAGATTGTCCGTATAGAACATCCCGACCATTCCTACCAAGCACTCACTCAGATGGTAGAACATGTCAAGGGTATTCTCAACGAACTGAAACTCCCTTATCGTATCCTACGCCTCTGTGGGGGTGATTTGGGCTTTACCTCAGCTATTACTTATGACTTCGAGGTATACTCTACCGCTCAGGAGAAATGGCTCGAAATAAGCTCTGTTTCCAATTTTGAGACCTTCCAAGCCAACCGACTCAAGCTCCGCTTCCGCAATAGCGAAGGCAAAACACAGCTTGTCCATACCCTCAATGGTAGCTCCTTGGCATTGCCTCGTGTCTTGGCAGGTATCTTGGAAAACTACCAAACCCCAGAGGGTATCCTCATCCCTGAGGTATTGCGCAAGTATACAGGATTCGATATCATTAATTAATGATTAATGGTCAATGATTAATGAATAATATTACTAAAAAAGAGGCTACCCTTTTCGGACAGCCTCTGTTTTTTTAGAAAAAGGCTATCCAAAGAACTTTTCGGACAGCCTCTTTTTTAGGTAATAGGTAAAGTAGCGTGAACAAGTATGAGGAACAGTCTGCTCACTCTTCACTTTTCACTTTTCACTTTTCACTTTTCACTCTTCACTCTTCACTCTTCACTGCTCACTGTTTCTTCCCTTGATTAGCTACGCTATTGATAGCGGCAGCGATGGCCTCTTGGTCGCCTAAGTAGTAGTGCTTGATAGGCTTTAGGTCGGCATCGAGTTCGTATACCAATGGCACCCCAGTAGGGATATTGAGTTTTAGGATTTCTTCCTCAGAGAGGCTGTCCAAGTATTGCACTAAGGAGCGCAAGCTATTACCATGAGCGGCAATGATTACACTTTTTCCTTGCTTGATTGCAGGAGCGATATCGCTGAACCAAAGGGGGAGCATGCGATCATAACAGTCCTTGAGGCTCTCTCCACCTGTCTTCTCAGCATCGGTGAGTGTGTCATAGCGGCGGTCATGAGAGGGGTGACGCTCGTCGCTTTTCTCCAATAGTGGTGGTTGTACATCGTAGGAGCGTCTCCAGAGGAGCACCTGATCTTCGCCGTATTTGGCAGCTGTCTCAGCCTTGTTAAGTCCTTGTAGGGCACCGTAGCTTTTCTCGTTCAGGCGCCAGCTCTTATAGGTAGGTACCCATAGCTCGCCCATCACTTCCAGGGCATTGTTCAGTGTCTTGATAGCTCGCTTGAGGACAGAGGTATAAGCCACATCAAAGCGGAATCCCTCTTCCTTGAGTACACGACCAGCCTCACGGGCTTCTTGTACTCCTTGCTCAGTGAGGTCTACATCTTGCCATCCAGTGAATAGATTGAGCTTGTTCCATTCACTCTGTCCATGACGTAAAAGAACTACTTTATACATAATTTAGAATATTAGGGTTGTAGAAATTACAGGGTTATAGAATTATAGAAATTACAGGGTTAATCATTAAACATTAATCATTGATCATTATTAAAAGTCTTTTCTCTTAATCTTTCTTAGGATCAAGAAGATAATGGCTATCACCCATAAGCTCAGGGAGCCCAAGGAAGCAGCAATACCGGTGGTCGAACCAAAGAATGACTTAAAGAAAGCACTGGTATAGCCCATCAGCGCCGAAATATCCAATTTCAGTAGGATAAGGATACGTGATAGGTCTATCGGATTGGCTAAAATCATCGCAAGGGAGAATGAGTCCAAAGGATATTGGCGGAATACCATAAAGCATATTAGGAAGATACCATCAAAGATTACCGCCATGAAAAGCCATATAAAAATAGCCAAACTAAAGCCCTTGATCTTGTTCTCATAATAGAGCCCAATAAGGTAGGAAATTCCTACAAAAATAAAGCTAAGAAACACCCCTGTGACAATCAGCATCAGGAAGTTGAATATTTCCGAAGATAGGAACAATCCGTATAGTAGAAAAGGTACCCCCAGCCCGATAACAAGGCTTAAGGAAAGTGATAGTGAAATCCCCAAGTACTGCCCTAAGAAAATATGCTTCCTCGGTATCGGTTGGGCTAAGAGTAGCTCAATGAACTCACGAGCATTGTAATAATACATTACCCCGAAGATGGTGGAAATCAATGGAATAAGAACAATAATTACGTTCATCAGGGTAATGACCGATTTGGATATATCATGGTTCAGGAATAGGAGTATACTACTTAGGATCAGGTAGAACCCAAAGTAGAAATATGTCCAACTGCTGCGGATAAGGTCAAAAAAAGTATATCGGATAATCTTAAGCATATTTTTCGTTTTTTAGGAGTTCGGCAATGGCTTCTTGGAAATTGTCCTTTTGGGTGGTAGCTAAGAGTTCCTGAGGGGTTCCTCTGAAGTAGATATTCCCTTCTAAGATAAAGAGAATCTCATCGGAGAGTTCCTCTAAGAAGCTAAGGATGTGAGAGGTGATTAGGATAGTTTTTCCCTTCTCTTTCTCGCGAAGGATGAGCTTTTTCAGTGCTAAAACGGCGATAGGGTCAAGTCCTGAGGTAGGCTCGTCCAAGACCAGTACAGGCACATCGACCATGAAGGTCAAGACTAAGTTCACCTTCTGCTTCGTTCCTCCAGAGAGATTCCCCAAGGACTTATTCAGATGCTTCTGTAGGCCAAAGAGCTCTATGAGTTCTTGGTCATTGCAAGGCACCTTCTTGATGTTCTTGATCATGGAGATAAGCTCTTTCACTTTGAGGTTGCTGGGGAAGTTGGCTATCTGAGGGAGGTAAGAGATCTGCTCCCTATAAGCCCATTGTCCTTTGATGGACTTCCCATTGAAAAGGATATCCCCTTTGGTAGGCACCACCATGCCTAAGAAACTCTTCATGGAGGTTGTCTTCCCAGAGCCATTAGGGCCTAAGATGGCGATAATCCCCCCATCCTTGATGGTAAAGTTCACGCCCTTGAGCACTTCCAATTTGCCGTATTTCTTATGTATATCTTTGAATTCTATCATAGATGTATTAGGGTAATTAGTTGATTATTAGTTTTTCTTTTTAGAAAAAGGATTCATACGAGGGGTCTCATCGACCAGGTTCTCAGGAGTAAAGGCAGGTGCTACTTTCTCCGAAAAGTTCATGATGTCGATAAAAAGACTTCTCAAGAGTACAATACTCTCTGGGGTACGGTTGCTGATATAGGAGAAGAGCTTCACTGGGCGGTAGGGGACATCGCCGATACCATCTTTGTTCAGGTCATAACCAGTGTAGTCACTCCAATAATTATCATAGAACTTGTTGTCATTCACATTGTTATCATAAGCCACATCGAAGGTGTTGTTCAGGAAATTATTATCCCAGAAATCGTTCTGATAGCACCCTCCTCGGATACGGATTCCCCAACCATTCTCACTGAAGATATTTTCGTTGTACTTCATACGGGTACAGTTCTCCCCATTGATACCGATGGTGTTGCGGTAGAAGGTATTGCCTGTGAGTTCGGAATCGTACAGCTCCTTGAGCAACAGTCCATAGGAGGCCGGCCCCCAGTTGTCTTGGAAAGTATTCCCGTTCATCTTTACTCGCTTGGAGAACATCACCGCGGCACCTGCACCATTTTTAGTGAATTTGTTGTGGTGATATTCGTTATCGTCCGAGAACATAAAGTGTAGTCCATAGCGTAGGTTTCCATGGCAGTAGTTATTCTCAATATAGGACTTAGATGAAAATTGTATATAGATACCATCACGACAGTTAGCCGATTCATTACCAATGATTCTTATATTCTTGCAGCTCCATAGGTGTATAGCATTTCCTGAGTTATATTGTTGGGTAGCATTGGAAAAAATCTTGTTGTTTTTTACAATACCATCACGTCCCTTTCTCAGGAGCACGCCGAAGCATACTTGATCCATGATATTATCCTCTATAACGAAATTTTTGGATTTGTCTAAGAGTATAGCTGCTTGTTCTTCTGTAGCTTTGAAAGGAACATTGGCCAGGCGGAAGCCCTTAATGGTGATGCTATCGGCTTGGATTTTGAGAATACTTCCCTTGAACTGCCCATTGATGACCGGTCTGTCTTTCCCGATAAGGGTTAGAGGCTTGTTAAGGAGTATATTATTCTCTGGATATGTACCCTTTTGTACTACAATAGTATCACCCCTTTTAGCAATAGCGACAGCTTGAGCTATAGTACTTATAGGACACTGAGGACATACTTGGAGGGATTGTGCTTTCCCTAAAAGAGGAAAGCATATGATAAGGAATATTAGTTTTTTTAGCATAGGTTTGATAGTGATGGTCTATTAATGGTCGTGCATGTTACCATGATCCTCATTTGCAGGGTGCTGATGTCCTTGGAACTTAGCTTGGATACCTTGCCAGTCGTAGAGTTCTCCTCCTTTTTCCCTTTGTATCTTTTGGGCATCCTCACGGGAGGCAAAAGCAGCCAAGTGAGCTCCCATAGGGCTCTCTATTTCTTTGGAAATAAGGTAAGTAGCCTTGGTAGCATCGATTAGGTTGCCTTCCTTGAGGTAGTCACACACCAAGTGCAGCGCTACTTGGTCTTCTTGAGGGGCTTGGAGCATGCACTCCACGGCATCATACTTGAAGGCTTTGGACTTCTGAGTAACCACTTCTGAGGCGAACTGAGGACTTACAATAGTCATCTTGCAGAAGGCACATTCTTCCTTCCCATAGTCAATAGGCTCTGCCTTAGGGGCACACGAAGCCATAAGGAGCCCAAGGCTCAATAGAGATAATACTTTTTTCATGTTGCGATATTTAGACTGCAAATATAAGAAAAAAAATCATCTTAGCAATGAATTAAGTCACTACTAAGATGATTTTTTCTCTTAAGATTAATTAAGCTACTTTTTTCTTACTGATGAAGAAGGCTACTAAGGCGAGTACTGCCGCCAAGACCATGGCATAAGTACCCCAGCTTGGGTAGGATTCCGCATAGAAGTTCAGCAGTTCCTTACCTCCAAAGAAAGGAGGTTGGTAGGCCATACCAGGGATTTTGATCTGAGCAGTGTCGCTTAGGTTGTGCCCATAGTCATACTCCCACTTATAGAAGTCATACATTCCCAATACACCTGCTACTCCCATAAGAGCAGCCCATGCAAAGTAAAGGATTCTCTTGCCTGCAAAGGCGATGAGCAAGCCCAAAACAAGGAGGCTGCCGATGACCCATGGGAAGGCTTTGAATTCCCAGAAATTCTCAGCATGAATATGCTTCATTCCTATATAGTGGTTTAGCAGATTGATATTCTCAATGGTATGGATGGAAAGCTCATCCTCTTGGGCAGAGAAGCTGCTCTTTCCATTAATGTCGTTAATCCAGATATACATTTTGATACCTTCTGGATATTGAGGGGCATCCAACTTGATACTCCAGATAGGGAAAATAAAGAGTAAGAGTAGCAAAAGGGAGGCTACTACCATTAAAATTCGTGCTTTCATTTCAATTAAAATTTGTAAAAAAGGCTGATACGAGACCAGCCTTTTTTTGGTTATATAAATTATTCGTCGCTACCGAGGCTCCACTTAAGCGGAGTGTTGCTTCCTGCAGCAGATACGCGGATGTATCCTTGCATTTCTTGGTGAAGAGCAGAACAGAAGTCTGTACAGTAGAATGGCCATACACCCACTTTAGTAGGTTTCCATACGAGGGTTTCTGTTTGTCCAGGCATGATAAGCAATTCTGCATTCTGAGCACCCAATACAGAGAATCCATGAGGGATATCCCAGTCTTGTTCTACGTTGGTTACGTGGAAGTATACAGTGTCACCCACTTTGATACCTTCGATGTTGTCAGGAGAGAAGTGGCTACGGATACAAGTCATGTACACATGTACGTTGTTACCTTCTCTTACTACCTTAGCATCGGCATCGGTACGAGTTACGTAAGGGTGGTGGTTATCCTTAAGTGGATAGATTTTGGTTTGTTGTGATTTTATCTTGTCAGCAGCAATACCTTGTGCATAGTGAGGCTCTCCGATAGTTGGGAAGTCCAAGAGGAGTTCCATTTTGTCTCCAGAGATATCGAATAACTGTGCAGATTGGCAAAGTTCAGGACCGGTAGGGAGGTAACGGTCTTTGGTAATCTTGTTCATTGCAACGAGATATTTACCGAAAGGCTTACGAGAGTCTCCACCAGGGATCATAAGGTGACCAGGAGCGTAGTAAGTTGGTTTTCTATCCAATACTTCCCAAGTACCTACTTTCCATTTGATAACTTCTGAGGAGATAAAGAAAGTAGTATACGCATTACCTTTGTCATCGAACTCAGTGTGCAATGGGCCAAGACCTGTACTTTTTACTACACCAGCTACTACAGCATCCATTTTGATAGTAGGAATACCATATTTTTCACCATCGAAAGCCTTGTTTTCGATAGCTTTTAGCATTTTAGAGAAAGAGTGTACAGTAAGATCAGAAGAAAGTTTTCCGTTACCAATGATGTATTCCCCTGTTGGGTCTACGTCCACTCCATGAGGAGATTTAGGGGTAGGAAGTAGGTATACCAATCCTGGAAGCTGAGAAGCGTCAAGGATTTTTACAGTTTCTACTACTTCACTCTTACCTGTGTGTGTCTCATCACTGTAAGTGTTATGGTAGTGAGGAGCTTTCATTTCGGTGAATTTACCTTGTTTGATATAGTCCTCAGCTACTTTCCAGTTGATCGCTGCGATGTAGTCATAGTCATTTTCAGAAGCTTCTACTTCAAGTAGTGTATTAGCTTCCTCAGTGTTGTAAGTGGTGAAGAATACCCATCCGTGAGAATCTCCTTTACCAGCGTGAGCTAAGTCATAGTTGAATCCTGGCATAAGGATTTGGAATTCGAGGTTCATAGCCCCTGAATCAGGATTGATTTTCACAAAAGAGATAGCTCCTTTGAATTTTCCTTTGTAATCCTTGATGGCTACGTCTTCCTGAGGAATAGGCACAGAGAAGCGAGTTCCCCCTACGATATACTCAGTGTTTTGAGTTACGAAAGTAGAAGAGTGGTTACCCCCTACGTTAGGAAGTTCCAAAATTTCTTCTGTTTCGAATGTTTTGAGACTAATACGGGCTACACGAGGAGTGTTGTTCCCGTTGATGAAGATCCAGCGTCCGTCTACTTCTCCATTGGTTTGAGAAAGGTCAGGGTGGTGGGTGTCATCCCAAGGAATGAACCCGTGGGTAGTTTGCAAAAGAGGCTTGGTTTCTTCGTTGTAACCATATCCTTTTTCTGGGTCTTGTGAGAACACAGGAATCACTTTGAGTAGTCGTCCTGAAGGAAGTCCGTAAGTGGCAAGTTGTCCACTGAACCCTCCTGATAGGAATGCATAGTACTCGTCATATTGTCCTGGTGCTACATACACTCTGGAGGCAGCATCTGAAGCTCCCATAGCCCCAGACTTATTGTTGTCACTTTTGCTGCCATTTCCACAACTGGCAAGAAAAGCTCCAGCAATTGCCAAAGATAACAATTTGCTTGTTTTCATAAAACAATTTATTTAAAAATATTTATATCCTAAAAGTTTGATTTAGGGAGTAAAAGCCTGCTTAGAGTTTTTGAGTGCTCTAAACAGACTTTCTCTCTTTGAGAGCTTACTCAATAGTACGGAAGTACTCTAATACAGCTCTGGCTTGTTCTTCTGTAAGGTGTTGGTTAGCCATAGGTGATCCGTTAGCCTCTACTAAGAGTTGCTTCGCGATAGGGTCATTGGCGATCATTTCCTCAGGGTTGAGGATCATGTTCATTACCCATTCAGGCGAACGTCTTTCCAAGATGCCCTTAGGAGCAGGTCCTATGAACTTCTTAGTTGGCTTGTGGCAAGCAGTACAATTGAGCTTGAATAGCTCTTGTCCTTTGGCTGCCAAGGCTTGATCTACAGTATCTCCTAATGGTGGATTCACTGCTTTTACAGGGCCTATTCCTTTGTTGCTTAGGTCTACTCCAGCACCACCAGTAGGGGCTGCAGGGGTTTCTGTAGCAGGAGTATTAGTCGCTGCAGGAGTCTCGGTTGTTGTGCTGGGTGTGCTGTTGTCAGTATTGGCATTATCTCCATTGGAGCTACCACCGCCACAGCTTACCATGGCCATAGTAGCCAATACAGCAAGCGTTAGTTTCACTGATTTCATTAAAAAATAGATTTAGTATTTTATGGGACAAAGGTACATATTTTTTTTAAAAAAACTACAATTTCCTCTCTTTTTTTTTACTCAAAAACAGAGTGGCTTTTCTCTTAAAGAGGAGATAACTTCTCCAAAGTGCCTATATTATTGAAAATGCCGTGTTTGTATCTTCTAAAAAGATTTTTTTAACAAAGTTTGGTAAAGGTACTAAAAAAGCACAAGTTGGGTATTTCCTACCTGTGCTTTTGAAAAATGCTTCTGCACAGGGCTAAAGTTGTTCGTCCAAGGCCATAGCAAGGGGTCTACTTTTCTCAATGAGTGCTCTTGCGATGCCCATATTGGCTTTGTCTCTTTCTAAGACTAAGAGGTTAAAAAACTTTCCCTTATTCGAAACCCCGATGACATAGGTGACCTTGTCGGTCTCTATAAGAATACTATGTATTTCTTTGATTTGTAGGGATTCACTTAGGAAAACAACATTTTTCACCTGTGTTACAATCGTGGTGAAGAAAGGGCTTGTTTCTTCAGCGGTTTTTAACAGCTCGACAGAGGCGGAGGCCTTTGCCATAATAGTCCCATCGGAACATTTGAGGATTCCACAGAAAAGGAATCCAGATAGACTGTCTTTCATTTCTAAGCAAAGCTTGTCAAGAGCTTCTTGTATTTCAGATCCTGTCGTAAAATTGGTTTTTGATATTATTTTGCTGCAAATGTAGCTATAATATCTATAATAATTGTATTTTTTAACAATTAATAAGTTGTGAAAAATGTTTATTAATCATTGCTCATTAATCATTAATCATTGTTCATGGTATACCGCTTCATACATAGGGATGATCCTCTTTTCGTCGAAAAGGCTGGCTCTCTCTAAGGCTTGTGCCTTGAACCGGGCGAGGGTCTCCCGATCATGAAGGATAGTAAGGGCGTTGCGTGCCATGTCGTCCACATCACCAACAGGGCTGAGAAAGCCTGATACACCCTGCTTATTCACCTCAGGGATTCCTCCAGCATTGCTCGAGATGACAGGCACTCCTTCTGCCATCGCTTCCAAGGCAGCTAAGCCAAAACTCTCTGATTCTGAAGGGAGTAGGAATAAGTCGCTCGAACAGAGTATGTCGTTCACATCCAAGTAGTTACCCAAAAAATTAACGTAGTTCTGTATCTCCAAGTCATGGGCAAGGGCTTGGGCATTCTCTCTGTCGGGGCCATCACCAACCATGATCAGGCGTGCTTTCTTCTGTTGGAGTACTTTGTGGAAGATACGCACCACATCGCAGGCTCTTTTTACCTTGCGGAAGTTGCTCACATGGGTGAGTATCAGCTCGTCAGGTTCTGCCAACATAGCACGCTGGCAGCGCTTGGGCTCGCTTTTTTTCTTTTCTACATTGATGAAGTTCGGAATTACGTTGATGTGTTTCTGTACATCGAAGAGCTCATAGGTCATATCTCTGAGGCTCTCTGAGACAGCAGTCACTGCATCGGAGGCATTGATACTGAAGTTTACCGCAGTCTTGTAGTAAGGATGGTTCCCTACCAGGGTAATATCTGTGCCGTGTAGGGTGGTGATGATCTTCACCTCCAAACCTTCCTTGCGGAGAATCTCCTTGGCCATGAAGGCTGTATAGGCATGGGGAATGGCATAGTGAGCATGGATAATGTCGATATTATATTCGCGCACTACCTCCACCATCTTGCTTGAGAGTGCAAGTTCGTAGGGCTGATAGCGGAATAGGGGGTATTCCTCCACATATACTTGGTGCAAGTGGATGTTCTTATGAAAGGCCGAGAGCCTCACTGGCTGGCCATAGGTGATAAAGTGTATCTGATAGCCTTTCTGAGCAAGGGCAACCCCCAGCTCGGTAGCTACCACTCCACTTCCTCCAAAAGTAGAATAACAAACAATAGCGATCTTCATTTTTTAGTTGTTAGTGATTAGTCATTTGTCACTTGTCATTAGTCACTAAAATGGTATCTTGCCTGTGCTGTGACATGCATGTCGGCAAAGTCTTTTTGTAAATATTTGTAATAAGCGGCGATGCCTATCATAGCAGCATTGTCGGTGCAATACTCAAAGGGGGGAACAAAGACCCTCCAGTGGTATTTCTCGCCATAGGTTTTTAGCGCACTTCTCAGCCCTGAGTTCGCACAGACGCCCCCTCCTATGGCAATCTGGCGTATACCTGTCTGTTCGACTGCCTTCTTGAGCTTGCGCATAAGGATTTCTATGATGGTATATTGTACCGAAGCACAGATGTCGGCCAAGTGTTCTTGGACAAAGTTTGGGTTTTCCTTTACCTCCTTCTGTATGAAATAGAGCACTGCGGTCTTCAGTCCTGAAAAGCTGAAGTTTAGCCCCTCTACTTTAGGGAAAGGGAAAGCAAACGCCTTTGGGTTGCCTTTTTGGGCATACTTGTCGATCAAGGGGCCGCCAGGGTAGGGGAGACCGAGTATCTTGGCTGTCTTGTCGAAAGCCTCGCCTGTAGCATCGTCCTGTGTCTCTCCCAGAACTTCCATAGTGAAGTAGTCACTGACCTTGAGAATCTGGGTATGCCCCCCGCTGATGGTCATTCCCAAAAAAGGAAAGGAAGGTTTCTCCTGCCCCTCTTGGTCTATGAAGTGGGAGAGGATATGCCCCTGGAGGTGGTTTACCTCCACCAAGGGAATTCCTAAGGAGAGTGCTAAGGATTTGGCAAAGGAAACGCCTACTAATAGCGACCCCTGCAAGCCAGGCCCTCGAGTGAAGGCAATGGCTGAGAGTTGCTCCTTGCCCACTCCTGCTCGCTGCAAGGCCTGATGTACCACGGGAATGATATGCTGCTGGTGAGCACGCGAGGCCAGCTCTGGTACTACACCTCCGTATTCTTGGTGAATCTTCTGCGAGGCAATCACATTCGAGAGAACTTTGTCGCCCTGCATCACCGCCGCTGAGGTATCATCACAAGAGGATTCTATAGCTAATATATATGGTATGTCGTTCATTTCTGTAGAAAAGGGAAATAGCCCATAGTCATTTTATGCGGCAAAGGTACAACATTATCAGTATTTGTCAATGATTAATTTAAGGAAATCTCGTGTCAAAAGTTGTTAATTGTTCATTGTCAAAGAATAATTATTTATACCTTTGCCACAGCTGAAACTCAAAAAACACGTATTATGATGAGAAATATTTTAAAAGCAGCCCTTATAGTCATCGCTATTTTGGCAATCTCTTGTGATAAGTCAGAAGACCTCTCTTCTAAGGATCTTGTAGGCTCTTGGTACTTAGAGAGTGTCACTTATGGAGGGCAACCTCAGGGACTTTCTTCTTGTGCTAAGCAGTCAAATATAGTTTTTACAGAAACAGAATATACTAAAACAGAATATGCAGGAATCGATGGTGGTCTCTGTTCTGAGACTCATAAAAAGACAGGGACTTATACAACATCTGGCTCTAAAGTTTTAGTAAAATACAAAGAAGGGAACAACGAGACAGTACCTACTATAAGCATATCAGGCAAAACACTTACCCTCTCTTTGGTGAAAGAACAGGGTGACAAAAATATGCCTTTGGTCATGACTTTTGTAAAACGATAGTCCCTAAATAGGTATTATATTGGGAACACTCCAAGAGAGAAAAGCATCTGAATAAGTTGCCTATGGGTTTCTAATCACTAAAAAAAACAAAACATCTCGCAAAAAAAGATATTTTTGTTGTACATTTGTGCCCAATTTTATACATTAGCTAACCTCTCTAAAATAAGCACACAAGGTGATAGGCAAGATATTCCGTATACTTAAAACGATTATAAAAATAGGAATCTATACGCTTATTTTTATATTCCTCGCCCTGATGATTCCAGCAGTACAAACCAAGTTGGCCTCATGGGTAATGGAGCGTATCAACACGGACTACAATGTCAATATACATATAGATAAGGTATCCATTAGCCTTACGGGCATGGTAGGGCTCGATGGGGTACTTATCCGCGACCATCATCAGGATACCTTGATCGCAGCTCAGAGTATCCGCACCCCACTGCTCGACCTCAAAGCGGCGATGGATGGTAATCTGATCTTCTCTCATATCGAGGCCAATGAGCTCTTCTTGAATATGAAGACTCACAAAGGGGATACCCTGACCAATCTGGATGTGTTCGTCTCTCGCTTTGATAGTGGTACACCTCGTAGCAAGGATCCCTTTGTCATGCGAGCCAATACCATCAAGCTTCGCGATACGCATTTTCGTGTAAGTGATTACAATATCGCACAGGGGGAAAACCCTATACAGACGGATATAAAACATATCGCTGGAACAATTGTGGATTTCGATATTGTGGATTCCGAAGTGAAGTTCCAGATGAAGAAGGGTTCACTGCTCTTTGACAATCACCTGAAGGTGGAAGAGCTTGAAACCTATTTCCAATATACGGATTCTTTGATTTTCCTGGATCGGGTGAATATCCGTACTCCCTCCACTCATATAGATGCTGATTTGGCTTTTGAGCCTTATAATAATAGCTTTGCCGACTTCCTCAACAAGATTACTGTCCGCGCAGAGCTTAGAAGTTCCTTCATAGGCACCGATGATATCAACGGATTCTATAATGGCTTTGGTAAGGGGAAAACTCTTGAGGTAGAGGGAAAGTTCTCTGGAACACTGAACAACCTCTCTATCAAGGAAGTACATCTATATCATGCCAATACAAACATAGAGGGACAGGATATCCTTCTCAGGAATGCTTTTTCTTCGGACAAGGATTTTGTCTTCTGGGGGGATTTCTCCCATTTCTCCACCTCTTACTCGGATCTGGTAGGGCTTATGCCCGAGCTCATCGGCGAGAGTCTTCCCAAAGAACTCCGCGATTTTGGCCTTCTCCAGGGACAAGCCGAGCTGACCTATACTACCCGAGACCTTCTATTGGATGCCGATGTCTTTACCCAAAAAGGAGACTTTATTCTCAGTGGCTCTTTCTACGGACTGAAGGACTTGAATAAGACTACCTACAAAGGTACTATCGATACTTATCAGTTACAGCTGGGTAACCTACTTGAAGTCAAAGACTTAGGAAAGCTCTCAGCGGGCTTACAGTTTGTAGGTACAGGATTGAGCCTTAAGAAGTTACAAAAATTATCTCTGCATGGGAATGTCAGGGAGGTTTCCTATAAGGATTACCTATATAAGGATATCAAGCTTGATGCAGAGTATTTCAACAAAAAGATTAAGGCAACGGCATCCATAGGGGATGACAACCTACAGATGGACTTCAAGGGAATGGCGGATATCACCTCCTCCCAGCGCTCGAACTATATGCTCTCTGGTCAGATGAAGTATATAGACCTGAAGGCTTTGGGCTTGGTACAGAAGGATTCTATTGCCAAGGTAAAAGGGGAAATCGATTTGGACATTACTGGAAATACGATAGATAACATGGTGGGTAAGGTGGTGCTCAAGAATGCTTCTTATCAGAAAAATTCACAGACGTATGACTTTGCCGATTTTGCTATCAATATAGAGAAGGATACCACCAGCCTTAGAACCATTACCTTGGAGTCCTCGGATATTATTTCGGGTAAGGTGCAAGGCGAATTTAAATTTGCCGAAATAGGGAAGGTCTTGGTCAATACCTTGGCTTATGGGTTTGAGAACTATAAGCCTTTCAAGGTCATGCAAGGACAGTACCTCACCTTTGATTTCAAGATATATAACAAAATCATTGAGATATTCTTCCCTGAGCTTTCCTTTGCCCCGAATACCTTTATCCGAGGGAAATTGGTAGGCGATGACTATGATTTCAAGCTCAATTTCCGTTCGCCTTATATCAATATCTCGGATTATTCTCTTCGAGGGGTCAATCTCGAGTATGACAAGAAGAACCCTGTTTATAGGTCTCTCATCCAGATGTCTTCCATCCAGAATCCTTACTATAAGATATCTGATCTGAATGTACTGAATACCTCCGTGAACGATACCCTTTTCTTCCAAACGGAATTCAAGGGGGGCAAGAATTCCGAGGATGACTATACCATCAAGCTCTACCACACCATCAATGAGCGTAGGGAGTCGGTGATCGGGATGAAGCACTCCACTATCTATTTCAAGGGGAACGAATGGGCTTTTGACCAGCGTAGCGAAAACCAATTGCGCATCAATCGCAAGCTCGATTCTATCACCATACGCCCCTTTACCCTTCATCACAAGGATGAGTCTATTACCTTCAACGGAATAGCCTCCAAGCATAACAATTACAAAGACCTCCACTTGGTTTTTGATAAGGTGGATATCAATAAGATAATTCCTGCTATAGACAACTTGGACTTGGCAGGAGTGCTCAATGGTCACCTCTCCCTCATGCAGGATAGAAACAAATACACTCCCGAGGCGGATCTGACCCTCAAGAGCTTTATGCTGAACAAGTACGAGATGGGAGACCTACAAGCCAATATCTCTGGCAACGAAGACCTTACCTCCTTCAAGACGAAACTGGAGTTCCTCAATGGCTTGGGTGAGGGACTATTGGCACAAGGGAATATATTTATCAAGGATGCCAATACTTACTTGGACTTGCGTGCCACCCTTACCAAGCTCAACCTCAAGCCTTTCGGACCTTTTATGCAGGATATACTCTCCAACCTTCGGGGGGCACTCTCCGGAGAGGCACAGATCACAGGCGAGGTTTCCAAGCCTAAGGTGGAAGGGGTGCTACAGCTCTCCCAGGCCGGACTTGGAGTCCCCTATCTGAATATAGATATGGAGCTCTCGGACAATGCACAAATCTTTCTGGAGGATAACAAATTCATTTTCAAAGATATAACCCTTACCGATACAGCTTATAAGACCAAGGCTCTTTTCAATGGGCTTATCTCACACCGTCGCTTTACCGACTGGTACTTAGATCTGAAGTTTGACACCCAGAATAAGCGTTTTCTGGCTCTGAACACCTCGGCCAAGGACAATGATCTTTTCTATGGAACAGGTTTTATCGTAGGTAAGGCGAATATCATCGGGGATGTCAATGCGCTGACAATCAATGTCAATGCTGTAACTGGAGAAGGTACTAAGTTCAAGATTCCACTGAGTGATACCCAGACAGTGGGCGATGACTCCTTTATCACCTTTGTCTCCAAGGAAAAGAGTAAAAAGAATCTCGTGGTGAAGACCTACCAAGGTCTGGAGTTACACTTCGAGGTCGATATCCTTCCTTCGGCCGAGGTCGAGATTATCGTGGATCCTAAGAACAACTCCAGTCTCATAGGTCGTGGGGCGGGGACACTGCTGATGGAGATCAATACCAATGGCAAGTTCAATATGTGGGGGGACTTTATCACCACCTCAGGGGAGTATAACTTCAAGTACGAAGGACTCATCGATAAGAAATTCAAGGTGTTGCCCAATGGGTCTATCTCTTGGAATGGCGACCCTATGGGAGCGACCCTACAGAACCTCAGGGCTGCCTATACCCTCTATGCGAACCCTTCCGTCTTGCTCAACTCTTCTCAGTACAACCGAAAGATACAGACTCAGGTGATTATCAACCTACAAGGGGACTTAGCGCATCCTGAAACGGTCTTCGACCTGAAATTCCCCGATAGTAGCCCAAGCTTGGTTTCTGAGCTGAACTACCGCTTGGAGAGCTCTGACAAAAAGCAATTGCAGGCATTCTCCCTCTTGGCACAAGGTAGCTTCCTGAGCGATGCCGCAGCAGGGGAGAAGCTCTTGGCTTACAATATGCTTGAGACCGCCGCAGGAATCTTTAACCAACTCCTCTCAAGTGAGGATGATAAGCTCAACCTTGGGGTGAGCTATGAGGCAGGTACGATAGACCCCAACCGTGCTTACAACAGTGCTGACCGCTTGGGGATCACTGTATCCACTCAGATTACCGATCGTGTCCTCTTCAATGGTAAGTTGGGAATCCCTGTAGGAGGGGTGACCCAGACAGCTGTAGCAGGAGACTTTGAGGTGCAGTTCCTGCTAACGAAGGACGGCCGACTCAGTGCTAAGATATTCAACCGAGAAAACGAACTCCAGCAGTATCTCATCGATAAGATAGACTACTCCCAAGGGGTCGGACTCACTTACAAGGTCGATTTCGATACCTTCAAGCAGCTCATTCGTGATATTTTTACTAAAGCAAAGAAAAAATAATGACGGTAGGTGACTTCAAACGATATTTCGTTCAGCATTTTCTTAGTTATGATATGGCTGAGCGCACAAGTATCCTCTCTATAATCATGGAAGAGACTTTGGGAATGAATCAAGTAGAAGCAATCCTATATCATGACCAAGAAATCACCCAAGAAAAAAAGAGGGAGCTTCAGCGGGTATGCCAAGAACTAAGCAAGGATATCCCTATACAATATATCTACCAGAAGGCACATTTCTTAGGGCTCTCTCTTTATGTAGACTCGAGGGTACTCATCCCCCGACAAGAGACAGAAGAACTGGTGGACTGGATTGTCACCACCCACATGGCAGCACCACAGCTGCGTATCTTGGATATAGGTACCGGAAGTGGTGCTATTGCCATTGCTCTAAAAAAACATCTGCCACAGGCCTCCCTGACAGCTATCGACATCAGTGAAGGAGCGCTGGCGGTAGCTCAGCAGAATGCCAAGCGCCATGGAGTGGCCATCACCTTCCTTCAGCAGGATATACTTGGGGTGGAGGATTTGGGGACTTCCTATGATATTATTGTCTCCAACCCTCCCTATGTACGAGAATTAGAGAAAAAAGAGATGCACGCCAATGTCTTAGACTACGAACCCTCCTTGGCACTCTTTGTTCCTGATGACAACCCCTTGCTTTTCTATGAGAAAATCGCAGAGATAGCCGCCCAAAACCTTACAGAAGGGGGGGCACTTTACTTTGAGATAAATCAATACTTAGGCAAGCAGACCCTTGAGATGCTCCACAAAAAAGGTTTTAAAGCCCTTCTTAGAAAAGACCTCAATGACAACGACCGAATGATTCGAGCAGGCCGCGCCATATAGGCCAATAAGTGAACCGAGAACGAGATAGGGGACAATAACCAATGAAAGATACCTTCAAGAGGTGTTGTGGCACACTTGTAGGGGCGAATTGCAATTCGCCTTTCCAAAGAGAGGCAATTCGCCTTTCAAAGAGGCAATTCGCCCTTCAAAGGGAGACAATTCGCCTTCCATCGCCCCCAATAGAAACCATTCACTCTGGGGACAGCAATAAATCATGGAGGAAATTTTTGAAATAAGACCATAAAAATAAAAGGATATCCTATGAAGATCAAGAAAAATAAACTTTTGATATACCTAAGCTTAGGGGGTCTATTACTTTTGTTTACCCATTGTACCACTTTTATCTCTGATAATAATATGAGGTGGACAGCCCAATATGACTTTATAGATTTGTACAAAAAAAGAAACAATGGTTTCAAAACCGTTTTCAGACGACCTTTCAAAACCCAAGCCCACCAGGTCGTCTGAAAAATCAAAATCAATAAATACAATCAGTTAACAAATTTAATACA
>ERZ773068.626-NODE-626-length-18768-cov-5.453695_pt1 | contig 18768 bp, 10 predicted proteins | sample MGYA00580620_ERZ773068 | MGnify/ENA primary metagenome ERZ773068 (study PRJEB29015, sample SAMEA2737983) | human oral metagenome | biome: human oral; feature: human-associated habitat; material: dental | place: China | collected 2101 ... | reverse complement strand
GGGCGGGCGTGCGGACGCAGATGCGCCTACGCGGAGGACGCGGAGCGAGTCGGGCCGATCACACCCGCATCACGATCCGGCGTCAGACACGCCACAAGTCTAAGAATTGAGACTGCTGAAGCGGCTTGCCGTCGGACGCGGGGCATCTAAAGTGTTCCCGTGTGCGCTGATGGTGGGGGCAAGGAAGTACGAGCCTCGGTCATCCGCGACTCAAGATGCCGACCGGAGTACCGCAGGCCCCGGCTCGGACCTGTCCCTATCCGCTCATTTTATCCCTCGAACACCCGATCGAGGGCTTTCCCGCCCCAGGAGTCCCGTTGGGAATCAACATACAGGATCCAGAAGAGGCCTCAGACCCTCCCCCGGAGCAAACAATTTCGTCCCTGCATTTTCCTCCGGACAGGGATCCCAAGACAGGATCTTCCGTTGGCACACCCGAGGCGACGACCAGGCGCAAGGCTTTCAAGGTCGTCGCCACTACACCGGTCAGGCTCTTCATCCCTTTCGTTATCGGTGTGCTGCTCACCGTCAATCACAACGCGCCGTCCCGCACCTGCACCGCCACCGAAACGTATTCGGCACTCATGTCACGAATCGTTGCGAGCGAGTCTCCGGGAATTGTCGGCGCAATTTCTCGACTCGCTGTGCCCACTCTTCATGCAATTGCGTCCATGCTCATCCTCCTTGCCATCTTCTCGGTCCTGTGCTGGCTCCTTCAACTACCCACTTTCATTCGCATAGGGCTCCGAAAAAGAAATATCAAGAGTTATGAGTTGAACAAATTTCATCTCTTCGTTGCATCCATAACACCAACGGGTCTCGCAATACTTCTCCAGCGCATTGATTTTATTCCAACTTTTCGAGGATGCGAACTTCCCGCACTCACAACATCCTGGCTTCCCTGGATCCCCGACTCCTGGTTCCGCACAGGCATGTCATGGACCCTTTTCGTCATTTTCACCTTCTATCTTTCCCGTCATATGAACGTAGACAAGAAACCTTTCCCATCAGTCACGATCCGACGGACCGAATCAACGCGATGATGGGGATGGCGACGCGAGGGCGGCGCACACGGGAGCTGCACCACTGTTATCGCACCGTTTCCGCCCTTTCTACACCGTAGCGCCGATCCCCGACTCTGAGCCGTCGTTCCTAGCGATAAACGCTCATCATGCTGTATGATCGACGGTCACGTTAAGATCAGAAGCGGAGACCCGTTCTTCGTCATCATCTCATGATGCTTCCGGATCTCATCGGGAAGAGCACCAGTGAGTCCGGAACATGGAGGAACCCGTCCATCGACATAGAGAAGATCGCCAGAATCACTGGTTATAATGGCTTGACTGCTAGCAAATCCATCTGAAAAGTAGTAGTCTACTCAAGGGACGGCGATCCGTCGCCCACGTTTGCAGAAGAATGAAGCCTCGCTTCATCCGCACCATACGCGCCTCGACTCACCTGGAAGGAGCCGATCATGGTCTCGCGAGCACATCGCTTCCTGCGCGGTCGGACACTGTCCACCGCCGAACCTGTGTGGCATCTGACGGGGAACACGGACGACATCTTCTTCCACGACGCCTACCTCGGATGCCTCTCGCTAACCGACACCATCCTACACTGGACACTAGAACAGGATCCCGAGGCTCTCGTCGTCGTCCTCACCGCCGAGGGCGAGCTGATCTCCGAGGCAAACGCCCTTACCGATCTTCCGCACTACAGACGCAAACCGCGCGCTCCCCGGCGTATTCCCGCGAACGCCTCCGAGGACGTCCCCGCCTCCCAGTCCCCCGACCAGACCGCGGAGAGCGCCGCCGAGAATCTCCATTCCCGCACTGGGAGTCGAAGATACGCCGATCAGCTTGCCCTCCTGTCCTCCGTTTTCACTCGGCCTCGTAGCCGTAGCATCATTGCAATCATTTTCGGTCTGCCGGAGCAGTTCGAGAGAGCCGCATCCGAAAAAGAAGAATCGTTCGAACTTCGAAAAACGGTGCGCGCACTCGTCCAGCACGTACAGGAGAGCATCGGCTCCCTCCTATTTATAGTCGATCCGAGAACCGAACTCGGCGCCCGCCTCTTGCAGAGCCACAGTTCAATCACAATCGATATCCCCACACCGGCCGCGGAAGAGATCGAGGTCGCTCTCGCGAGAGTCTCACTGCGGCACAACATCACCATGCGTCACACGAAGAGCATCGCTAGTTATCTGGCTACAAACGGGAACCTGCAGAGCGCTCTCAGACGGATTGCTTCGCTCGCCAGGGGCACCCGAAGCATTGGTGTAGATACACTCCTGCATCTGTCCGAGCCCGACGAAGCTCATGTCACCTCCATCTTCCAGGAGCTGGACTCCCTCGTCGGGCTCGAGAACATCAAGAGTTATTTCCACAAACTTCCTAATATCGCTCAGCGACGCCATATAGAGCTGCGCGAGCACGGCAGACTCCCGGAAGCCACCATGCACATGGTTTTCAAGGGCTCCGCGGGCACCGGCAAGACCTCCGTAGCTCGTATCGTCGCTCGGCTCTTCCATGCGTTGGGAATTCTTCCCAAAGACGAAGTCATCGAAATTCTCCCGACAGCGCTCATCTCCAAGCACGCGAACGAGACCGCAGAACGTATGCAGAGCAGTCTCATGAGGGGATGCGGCGGCGTCATCTTCATCGATGAGGCGCATCAACTCATAGGGAATATTTACTCCGGAGAGTCGATCAAGACCCTAGTGACCTTCGCCGAGAACCATCGCAACGACACGGTCATCATTCTCGCCGGCTACACCGAACGCATCGACGCACTCATGCGGGTGGACGAGGGCCTGAAGCGTCGTTTCCCCATAAGCCTGATTTTCCACGACTACGATTCCGAGGAGCTCTATCAGATCGTGCACGACATGGCAAGAGCCGACGGATTCACCATGAGCGCAGGCACGCACGCACCCCTTATGCAGCTCCTCGAGGACAGTCTTCTCGATACGGACTTCGGCAACGCCGGCGGGGCCCGCAATATTTGGCAGCAGATACGTAGCATCCATGATTCCAGGCACAATGCCGCCCCGAATATAATCGGAACCACAGACATTCCCACCACCATCACCATCGATAATACCCGGATGGTGCAAGCAAAGAAGGCCTTGACAGGGTATGCCGGACTAAAGGAACTAAAGGACTTGCGCAAATTCATAGAGGCCAAGCAAGCTCTACTCGCAAGTTACCAGAAGCGTAATCGGCCTCGCCCTTGGGCCGATGGACTGTGCCTTGTAGGCCCGCCGGGCACTGGCAAAACATTCATCGCCAAGAAAGTCATTGTCCCCTATCTGTACGGCATCGGCCTCATTGACCGCCCCACGGTCAAGCTAGTCACCATCGACGATCTCCAGACCAGTTACGGCAGTCATGCCACGGAAGGTGTGAGAAACCTATTCCACGAGACCAGAGGCGGTGCACTCGTCATAGAAAAAGTAGGCAGTCTCCCCACAGACAATATCTACGGCACCGAGGCCATCCGCATCCTCGCCGCCGAGGCAACCAACCCAGAGAATCGACGAACGCTCATCATACTTGAGGGGCACGGGAAGGAGATCGACGATCTCATTTTCAGGCACCCGGAGCTGGAAAGCCGGTTCAATCAGAAGATCACATTCGAACACATGTCCGCAAAATCGCTGTTGAAGATAGTGCGCACGCGCGCTCAGGAGGAGGGATACCGATTGAGCGAGGACTTCGAACAACATCTATTAACCATAGTCCCGGTCGCAAGAGAAGTTGCGGGACAAAATTTCGGGAACATTCGATGGTCAATGGACATGTATGAGCAGGCGAAGGAGAACATGATCGTACGTACGAGTTATCCGCCGGAGAGCGCCTCACTAGTTGATGACACCTGTCTGACCGGACAGGATCTGGTTACCGCTCTGCGCAGCGAGGACCCGAAGCTCTCTAGATTGCTCGGTCCCGCTCCTTCAGTCTCCCCGAAGACGGCGCCACTGGCTCCCTTAGGCGCCATGACCTACTCCGAGTGCAGAACTCGATTGCAAAATGCTGTCCTACCGATCGTGGTCACCCGAGAGGACTACCATGATATAGGCACCGGCTTCCTCGTCGCCGCATCCGGTCTGGTCGCCACCGCCGCCCATGTCCTTCAGGATGCGGTGCGTGTGACCATCGGCTCGGAAGGCGTCGAGGCCAAAGTCGTCGCGGTCGACGAGGAGACGGACACGGCACTTCTCCATCTGCCCGCTGACGCCGTATCGGAACACGAGCCACTGCCGCTCGGGCAGAGCCGGGACGTGTGCGCGCCGAGCGAGTTGCTAGCAGCAGGCTATCAGAATTGGAGACCGGGCGAGGATCCCTACATCGTCCAGGTCCAGGTCAGTCGCAATATGCGTAAGAATCCGAGTTTCGAGGTCGGTGGCGACCTCGACCGCGGCACCAGCGGGGGCCCACTCATCGATCCCTCGCAGGGGGCCGTCATCGGCCTCGTGAGCAGAGGCGTCGGGAGTACCATCAAGGAGATAGCGCGCATCGAGCAGTTGCGCCGACTACTGGAGGAGCAAGAACACGGAAATAAATAATATTAACATGGACTAGTCGGAACAAATCCGGAGCGAGGAGTACAGTAACCCCATGGTGAGCATCGGAATCGATCTCGGCACGTCGAACACGGTCGTAGCCAAGGTCAATGACAAGGGCGAGGTGTCAATCCACCAGTTCGAAGGCAGTGATCTGCTGCCTTCCATCATTCATGTCGAAAGCAAGGCCGGCTATCGTACCGTGGGGAAGAAAGCCCGAAATATCTGGGCAGATTCGGACGCCGACCCTTCGGCAACCTTCCGCAGGTGGAAGATGTCCATGGCCACGGGCACGGTACTCGCCACCCAGGACTGGGGGGACGGGCCGCGGGACATCACTCCTGAACAGTTGACGACCTGGCTCGTGGAACACATCATGAAGGAAATCACTCAGTACCTGGGCGGCGAGACGGTGGATTCCGTCGTCGTCACCGTACCTCACGGCTGGCGCAGGGAGCACGTCGAGAAGTGCCTGGCCACCCGGGAGTCTGCCCGTGCGGCGCAGGCGGACGGACAACCGCGCGAGGCGAAGAGAGATGACCACACTCTCGGAACGAAGGTGGCGGACAGGACCGTTGATGAGCCAGTCGCCGCAGCCGCCTACGCCCTGTACGCATCCGGAGACGCCGCCGCCTTCGTCGGCAAAAGCATGCTCATTATCGATATTGGAGGCGGAACGACCGACCTGAGTCTCGTGCGGGTGGGAGCGCCCGGAGAGCCGCTCACTGTTATTGATGCCATTAACAACAACATCGGCGGAGACTACGCCACCGCCCTTCTACTTGGTAAACATCTGGAGACCATCAGTTCCCAGACCGACATTGACGTCCCACTCACTCCCGAGGCCGTACTCACCGAACTGGAGGGCACGGAGAAAAGATGGCTCCGAGAGGCCTTCGCCGAGGCGGAAACCGAACTCCTCCACAAGTTGTCTGCTAAGTTCGAGGAGATTGAGGGACGTGATGACTTCGCCAAGAAGGTAGCGGGCAGGTGGGGTCGACATCAAGTCATTATGAGTTCAACGGTTGACGGGAAAGATGACCCGGTCGTTACTTCTATGTCACATTCGGAGTATCTCACGCGTATGGAACCCTTCTTCAAGAGCACGAGAGAGCTCCTCACCCGCTTCCTGTCCCGCGGCGAGGGATCCGAAGAGCCCCCCTACGCCATTCTCATGACGGGCGGGGGAAGCCGGATCGGCGGACTGCGTGACCAGGTGATCGAACCGGTGGTTCGCGAACTCGCCGGTCCGATGAAGAGCCCCGAGATCCTCGATCGTCTCGACACGCTCCGTTTCAACGACTCGAGACTCTCGACCGCGGTAGCCATGGGCGCCGCACTCGTCGCCGCAGGAAGGATCTCCATTGAGGAGCGTCTCCTGTGGGATGTGGGCCTGGAGATCATCGTGACGAAAAATATGGCCCGCTACCTCGGTATGGGCGACTCCTGTAATTGTGTCGTTTCCCCGCTCCTGACCAGGGGGGCGAGTCTTCCGGCGACGGTAAGTCTCAAGGAGCTCGGCTTCGGCGAACTCGATATCAATTCTGATAATAAATTCACTCAGAAAGTCGTCGTCTTCGACGATCTGAAGAGCCCCTACGTTCAGACCTGGGAGCGTGAGCTATCCAGCTCGGGAGACGCATTGAAGAATGTCGAGGTCACACTCAGCGCGGATACCGAGGGAATGCTGCACCTTGTCATCGTTGGCAGCACCGGAGGTGGACTCGTCGATGCGCAGGAGCAACTCCACAGGCCGCGCCAGCCTCATACGGGAGGACTCAGCATCCACGAACAGTCACCACATCCCCCTCTCGAGGTCAGAACCCCGCGGCAGATCGTCGAAGCCAAGGCCGCCTCACCTGACACTGGGTCATCCGCTGTCCGCATCAGAACTTCCACAACACAGTCAGAAAGATGAAATAATGACTCTGCAGACTATGCTCGCGCAGTTCGCACGGTCCCAGATAATGCTGGACTGGGACGAATGGTTCGCCCTCGTTCTCGCCGCACACAAGGATCCCGAGCAGTGGCGCGGAGCCTGGATAAGGCTCGATCCCGCCGACCGCAAGGCCCTCATCACTCTTCTTCGCAAGGATACCGGCCCTCTGTCCGACCATGTCCTACGCAGCATCATGCACGACACGCCGACGGATTCTGATGACCCGATGCTTGAATCGGCTCTCGACGATGCGGCTGATGCGACGGACAGACAACTCAAACGACTCAATGAGCTCAAAAGAATGGCCGAGCGCGATGTGCAAGATGCACAAACACTCTCGGCGATCAAAGATTACATTGCGATCGAGGAGCTCCGCAGTGAGGCACAACGTTTGAGGGAGGAACTCGATAATAACCCCGAATTCGCGGAGCGGCGCAGTCTTGAGAAGGATATTCACCGACTGCACACCTTAAGAGAGAGTTTGCTCGGCCGCGATTGGGACGAACGACGGGCCGAGCGTCAACACCTTGTCGACGAAACAGATTCATTGAAACTCAAAAGAAAGAAAGTCGAGGATGCGATTCGACAGGCGCGCGAAGACAGGTTCGACGCCGAAAAGAAACTTGCTGAGGTACAACGAGAATGGGACCAGGAACAGGCTCATCTGGAGGGGCTTAGCACGCAGATACGCGATCTCGAGGGCCGCCTTGAGCAGACTCGCGCCATGACAGACGACTTGAAAAGTTTCACCAGCAATCTTCATTCCACTCTGCAGCAGGCTTCCAGCGACTTGAATACTATGAGGCAAAAACTCAAAGCAATCATCGGCAGAAAATTGTCTCTTCCTTGGCCATTTTGATCCAGTAGAGGATGATGGACATCTATGACGCTGAGCGACTTCCTGACAGAACTCGCCTACTCCGCAAATCCGGTCCCCTGGACCGCATGGCTCCCTCTCATCACCGAGGCGCAATCTCCTACCTCTTGGAGAGACGCCTGGGAGGGTCTCGGCGAACAGGCGCAGCTGCGCGCCGTCCGGCGCCTTTACGAAAACCGAAACGCCTGCGCCGACGTCCTGTACCAACTCGCCGTCGCGAACTCTGAGTCACTGCCCTCCTACGGACCGGCTCGAGAACTCCTTCTTGACGACGCCGTCGACGCGACCGAGCGCAACGTTCAGCGGCTCCAGAGCCTGCAGCGTCGCTTGGAGGACCTGGGCCTCATTCTGGAAGACGCGCAGATCTCCGAACTGGATCTTGAGACGAAGATCGTCGAGCTCGAGGGGCGGGTGGCGGAATTCCGGGCCGATGACGTCGAGGGCAGGTACTCCGAGTTACTTGCCCTGCGGGAGGAGGAGATCCGTCTGCGGCGCGTGGCAGATGAACTCGGCGACGTCGACCTGACCACCGAGCGGGATCGTCTGGCACAGCTGAAGCAGGACATCGCCGAGGTGCAGAGTCAGAGGGCAGAACTTCGTGAATCTATCAAGGACAAAGAGACGGAGTTGGCCGCGACAAGACGCCAGACCGCCGAGCTCGACGCCAAGCGCACTCGACTGGTGGAGGAGGAGCGCGGAGCCGAGGCCGAGCGTGATGATATTCGGAGCAAGGTCGAGAGGCTTGAGGACGCCGTCGGTCAGAAGAAGAAGGAGACCGAGGAATTGAAGGAGCGGCGGGCTCGGACCAGAGAGCAATTGACTGAGGCGGAGAAGATCTTCGCCGAGTTGAGCGAACTCAGTCACACCCCGGCCTCGGCCGAGGCGGAACGCCTGCTGCGCAACATTCGCACTCTCGCCCGAGAACTTCCCGCGGACGAGGCCGACAAGAAGTTTTAACCACTCAAATGCATTTACACCGATAAACGGAAAGGAACTTAATCAGAACCAGCCCCTCAACTACCTGAACCGTCAGGGCCGCCGCACGCGTTGAAATCGGATGATTCGCCGTGTCCCAGAGTGCCGCCCATCGATGAAGCACTCCCATTCACTACGTCCCCTTCCTCCGACACACACAGAAAGGCCTTCTTCTCCATGAGAAAAAGTACCTCAAATAAACCTCCCGAGAAGAGGAGATCAATCAATCGTCCGTGGCGCAAGTGGAGGCGCCTCAACAAACCTCCCAAGAAGAGGATATCCAACTTCTTCGCCGTCCTCGGCGGAGCCGATATCGAGATCCTCAAGCACGTCGACTCGGAACGAAGCACCTTCGTCGGAATCGGCGCGGTCATGCTCGGGACGGCCTCGGTCGCGGCGCTGTCTATGGTGTTCGCCCTGTACAACGCCGTACTCGTCGTATCCGACCCGAGTACCGGACAACGGGCGGCGCAGCAGCCGATTGCCAATCTTGTGATATCCATTATATTCGGACTTCTGTGGGGCGCGTTCATTCTGGTCGTAGACCGGGCTTTGATTAAAACCATGCAGGGCGTTCACGGTCTCGGACGGGCATTCAGGTACGCCACACCGAGGCTCTTACTCGCCCTCATTATCGGCTTGGTTGTTTCGACACCATTCACGCTCCAGATCTTCCGGAGTGAAATCGCCGTAGAAATGAAAAATATCCAGGTCGACAATCTCAGCGAATACCAAAAATCTGTAGACAAAAGCGATGTCATGACGGCCCTCAATGACAAGAGAACCAAAATCAATGAGGAGCTGGCAATCTACAGAGGGGACAAGGTCGAGGACCCCGAGGATCTCGCTCTCGCCCAGGCTCAGGCGGACTACGATGAAGCGCAGAAATCGGCAGAAGATGCACAGAGTGCCGCTCAGACCGCGAGACAGCAGAGGACCTGCGAGATCAACCCGAATAATCCTAATTGCGAGAGCTTCACCACCACGGGAGTCCCGGGGACGGGGGCCGAGGCGGAGGCCCTCGAGAAAGCGGTGGAAGCGGCGCAACAGAAATCCGAGGAAGCGGATGCGAAGAGAGATGCGGCCAAGACCGCACTGGACGCGGCCAAGGCCAATCATGAGAAAATGCGCGAGGAGAGCCAGAAGGAGCAGATCGATAAGGCACATATCACTCTCTGCGGAGAATCCGCTCCGAGAGACTCCGACCCAAGCGCGTACGGACCTGACTGCGAGGGCGGCTACCAGGGAGAACTTCACTCCCTGGAAGAGAATGTGAACACCATGCTGAGCGGCAGAGAGGCCATTCGGAACAACAACGGTCTTCTGGTGCAGATCACCGCCCTGTGGAACACAAGTTTCGACAACCCGATGGGGTTCATCTCCCACGCCGCCGTCGCGCTGCTCTTCATCATTATCGAGCTGTTCCCGGTAGGAATCAAGACCATGGTGGCGGTGCGCGGAGAGTCCCAGTACGACCGGGTCTTCCGCAAGCTCCAGGAGTCCGAGCTGGAGAAAGTGGAGGCTCATACCGCCCAGGAGCGGGATCGAATCGACCGGGAAGCTCGCAGGATCAGGGAGATCGGCGAGGACATGCTCCAACGCGAGATCGATCTCGGAAAGAGCGCCAACGAGCACGTCGCCGAGCAGATGCAGATCATACTAGACCAAACCCTCTCCCACTGGACCGAGCGGTCCCAAACGATGCTCGCCCCGTATCTCGGCGGCGTCGGCGAGAACGCTGAGCGCCCCGCCGACCCGGCTCGCCCCGAGCAGGCAGCTGCCCCGACCCGTCCCGAAGCCCGTCCTGAGCAGCCGGCCGACCTCGGTCTGCTCCCCGACGGCTCTCAACTCGCGGCCCTGGAACTGGGCGCCCGGATCGGCTCCATGGGCTCGCCGTCGGCCTCCCGCGACGCCGACCACTTCAGCAAACGCTACCGGGCGCTCCTCGCCATCCAGGACGAGGCGATCCGGCTCCAGCGGGAGGCGGACGAGCTGGCCGGCGTCGGGCTGTCCGCGGAACGGGCCCGGTTGGAAGAGATGCAGCACGAGCTCATGGCCGCGCAGACCGCGGAGAAGGAGATCGTTGCGGACATCGCCCGGCATGAGAGGGCCCTCGCCGTCGCCGAGCGGGAGAGGGCCGAGCTCGAGGAGCAGCGGGAACGCCTCGTCGGGCAGGTCAGCGAGGTCGGAGCCGAGCGCAGCCGCACACAAGACGAGGTCAATGAACTGGCTGAGCGAGTCCAGCGGAAGACCGACGAGATCAGCGTCCTGGAAGCCCACCACAGGGAGCTGAAGGGCCGCCTTGACGAGGCGAACCGTCTCTTCGATCGGCTGAGCTCTCTCGGCTCAGCGCCGATCCCCGCCGAGGCGGCGGATCTGCTGCGCAGCATCCGCGCCCTCGCCCAGGATCTGCCCGGCGAGGAGAGGGCGCCCGGAGCAGGACCTCGGCAGTAGATCCCTCCACCTCGTCCATGGAAGCCGCGCCGCGGGCGACCGGTGATTCCTACGCCGGTCGCCCGCGCCGCTCCGGCTGGGCTCCGGACTCGCTCCGGCTCCCGCGCGGCTTAGCACACTCTTATGAGTGACTCAAATCACCAAGACAAGACTAAGTATTAGTTCTTAGACAATCTCCGCGGGATTGAGCGTGTCCGTCATGGATGACGTACGATCCACACCGGCGGCGATGGTCAACGAACGAAGTGATACATCTTCCGCCCCTTCCCAGTTGAGGATCCTTGATGACCAGCACCGCTCCCTTCCCGGCCGACACCGACGACCCGCCGGTGCGGCACGCCGTTCGGGCGACGCTCCAGCTGGCGGGCCGACTGGAGGAGGCGGCGGGTTGGCGCGCCGCGGCGGGTTGGCACGCCGCCGACTTGCTGTACGGGGAAGCCGCATCAATCCGCCAGGACATCGGAGGGATCGACGCCACGGAAGCGGACCCGGAGATGGTGCGCCGGGGGTGTCTGAGCCTGGTCAGCCAGACCATGACGGCGGTGGCCGCGGCCCCCGAGGCGAAGGCGGAGTGCTGGATCACCCTGGCCGAACTCCATGAGCTGGCCGACGTGCGGACGGATTTCAGGAGGCGGGCCGCCCAGTGCCTCCTCGTAGCGCTCGAGGACGTCGAGAGGGTCGAACCCGCGCGCGCCGGACAGTGGTTCTCGAAACACAAGAAAAACCGGTTGCCGCGCCGAGCACGGCTTCTGCTGCGCCTGGCTGAACAGCGCGCCGCGGAGGGGCGCTGGAACGAGGCCACGAGCTTCGCGGAGAAGGCGTATGGGGCGTTCGTCGAGGCGAGGGAGCCGGAGTGGGCCGAGAAGTGCCGCCTGCTCGCCAAGCTCGCCAAACGCAATCTTTCGAGCCCCATAGCCGGGGGCGGAGGCGCTGGGTCCGCACAGACCGTCGTCCAGCGCTTAAGGCCGACGCCAGGCGTCAGCACCGGTCGCTCCACAGGGTCCTCTCAAGGCGCGGCAGACCCGGTGACGTCTGGAGACTCGCTGCGCAGCACACAGCGGGTTCCGCTCACCGGTGCAGAGCCCCTCGCTGCGATCCGCGATCCGAGGGTCCTGTCACTGAACGAGATGTGCGAGACCGATGAGGCCAGGAGGAAGACCGCGGGCATCACCCTCAGCGAGACCGAACGGGCCCGGCTCGACGCGGCGATCGCCCTGGCGGGGATCGCGCTGAAGCAGACCGAAATCGGCAACCACGCCGACGCCCTTCTCCTGTACGCCATGACCCGTCCGCTGTGGACCGGGATCGCAGGCGCCGAACTCGCCCGGGCGGCGTGCAGCCACGGCCTGTCGACGACCTACACCGCACTCGGCAAGTCCATTGAGGCCGACGCGGCGGCGCAGACCGCCCGCGGGCTCGTGAACGCGATACCAGACGGCGAGCCGTATCGGGGCGCCTGCCTGACCCGAGTCGACGACCTGCGTTCGATCGTCGAGACGCACTACCCCCGGCTCGACGGCGGCGAGACGGATCCCGCGATGACGGCAGACATGCTTCTGGAACTCACCGAGTGCTCCTTCCGGCTGGCCCGCGATGAGCATCACGGCGCCGATCTCGACGCCGACGTGCTGAGAAGCACCATGAAAATGGCCCACCGCGCTCGCTTCCACCTCGAGCCGAGAGCGGTCTGGACGCCCGCGGCCAAGGTCAAGCTCGCCCGCTGCGACTTCATCCTCGGGACTTGCATGGTCCTCGCCGTTGGACACGGACACCCCGTCGGCGGTCTTCCCGTCCAGGCGGAGGACGCCTGGGCCTCCTTCCTCGCCTCGGACGTCCTCGCCGAGGCTGGGGCCGGCGGCGGTCGAGACGCCGACGACGGTGAGAACGGCTCCGGTCGGGGCGACGGCCGCAGAAGAAGGACCGGCGCGGCGGATCTGAACGCCCGGTGCGCCGCCATCGTCCCACTCATGGCGGGACTCGACGCCTTCGCCGCGGTGAGCGGTCGCAGCGCCGTGCTCAAGGACTCCCTCGAGATGTTCCTCAACGCCTCCGTGAGGACGGTGGCGGCATGAGAGCCGCATTGACGCCCCGGGGGCTCTCGCCACCGCCCTCCTCACCTTCCCGACCACCCAATTGCTGACCACGATCTGAGAGAGGATGTTCGAATGAGCGAGGGTGCGCAGCGGCCCCCTTTTCCCCATATATTTCAAACGGGCGAGTTGATTCTAAAACGCTATAGGATCAGGGCCTTCATGTGTCATAACGCGGGCGCCAACAGGTACGTGTACGATGCCGTGGCCATCTGCGACGATTCCAGACTCGGCCTGCATCGAGGGGACCGGGTGGTCGTCAAGGTGGTCTCACCGACGGACGCCGCCGCGGCGCAGAATGAGTACGACCTCCTGCGCGCCACCATCACCAACTGGTGGGACGCCAGCGTGGCCGAACCGGTCGAGGTCAATGGGACGTATATCGTCACCCGCTTCGTCGAGGGACGCTCTCTGCAGGATATTCTCGACGAATCGGGCGGTTGTCTTCCGGCTGCTCGGGCGATCAATCTGGCGCACAGCACCCTCCGGGCGCTCGATGTCCTCCACAGGCCGCGAGAAGAGGCCCTGCGCGGACTCGTCCACAGGGACATCAAGCCGGAGAATATCATGGTGAAAAATCCTGGAACTTCCGAGGAGCGCGTCGTCCTCATCGATTTCGGGATCTCCTCCACGGTCACGGAGGCCGCCGGCGGCCCTCTGGTGGCGACATGGCCCTACGCCTCTCCCGAGCAGCGTCTCGATCCCGAGAAGATCTCAGCGCGGTCAGACATTTTCGCCACGGGCGTCGTGCTCTACGAGATGCTCTCGGGTCACAGACCTTTCGGCAACGGCATCCACGAATTCCCACGGGACGAAGACGTGCGATTGCTCGGCATTAGCTGTCCGGACGGACATCAGAGGCAGGTCGACGCGATCAACGACATCCTCAAGCGGGCGCTCATGATGGATCCGAGCCGGCGGTACTCAGAGGCGCGGGAGATGAGCCGCGAGCTGGAACTGGTCGGGAGCACCGAATTCAAGGTGGCTCTGCGTCCGGATGGTCCCATTTTGAACCTGGGCTCATATCCCGTGCCCGTTCCCACAGTATCCTCTCCCCCCGTGCCTGTTCCCCCCGTGCATAGCACCACGCCCTTCCCTCGTGATCAGGTGAGAAATAACATCATCCCTCCTCCCCCTGTGTACGAGCCGCCGCCCCTGGACGACAAGTACATCGAGCTCATCAACCGCGCCATAAGGCACCGAAACCCCCATGACTGGGGACCCCTGGTCGAGTCCGCTGTGACGCGGCATGCCCGAGAGACGGCGAAAGAGGCTTACCAGAGCTACCCGATCTGCCGTTTTCTTCGCCTTCTCCGCGGGAGCTCGTGGCTCGACGTCCGGATCGTCAGGGCCATCGACTCCGCCGGCAAGTTCGTGCTGACGGGTGATGAAGTGAATGGTCTGACCAATGACCAGAACGCCCTGCTGGCGCGAGAGCACATCGCAAGCTATGATGCTGAAGTGCACAGACAGGCCCAGGACGACGCGTCCAGAACCTCGAAGCACATCATGTCCTTGCTGTCGTTCATCGGGATCGTCATCCTGCTGATCTGCATATTTGGGAGTCTATTATGACATGGTCCAATACTTCCTCCGCAACACCCCCGGAACCTCCTGACGAAAAGGAGAATATGGAGGACTGCGATCTCTGCAGTTCGCCGAGGGCGTGGCTGCGGATCGAGGAACGCGACGGCTTCGGAGTGAGCCGTCAGTCGATTCGAATTCTCGAGGTCGATCACGAGGAGAACTGCTGGCAGTCCCCGGGAACGGATCTGAGCGTCGCCCCGTCCCACTCATACGATGTGTGCGCTCATGGTCACGTCAGAGAGACCGGCCGCACAGGGGATCGCATCAAGGTGTGCCTTCTGGGTCCAGTTGGCGGTGGCAAGTCTCAGCTCCGGGAAACGCTTATGAGAATCCAGGTGTCGCCTCTGGCGGGTTCGGGCGGCCAAGCTACCCCCTTCGCCAATGTCAGGCTGATGTCGACCGGAAACCCCTTCAGCCCGCTTCCCGCAAAAAGTAGGAAAACTATTATCGCAACGCAGGCAACGTCTGGGTATGGCCTACGGGAGACGATTGAACGGCGTCTCCAGAATATATTCGAAACATCCAGCGTATTCGGAACATCTGATGACGTTATCGCCGGTTTTGAGGCAGTCCTTCACAACGCTCTCAGAGCCACAAACGAAGGCCAGGTATATACCGATGAGCAACTGAACTCTTGGCTGGAGACGTGGGGCCGAGGACGTCCACCGTACCTGCGGCCGGTTCATGTCATCTATCACGGGAACAACCTGGACGGGAAGGACTCTGACGACTTCGAGGTCGCCTTCGTGGACCTGCCGGGGGAGGCGGCTGATGCGTGGACGAACCCCAATGCGGAGAACTATGTGGGATCCTTCGCCGATGTCAAACAGCTGTACCGATCGGCGCATCTTGTCGCGGTCATCGACCCGCTCGCCGCGGGATGGTGTTTCAAGCGACTGAAGGATTCTCTCGCCCTGCGTCTGTCCATGCGTCCGGTCGGGACACCAACTCAGGACGACTTGTCCGCCCGCGTATATCAGGCGGGTGAGGCGATCAAAAGCCTGATCGCGGTCATGACCGACACCCTGTCTAAGGAGCGTTCTTCGGTGAGTGCCACTCTGGTTCTCACTAAGTGCGACGCCATCCGGCTCGTCCTTGAGAAGACCTCGCAGAACGATGGCGAGCTCGGCCGGTGGGAGGATATCATCCCGCGAGGCTCTCGTCGTGCTTTCGAGGACTGCGCGTTGGCCGCGTTCAATAGATGCACCGCCTGGGATGCGCATAACGTGGACCCCAACACATGGGAATTCATGAACGCGGTGTCTGCACTGCCTCCTGACCGGCAGATGAGGATTGTGCGAAGCATACTCGCACAGCTGTCCGACCCGCAGGTCTTCTGGGCCCTCGCCCACTCCGAAGATGAAACCATTGAGTTGAGTTTCGACGAGAAATTTGTGATCCCCGCTACTATTCCTCTGACAACGAGGCGTCCGACAGCGCCCAGTCAGACGGCGACTCCGGCTCACGGATTCACAGTGCCAGTGCCGACGATGACTTACGGGAACACCTTGACCGTGCCGACGAGCAACGCCACATGGAATGCCGGTCTGGGCGTCTACCGCTTGCAGATGCGTGATGTGCTGAGCGCTGTTATGGTGAGCTCACTCTTGTCAACGATCGTGGGTAAGAACACCGTCGCTCAACTTTTGGGACCAAAGTTGCTGGTGCGTTTCGCCCTGACGAGCGCCTGGACTCGTGTGGGCGAGGACGGCGCGGAATTGAACGACCCCTCTGACGAGGATGCCGGATGCATCCAGCTCTACCGGTACATTTTGTCCCCGTTCCTGGGGCATGAGGTACGCACATGAGCTGGTTGGTCGATGTTAAGAGGCAGATCGCAGGGAGCGGGTTCCAAACGGATCCTGATCTCACAAGCGAGATGACCCGTGCGGAACGACAGACACTGGGCCGAGTCTCTCGCGGTTTCAACCAGTTGAGTGTCGATATGTCCACGCAGCCGCGGGCTCTGCATTCGACGACTTTCGTTTTCGATAACCCGACGGGCCGCTGGGGCGCCGTCGTCGTCGGATCGGGCGGCGAGTACGGCGAGACCGGCGCCATTCAGACAGTGCTGGCACCCGAGGGCATATCACTAGTGGATGTGGCGCGCTGGGTGCTGGGAGCTCTGTCCTACAGACCGTTGCTCTCACCACAGTTTTTCAGCAATGATGGGAAGAACTTGATCGCACGGGACTCGACCGCACGAGTCGATCCGGGTGCACTGGTGCAGACTCTGACCATCATGTTGAGGATGAATCAGGAACACCGTTACACACTGCTCGATGTGCCGGGGGCGCAGGACGAGCAGGCGCTTATAGCGCTTATGAGAGCAGTACCGGAGGATCTGGCACGGCTAGTGCGCTGGTCGACCGCTTACCCCCACAGCGATCGTAATAGGAATAATAAGATCGTCACCTGTCAGTGGCCCGAAGAACTCGCACAGCGTCATCCGGACGAGTACAAGTCCGTCATGTTGCGCGTATCGCCCATGCCGGTCGTCGAAGTGCCGAGGAGTTTGGGCTGGTACGCACAACTGATCTGTCAGGGTCGCATCGGGACAGACATCCGGCAGAGGGCCGAGGAGGAGTATAGGGCGAAGCTCAACGACATCAACCTCGACGCCTCTCAATGGGAATGGGCCACGCAAACGTGGGTTGAGGTCCTGGAGGATCTGCGCCCGCTGGCCGACGACGAATTGGAGTGGGTTCTCAGCCCTGAGGCCCCCGCCTCCGTCCTCAAACGCTGGGACAAGGACGCGACCCTGCGTTTACTCCGCATGCGGCCCGAATGCCTGCATCAGTTGCTCACTCATCCCGTCAAAACGGTTCACGATTCGGCGTGGAAAGTCGTCCTCCAAGAGAGAGCTTTCTACACCGATTTGGTGAGATGGCAGGTTGAAGCTATCAGGACAGGGCAGTCCGCACCGTTGGAGGTTGCTGGTTCGACGTGGTGTACGAGCCTGGTGAAAGATGTTCTCGATGAGGTTAAAGGGCAGACGCCCGCCTCGGAATGGGGTCCCCAGGCTGAACGCTGGATTAAATCGCTCGACCTCAACCCGCGAGACTATGAGGCCTCCCTGCCCCTGTGGCAGGAGAGGGTCGTTGATCGCTTCAAACGCGATCCCGCTCGCGTTGATGAGCTCCTCAGTTACGCGCAGACTGCGTCTGATGGCGCCGGGGCGCTCATCAAAGCCGCGCAGCAGGCTCCGGAGTCCTTGGGATTTTTGCTTCTTCGACTGTGGCAGGAGCCAGTGACCGGAGTGACATGGAATGTGCTCCTGGACAATGCGCTGCAGTCAAAGACCGCGCCCGACCGAATTATCGAGATCCTGAGACTCATTGATAATGCGGCTCTGCTGAGCAGGAGTCCGGCACCTTCAACAAGAACCATACAATCTCAAACCCGGAGCCGTGACATCTATGACGTGGCCCCCGAGACTTCCATACCGATCGAGTTGAGACGGGATATCGTTAAGCACTTTATGAACAACGTATCGCCGCTCGTGCTAGAGGATGTTGCGAACGCGCTCCTCGCCTTCGAGTACGCTCAGCCGCTGCCATCGGTGCGTTCGATCCCAAACACTTCGACAGCCGTACACGGGGAACCCTCTCCCGTCCAACCACAGTATCAGCCCGGGAGAAGAACGGAACCCCGACTGCCGAGCGCTCCTAACGGAGAGCAGACTCGTCACCCATTTTTTTCGGAGAATTCCGTGTGGCCGCTGTGGGTGAGTCTTGGCCTCAATGCGGTTCTGCTTTTCGTGGTGTTCGTCCTCATTTTACTCTAGCTTTTCGTAAGCAGTTATCCCCTTTCTCGCCTATTGAAAATAGTTATCGTTATATGATGAGGAAGATGTGATATTCGCGAAAACTGTTCACCGGGCAGGAGCTGTCGAGTTGGCGGGTTAAGTTTTGACGCGGATGAAGGATGAAGAGCGTCTAGTTCATCATTCTCGATCGGAATCAGCATCAACGGCCCGCCAGTATATTTCCTCCGCCCGATCGTGATCATTCCGGACCATCCGTAGAAAGTCTGCGTAGTTGCGAAGGGTGCGGGTATCGGCGGGGTTTTTATCGATGGTCCGCCGGTACATCTCCTCCGCCCGATCGTAATCGTGGCGCACATTCTTGAGGAAGTCGGCGTAGTTGCCGAGGTTGTGGGCGTTGTTTGGGTCGGATTGGATGGCCCGATCATACATTCTCTCCGCCCGGCCGTAGTCACAACGTACATTCTTAAGGAAGACGGCGTAGACGCCAAGAATATCAGCGTTGGAAGGATCGGC
>ERZ773068.625-NODE-625-length-18776-cov-7.327493_pt1 | contig 18776 bp, 15 predicted proteins | sample MGYA00580620_ERZ773068 | MGnify/ENA primary metagenome ERZ773068 (study PRJEB29015, sample SAMEA2737983) | human oral metagenome | biome: human oral; feature: human-associated habitat; material: dental | place: China | collected 2101 ... | reverse complement strand
AAGGCTTAGGTATCGACCGTCTCGCCATGCTTTACGCCAACGCCCCATCCATCCGAGATGTGATTTTATTCCCGGCAATGCGTCAGAAATAATCAAAATCAAATCATCCAAAAAAGGAAGTCATTCGACTTCCTTTTTATTTACCCTTTATTTCCACCAATAAATTTCCCTTTTAAGAATAATAGGTTAAGCACTGCAAATATAAAAGGGATTTTATTATGTAAATACGCCTATAGCTTGGTATATCAAGCATTTTCAATTAAAATGTCTACTTCACTGCCGAATAGGCAGCTTAGAAATTGAGGCACTAGAGCCTGATTTTGTGCCGATGCTTCACTGCCGAATAGGCAGCTTAGAAACTTGAATCGTATCTCGATCATGTGATGAAAAACTTCACTGCCGAATAGGCAGCTTAGAAATTAAAAAGCGTGGTTACAACATCATCAGCAAACTTCACTGCCGAATAGGCAGCTTAGAAATGCCAAAGCCAGGTTTTAGGGCGGATAATGTGCTTCACTGCCGAATAGGCAGCTTAGAAAGTATTTGTTCACAACATCCAACAGCGCCAAGCCTTCACTGCCGAATAGGCAGCTTAGAAATCCTGCTCTTTCATTGCATCAATTTGTTCAAACTTCACTGCCGAATAGGCAGCTTAGAAAATAAAAAAAGGCTCAAAAGGCAGTCAAATTTTCTTCACTGCCGAATAGGCAGCTTAGAAATTTATATCATTCGCTTTAATTATTGTTTCAAGCTTCACTGCCGAATAGGCAGCTTAGAAAAAATTTCTCAACGTTTTGAGCAATCCGTTTACCTTCACTGCCGAATAGGCAGCTTAGAAAACATCGGGTCGGAGCTTAAAAGTTATTTGCTTCTTCACTGCCGAATAGGCAGCTTAGAAAATTATGGGCTTTTTTCTTTTGTTATCCGCCCGCTTCACTGCCGAATAGGCAGCTTAGAAAACACCACGACGCCACGCCGCATTGGCATATTTCTTCACTGCCGAATAGGCAGCTTAGAAAGTAATCGGCATTGATGAAATAGGTGTGGTTGTCTTCACTGCCGAATAGGCAGCTTAGAAAATATACGCAATCGCGACTTGATATTGCTCCATCTTCACTGCCGAATAGGCAGCTTAGAAAAATTAGGCATTTCAAGTCTATTACAACCAAATCTTCACTGCCGAATAGGCAGCTTAGAAAAAAAGACAGATTAAGTGTTTTAGCGAAGTCGGCCTTCACTGCCGAATAGGCAGCTTAGAAATGTGCGCCTAATTCTGCAATCGAATCTTTAGACTTCACTGCCGAATAGGCAGCTTAGAAAAATGCAGCAATTTGCATTTACAACAGGGAAAACTTCACTGCCGAATAGGCAGCTTAGAAAAAGATTCTTGACGGCCAAAAAAAGTGTCTACAACTTCACTGCCGAATAGGCAGCTTAGAAATTTAATTAGGCGCTTTGGCACATCAACCTTTTCTTCACTGCCGAATAGGCAGCTTAGAAATAAAGAACGTTATCGTTATCAATTAATAAATCCTTCACTGCCGAATAGGCAGCTTAGAAATATGCCATTACCGCTTTGAGCCTTTTTTTGCTCTTCACTGCCGAATAGGCAGCTTAGAAATATTGACCCGTCCGCCTACCCTGAGGACTGGGCTTCACTGCCGAATAGGCAGCTTAGAAAAACAGTTTTTAAGTGGACTAACGGCACAAAAACTTCACTGCCGAATAGGCAGCTTAGAAATTTAACGGAATAAGTTAGAAAATCATCACCTACTTCACTGCCGAATAGGCAGCTTAGAAAAATCCAAAACGAGAGCGGCGTTGATGATAAGGCTTCACTGCCGAATAGGCAGCTTAGAAATTTGGTTAAGAGATATTGAGCGATTAATAATGCTTCACTGCCGAATAGGCAGCTTAGAAAACTCATAAAGATCACTTTCTGGTGGGATGGTCCTTCACTGCCGAATAGGCAGCTTAGAAATTTTTCGTCAGCTTTTTGAATCACCTCTTTATTCTTCACTGCCGAATAGGCAGCTTAGAAAATGGCGAGGGGAGAAAATCCCGTATCGCATCACTTCACTGCCGAATAGGCAGCTTAGAAATTATTACCAAGAATATCTTTAGCTACTGCATTCTTCACTGCCGAATAGGCAGCTTAGAAATACATTGCTTTTTATAAGCACAAACGGGAACGCTTCACTGCCGAATAGGCAGCTTAGAAAATTAAGGGTTAAACGAGAACCACTATAATTAACTTCACTGCCGAATAGGCAGCTTAGAAATCTACCTGTCCAAGATTTATGAATTACCTCAACTTCACTGCCGAATAGGCAGCTTAGAAAATTTGCCGACCCTTTGAATTATCAAGTATGTTCTTCACTGCCGAATAGGCAGCTTAGAAACTTATTTAACTGGACGGGACTATAAACGATGTCTTCACTGCCGAATAGGCAGCTTAGAAATCTGAAATCATATCGACCGCTATTAGAATATTCTTCACTGCCGAATAGGCAGCTTAGAAAGAAGTAGATGATGACACAGTTAAAATATTAAACTTCACTGCCGAATAGGCAGCTTAGAAATCAAGAGGGGAAGATTTTACATACCGGGAAAACTTCACTGCCGAATAGGCAGCTTAGAAATTAATCCATTCAATTTGTTTTGGATCATCTCCCTTCACTGCCGAATAGGCAGCTTAGAAAAATGCAGCTTGCTCGTTACCGGCAGCAATAAACTTCACTGCCGAATAGGCAGCTTAGAAATTACCCCAGTCGGCACCGGCGGCTTATCGATAGCTTCACTGCCGAATAGGCAGCTTAGAAACAAACGTGCAGCGCTTGACTTGCACTGTTTAGCTTCACTGCCGAATAGGCAGCTTAGAAAACCGCCAACAAGTTTTTGGATACGTTTGATAACTTCACTGCCGAATAGGCAGCTTAGAAAAGCTAAAGGCGAGGTTATTAAGCTCTCGAGTACTTCACTGCCGAATAGGCAGCTTAGAAATCATGCGTTGATTTCGGATGATACTTGAGATCCTTCACTGCCGAATAGGCAGCTTAGAAATATCAGATCCATTAAATGCACCAAGTGTAGATCTTCACTGCCGAATAGGCAGCTTAGAAACACTGAAATTTCTTATAACCACCATGCCGATTCTTCACTGCCGAATAGGCAGCTTAGAAACTAACATCTCATCCGGCAACCTATCCAATGGCGCTTCACTGCCGAATAGGCAGCTTAGAAACTTCTCCCCGATATTTTTAGTTAATTCGGCGTCTTCACTGCCGAATAGGCAGCTTAGAAATTTCGGATTGATGAAGAATTTAGTAAAAGGGTCTTCACTGCCGAATAGGCAGCTTAGAAATATACAAAATATTGCCCAAATGTTTTTCTTGCACTTCACTGCCGAATAGGCAGCTTAGAAAGTTATGACCTGTATTTAACGCTTCAAAATAGTCTTCACTGCCGAATAGGCAGCTTAGAAATAAATCTTCCCACCATATTTCGCCTACCGTGTCTTCACTGCCGAATAGGCAGCTTAGAAAATATTAGGAAAATTACTCCTGTGCTTATCAAGCTTCACTGCCGAATAGGCAGCTTAGAAACGATAACGGGACATGGGCTCAAGGACGTACGCTCTTCACTGCCGAATAGGCAGCTTAGAAATTTCATTTTCATTGCAATATCATTGATTGTGTCTTCACTGCCGAATAGGCAGCTTAGAAATGTCTTTTGTGATTAATGATGATTGCAGTGTACTTCACTGCCGAATAGGCAGCTTAGAAATGCGATGATGAAACAGGTTATATGATTAGCCACTTCACTGCCGAATAGGCAGCTTAGAAAAATGCTAAATTTGATTGTTTTAGCAATATTGACTTCACTGCCGAATAGGCAGCTTAGAAATTAGGCTTTATTAAATTATGAGATTTAAAATACTTCACTGCCGAATAGGCAGCTTAGAAAAATTTGTTTTTATGGCAGCACTTTCCGAAATGCTTCACTGCCGAATAGGCAGCTTAGAAATCATTAGATGGGTTTCCTGACTCGTTATTATCCTTCACTGCCGAATAGGCAGCTTAGAAAGGAATTGCGAGCCAACTGCAACACCCGCGCAACTTCACTGCCGAATAGGCAGCTTAGAAATGTCGAGCTGTCAAAGCCTAAAATACTTGGTTCTTCACTGCCGAATAGGCAGCTTAGAAAACAATCGGGGCTTAAAATTTCAGAAAGAATGAACTTCACTGCCGAATAGGCAGCTTAGAAAACCAAGCCAATCGCCTAGTACCCCGCCGATTGCTTCACTGCCGAATAGGCAGCTTAGAAAGGTTAAAATAGCAAATTGTACGATTGGTTTTACTTCACTGCCGAATAGGCAGCTTAGAAACTATCTTGGCGGAATGAAGGTATGTGATGCCGCTTCACTGCCGAATAGGCAGCTTAGAAAAGCAAAACATTTTTGAACAACTTATTAACTCACTTCACTGCCGAATAGGCAGCTTAGAAATTGCTAATTTAGCCATTAAGTCAATGGCCCGATCTTCACTGCCGAATAGGCAGCTTAGAAATGCTCAATTTTGTCTAATTGTTCGATTGTTTCCTTCACTGCCGAATAGGCAGCTTAGAAATTGCGGTGTTAAGTTCCGGATGTTGCTAAACGCTTCACTGCCGAATAGGCAGCTTAGAAATACTCTAGTTAGCATTTTTACTATTATTCCGGCTTCACTGCCGAATAGGCAGCTTAGAAATTCATCTAACACTGCTTTTTCTGCATCATTTTCTTCACTGCCGAATAGGCAGCTTAGAAAAAGAGAGGCAGCGGACTCGATTTTGTCATCACCTTCACTGCCGAATAGGCAGCTTAGAAAAATCGCAATACCTGCAATCGCCTTGCGGTCTCCTTCACTGCCGAATAGGCAGCTTAGAAACGCCGCCTAAACCATTAAAAAATTTATTTAAACTTCACTGCCGAATAGGCAGCTTAGAAATAAACATCACCCAAAGAGGGCTGGATGTTGCCCTTCACTGCCGAATAGGCAGCTTAGAAAGCCATCCGCGGAAAGCTAATCGGAAACGTTACCTTCACTGCCGAATAGGCAGCTTAGAAATTAGAAACGACTTGCCCTCAATGTAAAATGGTCTTCACTGCCGAATAGGCAGCTTAGAAATTCATCAATTAAATTAAGTTTTCTAATATTTCCTTCACTGCCGAATAGGCAGCTTAGAAATTTTTTCGGATTAACTATAAAAAGCGCGGGGACTTCACTGCCGAATAGGCAGCTTAGAAATTATCTTAAAACGAACGGAGGATATTTTGAAACTTCACTGCCGAATAGGCAGCTTAGAAAAAGAAAAAAACGCTTTAGTGCCTAAAGTAAAGCTTCACTGCCGAATAGGCAGCTTAGAAATGAGTGGTGTCGCGTTACTGTATATCGCTTTATCTTCACTGCCGAATAGGCAGCTTAGAAATTGACCGACAAAGTTTGCCGGCGGCTTAAAACCTTCACTGCCGAATAGGCAGCTTAGAAAGTACATTGTGGGTAAATCAGCCGGTTACTTAACTTCACTGCCGAATAGGCAGCTTAGAAAACAAAAAGAGGGTATTGTTGATGGCAGTGCGACTTCACTGCCGAATAGGCAGCTTAGAAAACTTTGCCCGGGCGCGGTCTTAGCACTCGCCCCTTCACTGCCGAATAGGCAGCTTAGAAATTTCGGATTGATGAAGAATTTAGTAAAAGGGTCTTCACTGCCGAATAGGCAGCTTAGAAAAAAAACATTTTCTGCATTATCAAAACTACCTCCTTCACTGCCGAATAGGCAGCTTAGAAATCCTGGGAGCGCATTACTGTCAGTCTCACTACCTTCACTGCCGAATAAGCAGCTTAGAAATGAAAGTGTTGATCTAGATCAAGGTTGGAGTGCTTCACTGCCGAATAGGCAGCTTAGAAATACGGCAAAAAGTCGAGGCGCAGTTTGAGGGCCTTCACTGCCGAATAGGCAGCTTAGAAATAAAGCGGACTTTGTGGATAATTACGTATCCGCTTCACTGCCGAATAGGCAGCTTAGAAATTAGTAGTTGGAATTTAATAATTTTTGCATCACTTCACTGCCGAATAGGCAGCTTAGAAATAAATCCGATTGATGCCCGCTGCCCGAATTGGCTTCACTGCCGAATAGGCAGCTTAGAAAAATCGTCTATAACACTTCGTGGCAAATTTGGTCTTCACTGCCGAATAGGCAGCTTAGAAAAATCGATGTAGTCAAAATCCCACTCAAAACCCCTTCACTGCCGAATAGGCAGCTTAGAAATTTATTCAAGCCCTCACCGCAAGGGCTTAGTACTTCACTGCCGAATAGGCAGCTTAGAAATAAGGAGTAAAAAAATGAAAAAATTAATCATTCTTCACTGCCGAATAGGCAGCTTAGAAATATAAATTACTGACTGCCGAGCACGAATTTGACTTCACTGCCGAATAGGCAGCTTAGAAATTGTTGTTTTTGCTTTCGCTGTTTTGCTTGTACTTCACTGCCGAATAGGCAGCTTAGAAAACCAACACCGCAGCTAACATCACAAACAATTACTTCACTGCCGAATAGGCAGCTTAGAAAATTCATAGCCTGTTAAATCTACATCAGCTTGCCTTCACTGCCGAATAGGCAGCTTAGAAAGACAAAGCTGATGCAAAAGACAACGTATACAACTTCACTGCCGAATAGGCAGCTTAGAAAAAAGACCGATAAAAAATACCGCAATGGACACTCTTCACTGCCGAATAGGCAGCTTAGAAAATTACCAAGCAGCTTAACTCAATCACCGAAAACTTCACTGCCGAATAGGCAGCTTAGAAAAATCAGAGCGGATGGAAAGCCACTTATTAAAACTTCACTGCCGAATAGGCAGCTTAGAAACACGCCGTCAGGGCAACGCATTAGATCGTCTACTTCACTGCCGAATAGGCAGCTTAGAAATAAAACTTTTGCGGTTACACTGTGTTTTTCGACTTCACTGCCGAATAGGCAGCTTAGAAATTAAAGGCAGTAACAAATACTGACTGGGGATTCTTCACTGCCGAATAGGCAGCTTAGAAAATAAACCGTCACCATCGTTGGTAACACCCTTGCTTCACTGCCGAATAGGCAGCTTAGAAAATGTTCAATTTGTGTGGTAGTTTTTTACCGCTCTTCACTGCCGAATAGGCAGCTTAGAAAATGGGAGATTTTATTAGCGGTCGTAATTGATACTTCACTGCCGAATAGGCAGCTTAGAAAAAGAAAGACACCAACGCCGTGCGAAATTGAAACTTCACTGCCGAATAGGCAGCTTAGAAATGTTTTGCTGATGACGCAAAAATGCTTTCGTCCTTCACTGCCGAATAGGCAGCTTAGAAATCGAGCGCAAATTGCAGAATGTATGAGTGGGGCTTCACTGCCGAATAGGCAGCTTAGAAATTGTAAACCCAACCTTTACGAGCCAAGAAATCCTTCACTGCCGAATAGGCAGCTTAGAAATTTCTTTATGCTTGTAAGGCTCAAGCCCTTATCTTCACTGCCGAATAGGCAGCTTAGAAATCATCAATTCGGGATTTTTCCGCCTCAAGCTCCTTCACTGCCGAATAGGCAGCTTAGAAAGGCACAAGACGGCGGAACCGTTAAAGAGCGTTCTTCACTGCCGAATAGGCAGCTTAGAAATAGTGTACTTTTAGATACTAAATTACCAAAAGCTTCACTGCCGAATAGGCAGCTTAGAAAAGCAAGTGGGCGAGTAGAATTTTGATTGTTACCTTCACTGCCGAATAGGCAGCTTAGAAAGATAATTTCTGTGGTGTAGCGGTCTTGCCCATCCTCACTACCAAATAAGAAGATTAGAAATCGGGCAAGAAGCAGGATATAAGGAGAATATTTTTCACTGCTGAACGGGTAGATCATTAAAGCACTTGCCGGTTTTCAAGACCGACTACACTAGTCTTTCCCAAATAAATTAAACATCTTTTTAAGATATGACACGATCACAACTCTATACAGTCATAAAAACTAAATTCAAAAAATTTCGTGATAAAGCTCTCAATTTCGTAATTTTTTAATTGTCCTTAATATAATTAGCTATAAAACTGTTCCAACTAAAAATATATTTACCATGGATAAAACGATGATAACGAAAGCAACAATAATAAAAGCCATCCAGCAATTTCTTGTTGAACAAAATCATAAGAAATCAGAAGCCGATAGGAAAAAACTAGAAAATGCCAATCTTTCAGATAAAGAGGAATTACTAAAAAAAATTGCCGACTACGACGAAAAATATCGTTTTGATGTTTGGATTCCAAATGCGGCGCTTGTTTTAGCAAAACAGCTTTATTTTGGAACGCATATTTCTCGCGGCATTCATTCTTCCTCAAAAGGGGACAACGTAAATTTTCAATCTGCTCCGACGCTTCCTCCTGAACTTGTCGGTTCGCAATTAATCCCTAAATTAGAACTTGATGCAAATGGAAACGCGGCGGCACTTCCTTTGGCCGGTTTCTTTAATATTATTGTTGATTTAGAAAAAGGGACTACGCTGAAAGAATTGCTACTCACCGATGATCCTCGTCTAGAAGGCTGTTTTGCAGATGATCCTGAATTATCAAATCAATATAAAGTCTGCTTTCAAAATGCCTTAAAAGGTGATTTAACAAAACCGAGCAGCGATGAACGTAATAAACAAATTTTATGGGTAAATCACCCCGACCCTCAAGAAGATAACTACACTTGTTTAGTACCGTTACATCCATCCTCGTTAACAAACCATTTTTATTATAAAATCAATCAATTACGTTACTCCGACACGAACAAGCAGGCATTATCCAACCGCTATAAAAAAGATACGGAACAGTTTTCCTACACAACACTGCAAGGTATTGGCGTCACTGTTCTTGGTGGCACCAAGCCGCAAAATGTTAGCCAACTGACCAGTAATCAAGGCGGACGAAATTATTTGCTTCCTTCCCTTCCCCCAATTTTTAAATCGCAAGAACAGATACGCTTAACCGAAAAACAAACGACAATCTTTAACCGCCGTTTAGCTTATGCTTGTCGTGAGAGCTTTAATCTGTTGTATGAAGTTGTTGGAGCGGAAAAGAATATCTATCCGGAAAGAGACAAGCGCAAGTTTGCACTAGAGTTAATTGCGCAAACGGTTTTAATGCAGGTTGAGCGTATTCAAAAAACCCATCCGGCAGGCTGGAGTAAAGACTATTCGCTCAACGAATATCAAAAGTACTGGTTAGATCCAGGTCGTGCCGAACTTGATGGTGAAGAGATCTTCCGACAACATGCTGAACAAGATAATTGGAGTGCTGAAATCATTCGTCAATTTGCGCTGTGGATTAATGCTTGCCTAAAATGGCGTTTCAAATCCATTCAACAAGATTTTGCAACACCGGAATACAACCAATGGTGCAGAGATATGGAACAAGCCATTGCCGCACAAGCCCGCTTAAATAAATAAGGATCCAATATGAACGCTGATTTTTATCTGGTTTTCAAACACATTAATATTCAGTCCGCCAATGCCATTTCGGGTCCTTTAAGCTATGGTTTTCCTGCCATCAGCGGATTTGTCGGTGCAATACATGCATTGAGCCGTAAATTCAATGGCGAAGCGCTATTAAATGGCGTCATGATTGTCTGCCATCATCATGAGTTACAAGCTTATCAATCCACTTCATTTTCCGACCGCACTTTTATTCAAACCCGCAATCCAATAAGAAGAAATGGAGAAACGGCTCCGATTATTGAAGAAGGCAAAGTACATTTAAACGTTTCTTTGGTCGTTGAAGTACGAATTCCCGACAGAGCACTTTCTCGTCACATCAAAAATGACGCCGATTGTGATGAAGCTAAAGATTTCTTATCAAAGTGCAAAACACAGCTTATGCAACAACGGATTGCCGGCGGTTCCGTTTTCAGTATTGAAGACGTTCAGTTACGTCATATTGAGGAAGAATGGATAATCAAAAGCCAATTACTTCCAGGATTTGTGTTGGTGGATGCGCAAGCCGAACTGATTGAAATCACAAAAGAATTGCAACAAGGCTTCAAACAAGGGGACTTCGTTATTTTAGAAGCGAAGCCTGACAGTACCGCATTAGATGCATTGATCGAAACGGCAATGTTGCACCATATTCCCAATCACCCGGATGCCAAAGCAAATGAATGGCAAAGTTACAGCATTAAACAAGGCAGAGGTTGGCTTGTGCCAATACCTGTGGGCTATCAAGCGATTTCCCCGATGTTTGATGCTGGACAGCTACAACATTGCCGCACACAGGATTACCCGAGCCAATATGTGGAAACCTTATATAGCTTAGGCAAATGGGTTTTCCCACTTAATTTACCGCAAGATTTATCCCGCTGTTTTTGGCGTTATACCGAACCTAAGAATGGCTTATACCTCATTTCACAAGGAGACCAATAATGAGCAAACTTACAACCCCAAGCGTACTCGCTTTTGAACGTAATTTAGATATTTCCGATGCTGTTTTTACACAATGTAACAGCCAAGATAAAAATCCCATTGAACAACCCGTTCAGATTCGTGAAAAATCTGTCCGAGGAACGATTTCTAATCGTCTTAAAAATACTATTACGAATGATCCGACAAAATTAGATGCAGAAATTCAAAAACCTAATTTACAACGAGTCGATGTCGCTACGTTAAATGATCAAAATGACATTCTAATTGCCCGCTTCACTTGCAAAGTTTTGCCATTTAATGGCAAACCTTGCGTATGTAACGATCAGGATTATCAAAATAAACTCATTAAAACTATAGAAAGTTATGTTGCAACTCAAGGTTTTTCAGAATTAGCCAAACGCTATGCAGCCAATATTGCCAATGCCCGTTGGTTGTGGCGTAATCGAATGAATGCGGAAAGCATTAAAATTGATGTCGAATTTAACGGTAAAACACTTACTTTTAATAACGCGAAAGCCTTTTCATTAAATCATTTTGATGATGAATCCGCCGAACTCAATACACTTGCTGAACTCATTGAAAAAGGCCTAAGTGGCCAAGAATTTGTCATTCTCAATGTAACGGCTTACGCCCAAATGGGTTACGGTCAAGAAGTTTATCCGTCACAAGAACTTATTTTGGATACTAATAATCGCAAAAGTAAAATTCTTTACGAAATTAATAACAAAGCCGCAATGCATTCACAAAAAGTGAGTAATGCAATCCGTACCATTGATACATGGTATAAATCCAATGCTGAATTTCCAATTGCTATCGAGCCCTATGGTGCAGTAACCACACTAGGAACAGCGTTTCGCCAGCCAAAAGAAAAATTGGATTTTTATTCATTATTTGATAACTGGATCCTTAATGACAAAACACCGGAAATTGAACAACAACACTATGTAGTTAGTGTGCTTATCCGAGGTGGTGTATTTGGTGCAAGCGGTAAGGAATAACCATGACACAAACCCACTACATTGAAATCAGAGCGATTCCGCAAGTGGATATGTTGCAAACAGAAGTCATCAGCTTCTGTTTGCAAAAACTCCACCAAATTCTACCGCACTTTGAAGGCAGAATCGGTCTTGCGTTTCCCGCTTATGGCAAGGATAAGACCCTCGGCGGCATTATTCGCATCTTCGGATCAGAGAATGATTGCGGTTTTATTTATTTTAAATTGCAAGAACTGCGCGACTATGCACTAATTAGTGAAAGCATGCAGATTCCGGAAAAGGTCAGAAGCTACCGTGTTTATCAACGTGTTCAGTCGAAAGGACAAAGTGCCCTTCGACGGGCGGAAAAACGCTTAAAGGCACAAGGTAAATGGAGCGAAGAAGTACGACAAAATATGCTGCAAAAACAAGCGACTCAACGTATCTATCCACACGTACATTTGAAAAGCAGTAGCACAAAACAGCAATTTATTTTAGCCATAAAATCCGTCTATAAAGCAAAATCCGTCGAAGGATCTTTTAGTGCCTACGGTCTAAGCCAAACGGCAACCGTTCCGCATTTCTAAACTAATAGCCTGTTTAAATGCGTTTTAAACAGGCTATAAACTTACTTTAATCCTCCCGCCAGAATCCCAAGGTTTCGTTAAAACACCATTGTCCCGCGCTTTCGTCTAAGGTGACTGTAGCGTATTTTAATGCCGTAAAGAGTAAACTTTCCTCTCTCAAATTCTCAGCCAACTCACTTAATGCAAGCGGCAAAGGCATATCTAACCAGGTTTTAACAAAATCATTTTTCACGTTTAATGCCTGATAACGGAATTCCGGTAAAGCATCTTGCGGGTTATCCGGCGTATCCCATGCGCGTTCTTGTTCTCGAAAATACGGAATTCCCTCTTCATCCAATAAACAGACTATATTTCTCTGCTTACGTGATTCTCGAAAACGGCTCATCAGCGCTAAATTAGCGGTAAACCGATTACTCAATGCATTATCCCAATACGCATTTACACAATTTGTATTGGGATTATTCAGCAAATCTGCCGTGACTTGATGTTCTAAGTCAGCCAAACAAAAGTGCGGTCGAAAATCCGATCGTTTTATAATACGAGGCAACGAGTCAATTCGTTCAAGTTGCTCTACTGGAATCAGTTCTTCCGTACGGTGTGTTTCTAACGGATGCTGTTCATCCTCAAATCCCGGCTTCTTAAAAATCTCCCCTGTTTGCCCGACTAAACCGCGCCAATTTGTTGGAAGTAAAGCAATATTAGGTTGCTCTGCGACTTTATCAGGACGATGTCGCCAAACACGCCCAGCAAGCTGAATAATAGAACGCATAGAAGAAGGATCGACAATCGCCCAATCGTAATCATGATCTCGTCCGACTTCCGTCACCGGACTCCCCAGCACAATAAATAATTGATGTTTAGCTTGAGATGTCGCCACGGCAGCCATCACTTCAGGTTGGCTAAAGATTTTTCTACTATCCGTACGATTTAAAATGCGATCAAGTTTTTCTTCTAACGTTGAGCGAAGAATCAATAATTGTTTAGAGTGATAACAACATAAATGGATTTGATAGTCCTGCCACTCCGGTTTCATTTCTAATTGAAAAAGTTGCTTAGCAATCGGAATCATCGGCTTGATATTGGCAAAACGGATTAATCCGAAGCTAAGTTGTTTTTTGGTCACTGAATCGTATTCACTGTGAATATTATGCAAACTAATGGCTTGCTGCACTAAATGTTCTGCTAGAGTTGATACATCAAACAATTGATTTTCAATTTTCTTTAATGGTGGCAAAGACATAATTTGTGCTTTTCTACGTACCGATACTTTACGTAGTTTATCCGCGCGTTGTTGGACAAATTGTTGATGCTCTGATTCAAACGCCTCAAGATCTGCACAAGTCGCCGATTTTTGTTTAAATTCATCAAACCAAGCACAACAAATTACCTTTTGATTAAGTCCTTGTTGACGATTATAAATTTCCCGCCCTGATTGATATGCGCGGAATAAACCGGCAATAAAATCAGGTGTCAGCGTTGCTGAAGAGAGCAAAATGCGTGAACCAAACAAACCTGCAAGATGGACTAAACGAGAAAGCGCCGGTAAATCATCTTGGTTAAAATCGTCCGGTTCATCCAAAATTAAATCTGACGTCAGTAAACGCAACATCGGCACAATATATTTGCCGCCGCGTGCCGTTTCGCTCGCCCCCATTAAATGATCGACGGTACAAGTGACAATTGGTGCATAAAATAATTTTCGAGCCTTAGGATCTTGCAAAACCGCTGCAAACTTTTCATCTTCAAGAGCAGACTCAATAAAATCGGCACCGTAAACTTCATTTTCCTCAAATTCAAGTCGAGCAGATTCACTGCCATCATTTTCTTTTGTTTGTTGCAATTCATATAGTTTTCGTACCGCACTTCCGCCGATCAAAACGGCTAATGCCTCCTCGGTCAAACTTAATTTCTGTTGTAACGCCTGCCCTGTTTGTAACGTTAAAACCCGCAAACCTAATGCCGCGGTAAAACGCGTCCCCTTTTGCGGATCAGCCAGCGCGTACATAATGCGTGCATTCCCCAAGGTTTTACCGCAACCGGTACTGGCTAAATTCACAGAAAATAGACCGCACTTTTCCGTATCATCACGAATGGTTTTCGCTAAATCAAATGCCGCATTTTGCCACTGAAAACGTGAAATAGAAGTGCGTTTTACAAAAGGCTTATGCTGTTTCACGGCAGGCAATTCTGCCTTTAATTTAGGCAATAAGCGTGAAAAATAAACTGCGGTTTTACAAACGCCAAGTAAGTGCTCATCCAATGCCTGTTTCGCCTGGTGGTTTTTATCCGTATTCGCAATGAGTTTGTAGTTAAAATCTTTGTCACCTAAGGTTATATCCGCTGGTAAAGAAGAGTAATGATGATCCCCTACCATCAAACATAAGCGGGTCAACAACAAGAAAAAGGGATCAGAAAAATCCATAGTAAGTAATGTAGGATGGTTCAATGCCTTTTTCGCCCAACGACTCATTGTTTTTTGCCAAGACCGACTATCCGTCGCCAAAAAGTCGAATTGCCAAAATTGCTTTTTATTGGGATGGGTACTTTTCTCGTTTTTTACCCATTGATCGGTGGGATAGAGTTGAAATTGATAAAAATTTTCCCATTTAGCGTCATCCAGATAAACGCTCTTTTGGTTTCTTACGTTTAATTCCCTATTTACATCACTAAAAAATGGCAAACGATGGTGCGAGGTGATTAACCAAATCAATGTTCTTGCCAGAGGAGGTAAATGACTAAAATCCGCCTTATTCACGATTTTAGGTTCATCAATATTGAGTACATCCAACCAACTTTCTTTATATTCCGACCAGTTTGCTAAACGCTCCAGCCATTCTTGATCTGTCTGACAACCGGAAATCATTGCTTCAAATAAGCGAGCTGAAATCCATTCATGACGAAAATAATCTGCATGAGAACATGCCTGAGGTTTCAATTTCAACTGAAAAGCTTTATTAGCCTTACCTAAGTCGTGCAATAACGCAGCAAGTGCGGTCACAATTTGGATTGAATACGCATGTAACCAGCCACCTTCATCCTCGGTTCGTAAAATATTGCGTTTGGTTCGATTTGTCGGTACGCGACCTTCCGCATTAAATTGTGATTTATCGCCAACAATCCAAAGTAATTCCGTTAAATTTTTACCATGAGTCCAATAACACGCAACCGCCGTATTCTTACGAGCAGTTTGTCGCAACATTTTATGCAATGTATCTAACCCGGCTTGTGTAATAGGCGTTTGCCATACACGATCACCGCAACGTTCGGCAAATTGATCTAAAATGCGACGGGTTTCCGTCAACGCATTTTTCTGACATTGGCTAACCAGCAAAATGTTCATTTCGCGACTCCCTGAGCAGCCAGTTGTTTCAACCCATCAATGATCAAATCTAACGCTTCAAAACGGGCAAAATTTTCAATGCAGGTTTGGCGAAATTCTTTTTCTGTATCGCCATTTTGTGAAGAAATAAAGGCTTGTGGCAAAATCATAGCATCCTTAATCATATCCGCCGCGTCAAATACCAAACCGCCACGGCGTGTTTTTCCGTGCAACACAGCCAAACCGTGTGGTAAACCGAGCACCCAACAGGCTGTTGCGCCCAGTCCATATGCTAAATAATTGCCGTGATCCAACAATTGATTGGTTAAATCAATGCTGTTGCCTCGCTCACTACGCACAAAATTCGGATCACGAAGCGTAAAATAATTGGCTAATTTATACACTTCTTTCGTAAAACGACCCTCTGCCGCTAACAACGCCTGGCTATTCGCTGCCTGTTGAAATTCAACTTGAAATTTCTGAATGACAGCATCCAGTATGTCCAAATCAAATTCCCAATCTAACTTTTCCCAACTTCTTCGCAAAATTTGCAATCTGATATGTTGCAATGATTTGGCAATTAACAAACGTTTTGTGTCATCAAACCAAAAAGCGCACCATTGCTGCAAATACTCCACTGGTCGATACTCACTTTGTGGGCTAAAGAAATCACAACCGATTTCAGCCTCAGTCCCATTAAATAATGGGGTGCCACCGCCACTACAAAACCCCACCATCACTCCTGCTTTGGCAAGCTCGCGCATCGCAGCTTGTGTAATAGAGGTTCCACTGCCCAGCAATAAGCACGTGGTGTTGGCAATAGGAATATTCCAATACAAGGATTCATTGCCTTGATCGGTCACATACTCCACCCGTCCACCATTGAGTAAAACCCGGCAATGTTCTAAATAGTACAAGTTAGCGCGTTTAGAATGCAGAATTGTTTTAAGATCAGAAGAAGGAATATAAGGGGTTTTAGGCATGAAATTGCTCCTTACATAAGATAAAATTTGTCAAAAATGCTACTGCTGATATATCACTATGATCAAGGCATTTCTTATTTAGGAAAGAAATTTTCTTTTATTTTCATTATGTTCTCACTATACACACCAAACCCATCAACATGAAATAAACTTTTTTAGCCACATCGTTAAATTTCACTTGATCGCTATATAATAATTTGTATAATGAACTTGTTTTTATTTAAGATAGTCGTCATTCTTAAACACATTGGCTGGTGCAAACACTCCCCCACGTCTTTACCAAAGATATTCGCACCGGCCACTTTTTTCTTCTTATTCCCTACTAAAGCCATTATCATTACGCCATTCTTTTTCTTCATTCAGAGAACATTTATGCACAATTTAGCCCTAGAAAACCTACTTAATCAAAAGCTCAATAGCGATACCATCAACGACTACGCACCCAATGGCTTACAAGTGGAAGGCAAGGTCGAAGTCCAAAAAATCATCACCGGCGTCACCGCCAACCAAGCGTTAATTGATTATGCTGTTGAACAAAAAGCCGATGCATTGCTCGTTCATCATGGTTATTTTTGGAAAAGCGAAAATCCTTGTATTCGTGGCATGAAAGGCAAACGAATCAAAACGTTATTAATTAATGACATCAATTTATATGGCTACCATTTGCCTTTGGATGTTCACCCAGAACTAGGCAACAACGCTCAGCTCGCCCAATTGCTCGGCATCGAAAATCTTCAACCGTTAGAACAAAATGCGATCAGCATTCCGGTATGGGGTACGTTAAAAGAACCGTTAACTGCAGAACAATTTGCCGAACGTATCGAACAGGCGTTAAACCGCAAACCATTAATTTGCACGGAAAACGGACCGCACTTTATCAGCAAAATCGGTATCTGCACCGGTGGAGGTCAAGGTTACATTGATCTTGCTGCAGCCCAAGGTTGTGACGCCTTTATCTCCGGAGAAGTATCCGAACAAACGATCCATTCTGCGAGGGAGCAAGGGATTCATTTCTTTGCTGCAGGTCACCACGCTACTGAACGTTATGGCGTAAAAGCCTTGGGCGAGTGGCTGGCAAAAGAACAGGGGTTTGACGTGGAATTTAAAGATATCGATAATCCGGCATAACAGATTTACCCTTGACTTCTCTATAAAGTATATGTATAGAATCAGTAACCATGTAGGAATAGAGGTATTATTTCTGCTGGTATTTTAATTATTACATTCTAACAAGAGGAGAAACACTATGAGTAAAGAATTCGATGCAAAACGCAAAGAACTGTTAGAAGAACTAAATGACATTTTGAATAATGCTGAAGAGCTCTTTAATGAAAAAAGTGAAGCCGGCGCAGAAGAACTGAAAAAATTGAAAAAAAGTTTAAGTTCTCAAGTTAAAACGATTAAAGGACAATTTAGCTCTCTTCAAGAAGAAGCCGTTGAAAAAACTAAAGAGGTGATTAAGAACACTGATACTCTAGTACAAGAAAACCCTTACAAAGCCATCGGCACTGCCGCTGTTATCGGGTTATTGCTAGGCGTACTCATCAGTAAAAAATAGTCATTATTTACTAAAAACGTTCTACTAAATAATGGCTGCGTATACTAGTTTTTCTACGCAGCCAATTTTCGTTTCAGACAGCTTAAGGAGATGGAATGCAAATCATACAAAAAATTAAAAATACATTGATTACAACCCTTGAGTTAACACAAATCCGTTTGCAAATGCTTCGGATTGACTTTATCCAGCTAAAAAATTCTTTGTTATCAACTCTTATTATTATACTGTTCTCATTCTTACTTTTATTAATTTCGTTCATCAGTTTATTATTTGGTTTGAATTCCTACCTTTCTCCAGAAAATAAAATCACCGTATTTTTCTCTATCAGTGTTATTACTCTATTCATTGTTTTTCTTTTAGCCTTTGGGTTATCGCGTTTTTTAAAAAAACAAAAAACATTTATGATGGATACAGTAATAGAGATACAACAAGATATTAGTGCATTAAAAAATATTATAGGTAAATCCAAACAAGAGTAGGAGAAGTGATAATGCGTTTAGAAGAAGAAAAAGAACTTTTAGTACTCAAGGGCAATATATTGCGACTTAAATTAAGTTCACAGGGTAATACTGCAAAACGGGAAATCTCATCTCCTCTCCAGAATATAAATTTATTGGGTTCGGTGTTAAATCAACCCCTAATACATTCTTTACTATTCACGGCAGTAAGTAAAAAAATCTTTACTGCCCGCAGTATTGTTGTTACTGGATTAGGCTTAGTTACGCTTTTGGCTCTTGGCAAACATAGTCAGCATGATCAATCAGAATAAATTAACTTCCCCCCTAACATATCGGAACACTTAATCCGATAATTGCCCCTATAAAGCAAAACAAGTATAATTTTCCCAATTTTTTCACTAAAACAAACAGGAATAATTATGGGTTTCTTAACAGGTAAAC
>ERZ773068.617-NODE-617-length-18883-cov-4.251859_pt1 | contig 18883 bp, 14 predicted proteins | sample MGYA00580620_ERZ773068 | MGnify/ENA primary metagenome ERZ773068 (study PRJEB29015, sample SAMEA2737983) | human oral metagenome | biome: human oral; feature: human-associated habitat; material: dental | place: China | collected 2101 ... | reverse complement strand
GGCTGCTGGGCATTGAGTACGCCCACGAGGCGGCCGCCGACCCCGAGATCGCCGCCTGGACCCGCGCCTTCCTCACCCGGGAGGCGCGCCCGCGGCTGCTGGCGGTGCCCGGCATCGACCTCGACCAGTACGTGGACACCCTCTTTGAGCGCTTTACCAATGCCGCGATCGCCGACACCCTGGCGCGCCTGGCCTTCTTCGCCCCCTCCGGCATGCCCAAGTTCGTCCTGCCGACCGTGCGCGCCAACCTGGAGGCGGACGGCCCCATCCGCCTGGGGACGGCCATGTGCGCCGCCTGGTCGCTGGGCGTGCTCGGCACCGACGAGAACGGCGCGGCCATCCCCGTGGTGGACGACCTGCGCCCCTTCGCGCAGGCCCAGGCCGACGGCGAGGCCACCGGCTTTATCGGCAACAAGGAGGTCTTCGGGGACCTGGCGGACGACGAGCGCTTCGCCTCCACCTACGCCCAGGAGCTGGCGGCCCTGCGCGAGCAGGGGGCGCGCGCCCGCCTGCGGGCCCTGGTCGCCCGGGCCTGACGGCGGATCGGGCCGGGGCGGGGCTGGGACCGATGGGCGCCCCGCCGGCCCGGCCGGGGCCGTAGGCTAGGGCATCATGAATGCCCGCGTCATCCTGCTGGCCGGGCCCTCGGGCTCGGGCAAGACCTCCCTGCTGCGCCGCGTCGGCGCCAAGCGGCTCAAGCTCGACGACTTCTACCGCGACGGCGACGAGGCCGGCATGCCGCTGGTGGGCGGCGGGATCACCGGCGGGGCGGGGGCGGACCGGTGCGAGGCGAACCGCATCGACTGGGACCACCCGGACAGCTGGGACGCCGAGCGGGCCATGAGGGCGATCCTGGATTTATGCGCCGTCGGCCGGACGGAGGTGCCGATATACTCGATCCCCTGCAATGCGGCCGTCGGGCGGGCGGGACTGGACATCGGCCGGGCGCACGCCTTCGTGGCGGAGGGGGTCTTCGCCGCCGAGCTCATCGACCGCTGCCGCGCCGAGGGCGTGCTGGCCGCCGCCCTGGTGCTGCGCCGTCCACGCATTGCGACCTGGTGGTTCCGGCTGCGCCGGGACCTGGTCGAGCGCCGCAAGCCGCCGGCGGTGCTGCTGCGCCGCGGCCTGCGCCTGGCCCTGGAGGAGCCCGAGCGCATCCAGGACTGGATGGAGCGGGGCTGCCGGGCGGTCTCGCGGCGCCAGTGCGAGGCCGCCATCGCCGAGCACATCGGCTCCTCCGCCGTTCCCGGCAACCGGGCCGACGGCGTCATGTGAGCCCGCGCCCGCCCTCTCTCGCCGAGACCGGCGGAAACGGCACGCGAAACCGGCGGAAACTGCACAGCCTGTGGATAACTCGCGGATTCGCGCCGGCCCCGCGCCTCATGAGGCCGGTCGAGTCCCTCGGCACGGCGCGTCCCGGCGCCGGCGGCGAAGGGTACGCAGGTGCGCACGATCGGCACGAAGCGCCCGACGACGAGCGCCGCCCGCCCGTAGCGGGACCCGAGCCAGTACCCGGCCTGGTCGCCGGCCACGGCCGCCAGCAGGCAGACGACGACGATCTGCCACAGCGCCGCGCCGAGCGCGCCGGGTTTCAGACGATGCCCGCGCGCTTGAACTGCCTGCGGGTCAGGGCGCGCCCCCACCAGCAGCCGGCCGCGGACGCGATCACCGCGCCCAGGCACAGCCCCGCCATGGTCGCCGGGTTGAGCATCCTGGTGCCCGCCCGGGCGACCTCGAGGGCGGCATTGCCGGCGTACTGGTCCAGGTAGGCCTGCTTCATCCACACGAAGGGCACGTACTCCCCGATCGCGAAGCACAGCATGTAGATGCTGCAGGCCGCCGTCATCGAGCGGAAGGACCGGCGCCCCAGGCGCGCGTACACGAACTCGGCCGCCACGCCGCCGAGGATCGTCATGTAGCACATGGTCCCCCCGGGGGCCATGGTGATGAGGAAGAGCCCGACGATGACCGATGAGATGAGGAAGGCGCCCGACCGCTGCACCTTGCCGAGCAGGACCGTGAAGATCAGGCCGCCCAGGACCCCCAGGATGAGCGGGAGGGCCACCATGATGAGGGGAATCGCCCCCATGAGCATGCCGCACAGGAAGAGCAGGGCGATGAACAGGGCGATGAACACGCCCATGGTGACGGCCTCGCGCACGCGCGCGGCGGAGGCCCGGGCCGTGGGGCGGGTAGCGGTGTCGGGGGTGGGCATCAGTGTTCCTTCTGGTGGTGGGGGCGCAGATCGGCCCGGCCGTTGCGCAGGTGGATGACGTGGTCGAAGGCGAGGTCGGCGAGTTCGTGGTCGTGGGTGATCACCAGGACGAGGGCGCCGTCGTCGGCCATCTCGAGTGCCCACCCGCCGGTCGAGCGTTGGGACGCCAGTCGATAGGGTGTCCATCCAAGCTGCTTTCCCGTGGCCTCGTCCCAGCCTCCGACCCACTGGATCTCGTCGGCGCGGGTCCAGGTGTTACCCAGCTCGAAGTAGCGGTAGGCGTCCTGGAACGTGAAGTCCGAGCAGTGGCACGAAGCGTAGAGGACCCCCGAGGCCGAGCGGGTGCTGGCTTGCAGATCGCCGCCGTTCGCCATGACGATGGATCCCGACGTGCGGGTCATCGTGTCGGCGTTGTATCCAAACAGGGAATGCTGGGAGCCGCCAAAGTAGACGCGGCCATGTGCGGCCGTCACAGTCTGCTGGTACTTGCCGGTGTAGAAGGAGTGACGGAAGGTCCACGACTGATCGAGGGCGGCTCCTGCCGAGGTGGAGACGCGGGCTGCGTTTTCGGCGCTCCTGTCGTGAACCCGCGTGAAGAAGCCGGCGGCGTAGTAGTAGCTGACATTCTCATCAACGTCGAGGTCAACGACTGTCCCGTTGAACTCTGGGTTCCACGTGCGGTCGGGGGTGCCGGTGAGGCTCACGCGCGCGCCGTTTCGAGCGTAGACGCGGGTCGATCCGTTGCTCAGGTGAGTGAAAGCCCCGGCGAGGTAGATCGTGTCGCCAACGAGCTTGGCGGACTTGACGGTGACCCTATTGGAGGAACCGTTGCGGATCTGGAGAGTCCATGAGGGGTCGACCGCACCCGTCGTCGTGTCGAGGAGGACTGTTCCCGTGTGCGCTTCGCCGTTGACCCGCGTGAAGTCCCCGACGGCCAGGAGCTTGCCGCCGGGGAGTTCGACGAGATCCTTCACCTGGTTATTGAAGGTGAAGGTCTGTCCGTTCCACTCCCCCGTTGTCGCATCGAATCCGGCGAGGCCGCTGGTCGCCGTCTCGGCACCGTCCTTTCCTTTCCGCACCCCGGTGAAGTTACCTCCGACGTACATCGTGGAACCAACCTGCTCGAAGGCCTGCACCTGGATGTTGCCTTCGCTCACGGAGCCGTTGAGGTTGCCGCTCACTCCCCACGACATGGGGGAGGCGTATTCGGACACGGTGGCCTTCGGTTGCTCGGCGCCGGTTCCGCCGTCGTTGATGGCGGCAAAGCCCGCGTCATCGGAGGAGATCTGGGGGCGGATGTAGACCTCTGCGTAGGGGTTGATGATGGTGCCGTTGCGGTGGAAGAACGACGTGGGCGAGGACGTGTCGTACCACGACTGGGCGAGCGGACCGTAGCCGAAGCCCATCGTGTACTTGTTCTGTCCCGTCGCCGTGAGGTTGACGTACCCCCATGCGGTGTTGGACCCGAAGCCCGACCAGACGATCCCGCCGTTCAGCCACGAGTCGTGGCCAAACTTAACACTGACCGGGTGGGCGCTCTTGAAGGGCCAGATGAAGTCACGCATCTTGGGGAAGCGCATGCGCACGGTCTGGTAGCTGGTGCCCCTGGGGTTGTACGCGCGCTGGACCATGATGCCGTCGTCAAGGTCTGAGACGGCACCGCCGCCGAGGAGCCCGTTCACGGTTTCGTGGGAAGCCTGGAGGACACCGAAGTCGCCTGCGGTGCGGGGGCGAGTGGCGAGCTTGGACTGATTGCCCTGCCCCTGAGCCCATGTCTCCCAGCCTTCGCGTCCGCGCCCGATGAGGACCCAGCCGCCGCCGTCGGTGGTCTGGTCGCAGAAGAAACGACCCGGAGCATTCATCGTGGGTGTCTCGAGCCAGTAGGTTCCGTCCTGAGCGGACGGGTTCTTCTGCTTGATTTCCCAGCATGATGCCGCAGCCGTCGCTTCGCTGAGTCCGTCGTGGAGGGGATCGGCAGCCGCGTTGGTTGCCGGGGTGAGCGTGAGCGCTCCGTAGGCGGCCAACGACGCACATCCGAGGGCAAGGCAGCGGCGCACAGTCTTGATCAAGTCCTCATAGGTCGCACGTTAATGGTTACTTCTATACTGTCACGGGCTTCGGCAGTACTCAACCAGTCGGTTAACAAAACCCGAGAGTCTTTGACCACACACAAGGGAACCCCCACCGCTGCGGTGGGGGTTCCCTTGTCAGCCACTGCGACCGAGCCTTAGCGGCACGGGCGCGGGGCTGTCGGCCCGATGGGACGCTCTCGTTTCTACCTGGCCAGCATGGCCGTCAGGTCGAATGTCATGGACGGAGTGCCCTTGTAGTTGACATGCTCCTCGACGCCAATCCTGTTTGTTCCGTTCGTCAGGAGCTTGGCCGGGATGGTCACCTCAAGCAGGTCGGAGCTTGCCTTGGAGGCCGACACGGCCGCGTTGGCGAAGGTCGTGTGCCCGATCTCCCCGTCCGACATGCGCCTGGTGGCAACCTGCGTTCCGTTGACGCGCAGGACGACGCCGTCATCCGCTCGAACCTTGACGGTCAGCGTGGTCGATGGCGTGATGGTGCCCAGGTCGATATCGCGCGCGAAGTAGTAGGTGATGGCACGGTCCTTCTTGGCGATGTCGAGGGGCGTGGCCGCGTTGGCGTCTCCCCAGCCGATGGGCCCGGACCCGCGAGACCAATCCGCGAGGGAGGCACCGGTCGACCAGTCAGATGCGGGCGCGGTGGTCGAGGTCCAGTAGTTCCACTGCGTGCCCGAGGGGATGACCGTACCGGTCTTGACCAGGGCCGCATCGATGCTGCGGCTCGCGTCCCCCGTGTTCTCGGCCTCGGCGTCGTTGGCCCTGGCGCCGCCCGAACCCGTCGAAGTGTCCGGGCGCCCTTCGACACGCACGATCGATGCCTGCATGGACACGGTGGCGGTACGCAGGTAGTTGACGTGGGTCTCGACGGCGATGACGTTCTCACCCGTCTTCAGTGCGGAAGCCGGAACGAATGTCTCGGACTGTGCGGCGACTGCCGCACTATAGCGCGGGGCCGATTCGGCTCGCGTGTTGTAGTCGACGGCGCCAGACCCCATACGGGTGCGGTGGACCTCGACGCCATTGATGTACACGACGGCACCATCATCGGCCAGGTACTTCAGGGTGATCCCCTTGAGGGAGTTCGCGTCGTGCACGGTGAAGCGCGACCGGAAGTAGGTGGTCACAGGACGGGTCCCCCGGCGCTCAAGCTGCGTGGTGATACGCGGATCGCCGTAGCCCAAGGGAGCCGCTCCGGTCGACCAATCGGAGTCGTCGAAGGAGTTCTGTGCCCAGTCCTCGGGAGCAGGACTGTTGTCGGCACGGTAGCTCCAGGTAGCACCGGCGTCCAGAAGCACCGGGTTCGCGGGGTCCGCCTGTCCGTGAGCCGGAGGCTGGTAGGCGGCCGTGGTGGCAGAACGATTGCCTGCGGCATCAACGGCGCGCACGAAGAAGCGGTTCTCGCCACCGCGCGGCACCGTCACCGAGGTCGCGTCTGTGGAAGCGATCGCCCTGTCGTCACGCAGGATCTCGTAGGATGTGGCGTCGGAGACGCCTTCCCACGACAGCGTCACCGTGGATTCGTCGGCCGAGGAGCTTCGCACGGCGTTCGGCGTCTCGGGAGCAACGTTGTCACGTGCGTCGTATCGGGCAAAGCCACCGTTCCACTGCGTGCGGGAAGCGTCGATGTGGGACAGGGTGAAATCTCCTCCCACCCACAGGTTGCCGTTGGTGTCGGTGGTGAGCGCCCAGGCGCCCGTCCTGCGCTGCGAGAGTAGCTCGAAGGGCGTCCAGTGGAGGTGTTCACCGGTGGTCGCGTCCCACGCGCCGACCCACTTGATCTCGTCGACGCGAGACCAGTCGTGACCGGCCTCCCACATGCGCTTGTCCTGATAGCTGCCGTCGGAGCAGTGGCAGGAGGCGTAGATGACGCCGTTGGCGGAGATCGTTGACGCCTGGAGGTCGCCGCCGTTACTCATCGTCACCGATGCGGAGGTGCGCTGATTGGAGCCGGTGTCGTAGCCGAAGAGCGAGTGCTCCGACCCGCCGATGAAGACGCGGTTTCCGTCCGCGGAAATGGTCTGCTGGTACTTGGCCTGTCCTTCGGAGGAAGGAACGAAGGCGAAGCCCGTATCCTGGGCGGCTCCGGCTTGGGTGGAGAACTTCGCTGCGTACCAGGCGCGCTCGCCTCCGTGGGCGCGGCTGAAGTATCCGCCGAGATAGATGGAGCTATTGGCCTCGCTGCCCCTGATGGCCTGGACGGCACCGTTGAGTTCGGGGTTCCAGGAGCGGTCGGGGACGCCATCGAGCGAGACACGGGCGGCGTTGCGGCCGTACACCCGGTTGCGGGTTCCTCCGCTCAGGTGCGTGAAGGAGCCTCCGAGGTAGACGTAGCCGTCGTGGTAGGTGGCCGCACGCACGCTGACCGCTCCGCCGCGCAGAGCGCTCGAAATGGTCAGACTCCACGAGGAGTCAACTCGGCCGGTCGACGGGTCAATGACCGCCGTGCCCACGTGGGATTCGCCTCCGACGCGGGTGAAGTCCCCGGCGGCGAGCAGCTTGCCGTTGGGAAGAGCCACGAGGGCCTTGACCTGTCCGTTGAAGTCAAAAGTCTGGCCGGTGAAGTTCCCGGTTGCGACATCGAAGGCCGCAAGCCCCTGGGAGGGGACAACGGAGCCGTTTTCGCCCTGCTTCACGCCCGTAAAGTTGCCGCCCACGTACATGGTGGAGCCGACCTGGGCGAAGGCCTGAACCTGAATGTTTCCCTCTCGCACGGAGCCGTTGAGGTTGCCCGTCACGCCCCACGAGGTACGGGCGGCGTACTGCGAGACGGCGCGGGTCACCGTCGAGGCGCCTACGCCTTCGTCAGGAATACGAGCGAAGGCCGAGGAGTCCGAGGCGATGCGGGGACGAATGTAGGTCTCCGCATACGGGAAGACGGTCTGGCCGCTCTTACGGAAGAAGGATGAAGAGGAGGAGACATCGCCGCCCCATCGCGCTGCATCCACCCCATAGCCCCAGCCGATGTTCCAGCCGGTGCGCGTCGAAGGGTAGACCTGGAGCGCGTTCCATCCCCGGTCGTAGCCGGGTGAGTTCCAGATGTCGTTCGAGACGGCGCCGCGGCCATCGATCGACATGTTCACGGGATGCCCCATCTTGAAAGGCCATACGAAGTCGGTCATCTTGGGGAACTGGAGGTCCAGCTTCTGGTAGGAGCTGCCGTTCGTGCTCCAGGCGCGCAAGACGCGCACCCCATCAGACTGATCCTTCACCGACTCGTTGTTGAGGAGCTGATTGATGGTGTCGTTGGAGTACTGAACGACATCAAAGGCGGAGGCGTTGCGCTCGCGCGTGGTCAGCTTCGAGGGGTCTCCCTTGCCGCCGCTCCAGCCTTCCCAGCCCTCGCGTCCGCGGCCGATGAGAACCCAGCCTCCGCCGTCTGTTGTCTGGTCACAATAGAACTGGGCGGGGTGTTCCATGGCGGGAGTCTGCAACCAGTAGGCGCCGTCGGCGGAGCTGGAATCATGCTGCTTGATGTCCCAGCAGGAGGCAGCGGCCGTGGCGGCAGAGAGTCCGTCACGCACAGTTGTCTGACCACTTGCGGGCGCCGCGGGCTGAACGCCTGCGGCGCCCGCAGCGGGAGCGAACGCAAGCAGAGCACACGCAACAATCGGCGTGGTTGCACAGATCGCAAGGCGCGAAATCGCGGACGACATGGCACGACCTTTCGGAGTAAATGGACTTGATGAATAAATAATTACACAACAAGCCCTACCCCATCAACCGAACGGTCAAGCACGACTTTCACAGGCGCACCACGAGCCCCTCGTTCAACGCTTCCTCGCCCTCACAAGGGACCCAAGTCCCGTCAGATGGAGGCGTTCCCTGAATACCCAGCAGGCGCAGGCAAAAGTCACAATCGACAGCAGTGATCCAGTAACGGTTGCAACAAACGAATCGCGGCCGAGAACCGCAGCTATACACCCGCCCGGAATCGCCACGGAACCTCCGACAACGAGGATCGGCTTGACCACTTCGGAAAGTTTTGGTGTCACGCCGACGAATCGCGAGACCTGAACGGTGGCCATTGCGGCGTCAAGGACCATGCACACCGCCCACACGATGGCTGCAGCGACCATTCCGCCGCGCGGAATGAAGATGATGTTACCCACAATGTTGAGCGCGAGGACGACGATCTTGTTCACCGCCGCCCATCCGGAGCGCCCACTCATGATGAGCAGGGAGTGAATGTTACCGGCCATGAAGGTCACGATGGAGCCTATGCACAGAACCACGAGGACACTGGCCCCCGGGGCGAAGCCATCCCCGAGGATCCGCATGAGCGCCGGGGCGAAGATCGCCATCAGCGCATAGATCGGAGCGGCGAACAGGACCAGCCAGATGGAGGCCGTCCCATAGAGATCTCGCAGCTCGCCGGTACGCCGTCGATGCAAGAGCTTGGAGAACTGGGGCGAGACGACAACTCGCAGCGCCGTATCAACCACCATTCCCGCCTGAATGAAGCGAATCGCTCCACCGTAGATGCCCGAGGCAGCATTGCCCGCCAGCATGCCCACGAGGAGCACGTCCAACCACTGCAGGGCCTGCTCGAGACCCGCGGTCAGGGTGCGAGGCAGGGCGAAGGAGAGAACCTGGCGCCGCCTCTTCGACGAGGGCCATCGTCCGAACGAGTCGACGGCGGAGGGCATGTGCCGCAGCAGCAGCCACCACGCCGCGACGAGAACAACCGCGAAAGGAAGCGCCCACGCAACAGAGACGAGCGCGAGCGATCCCGTGAGCGCCGCAGCGAGCGCGACCAGGAGAGGGCGAAGGCCAGGAAGCAGGAGATTTTGAACGAGGACGTACTCACGCATGTTTCCGAGGGCGCGCAGAGCCGCCGAGGCAACGAGCGTGAGCGCACCGATCGGGACAAACCAGAGGACGGCGCGGGTGGAGGACGCCACCTGGGCGTCCCAGATAAAGGGCGCGGCGACCTCGAGAACGAGAACACACACGGTCGAGACGGCTACCGTCATCGTCGCCATGAAGGACAGCGTCGCCCGTATCTCCTGCGGGGCATCCAACGAGAGCCGCGGAAGCAGGTAGATGGCGGTCGAGTCAAGGCCGACCTTGGCCAGCGCCATGACGATGGCGAAGACGCCGGTCGCCTGAGTGACCACACCCGCCCCCTGCGCACCCAGCATCCGCGACAGGATGATCGTGAACGCGAACCCAAGGACCGCCGAGGCGGCAGCGCCCACGAAACCGGCAATGCCGCCGCGCGCCAACGAACGTCTGGCTTGATTTGTCTCACTCATGTCCGTCCTCCCCGCTAGCCAGCGGTAACCTTGCTCCATAACCGAACGATGGGATACTCATGGACTTCGTCAACTCACTCTCGCCGCTGCGCAAGAAGATCCTCCTCGCGGCCGCGATCCTCCTGATCATCTCGCTCGTCGTCGTGGCCGTCCTGCGTCTGTCGGGTTCCCCCCACGCCGATACTGCCGCCGCCTCGGGCACGCAGAGCGCCCCCGACGACCAATCCGGTGAGCCGCAGTCGATCCCGAAGACCATCACGCCCCAGTCCGGCGGCCCCTCGAACGCGTCCGGGTCCCTCAGCACCGACGCGGAGGCGGCCGGACAAACCTCTTTCGTCGTCAACACGCTGTGGGGGGCGTACTCCGATCCTGCCCAGGCGCAGGCAACAGACCTGTCCTCCGTGCTCACCGCTTCCGCGCTGGAAGAGTTCGACGCCCAGGCAGTGGAATGGTCCCGCGACGGAACCCACGCCACGGGAACGCCCACGCTGGAGGACGTGCATATCCTGAGCGATGACGGGGCGGGCAACGTCACGGTATCCGCGTGCGTGGATTCCTCATCCGTGAGCGTCCTCAACGACGCGGGAACCTCTCTGACGGATGACACGACCATGGCTCGCGCCCTCACCTATTTTCAGTTTGTGAAGGATGGCGAGAACTGGAAGCTGTCGGGGGTGTCCTTCCCCGATGACCCGACTTGTTGAGCCGCTCCAGCATCCGCGTGGAGAAAGCCCCGTCGTTCGCGGCGGGGCTTTCCCATTCCCCGACGCGGACGATGGGCGCGGCGCGCATCGTCCCCGCGACGCTGCCCGGCGTGGGCGCGCCCTCACGCTCGGCAGCCTCGTGACGCAGAGGTTCGTTCTCTTCCTCGAGGTGTCGGGCCAGCAGCGCGACGGCCACGACGGAGAGCATCAGGCCGGTGTTCATGCCGTAGTAGAACTGCTCAACAAGGGTCGCCAGGATGATGCCGCCCAGGATCGACCCGTACACGTCCGTCGCGCGCCACACGCGCGGAAGCATCCGAACGAAGAACGCGATGAAAAGGAAAGCTCCGACGATTCCGTAGGAGAAGAGCACCGTCCAGAATTGTCCCTGCGTGCCCAGCGACGGAAGCCACGCGGAGGCGGACGGGCGCGGGGCTCCAAAGCCCAGGAGCGGGGATTCAGCCAGTTCCGAGATGGTTTCGAGGTAGTTCGAGGCTCGGTCCTGGGTCGAGGAGGAAGCTGCCACTCGTTCGAGGAGCGATTGTGAGGCTGGCGTCGCCAGCCATGCGCCGATACCGATGACGACCGCTGCTCCGATGCCTGCCACGGTTTGCCACGCCCCAACCCTCAGGCGTTGGAATCCGACCCACAGGACGACGATCAGCAATCCGATATACATGCCTCGATTGAGCGTTGCCGCGGCCGGGATGACGGAAAGAGCACACAGCGCCGCAGCGACGAAACGCCACCGTGAGCGTTCGCGCCACAGGACGAACGCGAACACCAGGGCCAGGGGGAAAATCAACGAGAAGACGTTGCCGTAGGTGTTGGAATAGATGAACGGGGCGGAAGGACGAGGATCGGACAGCGCCCACGACGTCGGGTTCCACTGGGTGGTTGCGCGCCTGACGAACTCCTTGACGAAGTCGTTGCCGTGAAGCGAACGCGGAACGACGTAGTACATGAGCGTCTTGAAGCGCAGGGTCGGAAACGCCATCGCGATGAATCCGCCCACCGTCGTGGATGCGAGAAAACCCCACATGGTTGCCACGATCGTTCGCACGCTCAAAGACTTGCGGGCGTTGAAGGCGTAGACGGCGAAGATGCCGGGGGCAAGCTCGAGAGCAAAGCGGTAGATCGCGCCGATGACGCGGCCACCGGAATCCAACATGGACATGGAGGCAATCACCCAGGCGAGGAAGAAGACCCACAGAATGGTCCCCGGCGGAAAACGCAGGCCGCTGCGGCCCACCATCAGGACGAGCATGACGATGGCGAAGAGCGGCCACATCAGGTCGCCGGCCCCCAGGACCCACCAGAGTAGGTATGCGCAGTAGGCGACGACGAACGGCCAGGCGGGCAGGTCCTGCACGTCCTCACGCAGTGGCCCGATGCTGGCGGGGGCCGGTTTGCCCCAGATTCCTCGGCGCGCGCTCACGCCTCCGCGGCTCCTTCCCGGGGGCGGGCCTCCTCCTCAGAGGCCGGACCGGTCGGGCACTCGCCGCGCGCGTCCTCCCGGACGGCGCTCTGGCCGCCCTCGTGTGCCCGATCCTGGGCGCCGCGACAGCTGGGCACCAACCTGTTGCGACGCCGCGAGGACAGGTAGAGGAAGGGCCCTTCCAGGAAGCCCTTGATCTCGGAGATGGTGAGGGATCCGGGCACATCGCTGTCGGTACCCGAGACCCGCTCGCCTCCGGGCTTGATGCGGGCCAGAACAGCTGGCACTCGCGCAAACAGGGAGGCAAGGATCGTGGGCTTGGCGAGGATTGCCTTGGTAAGCAGGGCGGCCATGCCCGAGCCGTTGCCACGGATCTGCTTGTCGAGGCCCGCCTCGTCAACCCGGTGGCGGTGGTGCACCAGCGCATCGGGAGTATGGACGATGATGTCACCCGTGGCCAGGATGCGCGCAAACATATCGAGGTCCTCGCCTCCGCGCGTCGATGTGCCCGCTCCGAGGGCAGGATCGAAGGGGCCGACCTCCATCAGAACGTCGCGGCGTATGGCCATGCACACCCCTGCCCCCACGCGGGCGGTCGTCACGGGGTACAGCGGCCCTCCCTCGCCCTTCTCCCCCAGCGCCTCGAGGCCGCGGGGGAGGTCTGCCGTCGACCACACGCGCGCGGTGAAGTCTTTGGGGAAGCCTCCTCGGGATTCGAACCAGCGTTGGGGCGCGTAGCGCTGCTGGAGAGGCAGGACGATGCCCGTCGTCGCAGCCACGTATGGGGAGGCCGTGAAGGGGTCGATCATGGCCGTCAGCCAGTGGGGGTCAACGATGGCGTCGTCGTCGGTGAAGACAATGACTTCGCCTCGAGCCGCGAGAACGCCGCGGTTGCGTGCCCGAGACAGGCCCGGATGCGACGCCGAGACGATACTCAGCCGGGTGTCCTCGATGCCTGCGAGCTTCGCACGCGTCAGGCCCGTGTCGGGAGCGTTATCGACGACGACGAGGGTGAAGCGCTGATGGTCCTGGGCAAGAACGGCTCGCACGGCCTCCTCGAGCATGTCCGAGGACCCGACGGTGCACATGATGACGGTGGCGTCAACGTCGGCACCAGCGCCCTCCTCCCATCCTCGGGCGGGCGCGGGTGGAACAGCGGCGACGCGCGGATCCTCCTCCGGGTGATCAGTGCCCTCGATCTCCACGAAACCGGAGTTGCGTCCATGGTCGCGCACGAGGACGAGCGCGCGAGGAGCCGACGGGTCGCCGGAGACGAGCTGGCTGACTCGGGCGCTGCGGTCAACGTGCCAGACGGAGGCCGTCAGGTGATCGTCGGCGAGCTGGTCCTCGACGCTCATTGTTGTTCCTTCACGTCGGCGATGAAGTCCCTGGCGGGCATCGTGTCCGTCGGGCTTTCGCTGACCGGGGTGACGCGGCCTCCATCCGGCGACGAGGCGGTCGGGCCCTCAAGCGTCTCGGCCAGCGCGGCGCTCGGCCTCGGCGCGGAAGCCTGGGTGGCGCTGATCGGTTCGCCCAGGTAGATCATGCCGTTGACTTCTCGGTTGATGAGTGCCAGTTCATTCAGAAGAGCGTGCAACTTCTTCAGGTCATGCCCCCCGCGCACCGCGATCAGCACGTGTCGGGAGGGACGAACCTCGTCCAGGAGGGAGGCCAGCGGCTGGTTGATGTCGATGAGCCGCGGCGCCGGCACCCTCGTCTCGGCCAGGGAGCGCGAGAGGACGCGGTGCAGCGGGCGCGCCTGCGGGTCCGTGGCGTCCACGATCAGGTCAACCCAGTGATCGCGGTCGATCGCCATGGCAAGCATTCGGGTCGGGGCGAGCCACGGCTCGGGTGCCCCCTCCTCGGCGCTCCACACGGGCAGCGCCGTGAGGTCGGCGAGCTGAGTGGGGGAAGCGAGCGAACGCGATCGGGTTTCCTGAAGGAGTACCGTCACGAGTCCGATAAAGAGGCCGACCGCCGTGGTAATCAGAATCATGCGCGACTTCGAGGGGGTGACCTCGTCTACCGAGGCATCCGCGTTCGTCAGAACGAGGCCGGCGCTGGCGTGGTAGGGAACGAGCTGCGCGCTCTGCTCGGTGAGCTTGCTGATCTGGGTGCGCAGCTCGGTGGCACGCGGGTTCGCGGTGGGCTTGCCGTCCTCGTCGACGAGCGCAGGTAGCGCCGCCAACTCGTTTTGCAGCGCCGTGATCTGCTCGTTGATGACCGCGCTCATCTCATCAGCGCGCTTTTCCACGAGGGAGGTGCGCTGCTCGAGGTAGTGCGCAGCGATCGCGTCGGCGGCGGCCACCGCCGCCTCGCGCGTCGACGCGGTGTAGCCGATGTTCACGATCGTCCCGTTCGTGTCGCCCGACACCTCAAGGTTGTCACGCAGCTCGCTCGCTGTGATGCCGCCGCCGAGTTGGGCAGCAGCGGCATCCAGGACAACCGCAGACTTGGCGATCCCCTGCTCGGTGGCCATGTCGGTCGTGTTCGACAACGACGCCCGCACCGCGGGAGCCGGTGTCGGAGACGGGGAGGTGACCGTCATCGCGACGGTCGCGGAGTGGGCGACCGGCACGGCGAATGCGGCGGCGACACCCACGACCAAGCCGGCCACGGTTCCTACGACAATCGACTCCCAGCGGCGCGCCAGCGCGTGGCGCAGGATCTGCTGGCCGCCGGTGGGCGGAGGAGTAAGAATCATGACTGTTCTCCTTGGAGGTGAGAGCGCACCCACGCGGCGCGCGCGTTCAGCCGACGCTCGAGGACGCGGCGAGACGAAGCGGGTCGAGACGCGACCCCCTGAGTGTAGACCTGCACGAAGCGGTCGAGCTCACGCTCGGCCCGATCGCGAGGAAGAGAAAGCAGCGACACCAGACGCGGCAGCTCCCGGCCCGTGAGCGCGACCGACAGGTCCGCAAACGCGCGCGCCTGCTCCGGATTCCTCCATGAATCCGCTCGCCAGGAGGCGTTTCCAGTGACTTGTCCGGGATGAATGCGGTAGAGCAGACCCCACGCCGCCAGGCGACGGATGCGCCCGCCAACGGCACCGACTCGCAACCACAGGTCGTAATCTTCGGCGGGAACAGCGCGATAACCTCCGACGCTGTCGATAATCTCGCGCGTGGCCAGCATCGTCGGATGGCACACCGGGTTCGTCAGCAGAAGGTGCCACCCCATGTCCTCGGGAGTGATCTCGTAGGGAACACGAGGAACCGGGCGCGCACCCCGCAACTCGATCATCTGCGTAAAGACCATGTCGTCGCCGCGTTCGATAGCGCGCATCGCGCACTTGAAACGGCCCTTGAGGGACACGTCGTCGGCGTCCATTCTGCCGACAAGGCGTGAATCCGTGCGCTCCATGAGCTGGGTGAGGACTCGCGAGACGCCTCCCTCGCCCGGCGTGATCTCCTCGATGCGCAGGCGCGGATCGACCACTCCCCCACGCGAGGCGCCTCGGATCGCCTCCCCGACCGTCGAGTCGCACGACGAGTCGTTGCCGACGACCAGCTCGGCGTCACGAGGCATCGCGGCGAGGGTGGAGGACACCGCCCGCGTGATCGTGTCCGCCGCGTTACGTGCGGGCAGGAGAACGGAGAGATCAGGCACGACCGCCACCCGCCGCCGCGGCGGCGTCAAGCGCCCGCAGGTCGCTGAAGCGACGACGCAGCGATATCGCGCAGTGTGCGATCGCCACCGCCGCAAGGAGGGAGTACAGAACCATGAACGGAGCGCCCAACCCCCACAGCACGAACGACCAGCACAGGACACCGGGGTCGGTGGGCAGCAGGATGAAGGACCTCAGGTTGCCGCCGCGGGTCTGCTTGCGTCCGGCAGCGCGCACGAATTGTTCGGCGAGGATCTGACTCATGAACTGGCCGGAGGTCACCCACCCGTAGGCAAGCGCCACGAGCGCGAGCCACCACGACTCCGGGAGGTGGGCCATGACCGCGATGGCGGTACAGAAGTGGATCGCGGGCGAGCGGAACGCGTCAGCAACGTGGTCGACCCACTCCCCCGTCTTGGACGAAGCACCGGTCACGCGCGACACCTGCCCGTCAGCGGAGTCAAACATGAAGCCGACGGCGAGCGCCACTCCCACGATCAGGCCCGACCACCAGGCGGGAGACAAGGCGACCAAAGCGACGAGGCCGATCGCCGAGAAGCACACCGAAACGAAGCTGACAAAGTTCGGCGTCCACCCTGAGGCGGCGCAGGCGGCGGCGACCACGCGGGCGGCACCCCGGTTGACCCACCGCATGTAGGCGGGCACGCCGGCACCCGGTTTCTGCGCGGCGGCGAGCGCCGAGCGGTAGGCCGCGAAACGGCTGCCCCACGAGGAGGAGGGATCGACCGCGACGGGCAAGCTCATTGTGCGTCCCCTTCCGCCGTCGTCTCGCTCGTCGTGCTCGCGGCCTCGTCGGCGAAGTCTTCCGGAGCGATGAAGCGACGCAGCTTCGTTGAGGACGTCGAGGGCGTGTAGGGCAGGTAGACCACGCGGGCACCAACCTCCGCCATCTCAGCTTCGAGCTGAGCGCCCTTGGGGGTGCCTTTCCAGTCGTCACCTTTGAAGAGAACGTCAAAGGGCTGCAGGCGCCACGCCAGGCGTTTGTCCTGATCGAGGTCCACGACGACCGCGTCGACGAAGCGCAGGGAGGACACGAGGTCGCAACGCTCCTTCAGCGGGATGACGGGGGCACGCCCCTTCATGCGGATGAGGGCCTCGTCCGAGGTCACCCCGACCACCAGACGATCGCAGCGCTCACGGGCCGCGCGCAGGATATTGAGGTGTCCCTGATGGAACATGTCAAAACCCCCGGGTACGTAGCCGGTGACGGAGGTGCGTTGCTGAGTCGTTTCGTCCACGCATACAGTGTGCCATTTATCAGACGGTCAACGCGACGCTTACCCGCTAAATGACCGAAAGATCACGTCTCCGCTTTATCCACACAGTAGCAAACTCGGCCGCGAAAGCTAGGAAAGGCAAGCAAAAATGACCACGTGGCCGCACCGGTGTTCCAACAGGGCGCGCCGTGCCCGCCCCAACTCACGGCCCGCGCTCGCCAGGGGCACCCACCCAGCGCCCGGGCGCTGGCCACCGCGCAGGAGCGCCTCGTGTCCGCCCGAGTGTGCTCAGCGCGAGAACACGACGGTGCGGTTGCCGTTCATGAGGACGCGTCGCTCTGCGTGGAATCGAACAGCCTGAGCGAGGACCCGTCGCTCGACATCTTGGCCGAGCGCGACCATGTCGGGAGTGGAGTCGGCGTGGGATACCCGCGTCACGTCCTGCTCAATGATCGGCCCCTCGTCGAGGTCGGCCGTGACGTAGTGGGCAGTTGCACCGATGAGCTTGACGCCGCGCTCGTGGGCCTGCGCGTAGGGGCGCGCGCCCTTGAAGGAGGGGAGGAAGGAGTGGTGGATGTTAATGACGCGGCCTTCCATGGCGCGGCAGACCTCGTCGGAGAGGATCTGCATGTAGCGGGCCAGGACGACCAGCTCGACGTTCTCGGAGGCGATGAGGTCAAGGAGCTGACGTTCCGCGTGCGCCTTCGCGTCCTTCGTGACAGGTATGTTGAGGAAGGGCACGCCGTAGAACTGGGCGACGGGGGCAAGGTCGGGATGGTTGCCAACGACCGCGATGACGTCGATCGGCAGGCCCTGCGTCTGCTGGCGGTACAGGAGGTCGGTGAGGCAGTGGCCTTCGCGCGACACCATGATGATGGTGCGCAGTTTGCGGCCCAGGTCGTCGACACGGTAGGTGGCGTCGAATTCTTCGGCGACGGCGGCCAGGCCCTCGTCGATGGGTGCGCGGCCCTTCGGGGAGTCCACCTCAACGCGCATGAAGAAGGTGCCCGTGTCCGAGTCGCCGAACTGCTGGGACTGGACGACATTGCCGCCGGACGCGCCGATCACGCCGGTGACGGCATGCACGATACCGGGGCGGTCCGGGCAGGACAGGGTCACGACGAGCTGCGCATTTTCAGTCATGGGTTTCAGTCTACCCAGGTTCGTAGCCGTCAACGAAGCCGGGGCATCGTTTGCGGGAGACGCCACGGCCGGGCGGGGCATCACTATTCCACGCCGAACATCGGTCCTTCAGAAAAAGCCATCTCCGCTCGAAGAAGTCCTATCATCGTGCGCATGAGGATTCGCTTCGCCGCCGCCACCGACCTCGATTTCATCGAGAGTGCGTACGCTCATGCCCGCGCATTCATGCGGGCGAACGGGAACGCGACACAGTGGCCCGACGGGTATCCAAGCCGTGCGGATGCACAGGAGGACATCAGGCGCGGGCACTGCTACATCGTCGCGGACGATGACGGGCCGCTCGGCGTCTTCTCCTACGCTCCAGGCCCTGAGCCAACCTACACCCAGATCGACGGCTCATGGCGGTCGGAGGCCAACTACCACGTCATCCACCGCGTCGTCGCCGTGCGCGGGCGGGGCGTCGCGCGCGCGATCTTCTCGTACGCCACCGAGGGCGCCGACTATCTTCGCTGCGACACGCACGAGGATAACGTCCCCATGCGTCACGCCCTCGCTGCCTTCGGTTTCCGCGAGTGCGGCACGATCACGGTGGCCAACGGGACCACGCGCATCGCCTACGACTGGCTCACGGAAGACGTCTGCGACTGAGCTGACCTGCGACCGCGCGGCAAGGCCGAAGTGTCGGCGCACTCTCCGACGATGCGGCAGTTGCTGAACCGCTGCGGAGACCACGTCAACGCACTTGACGAATGGCCGTGAGGTCTCCCCGACGCGGCCTGCGGTGCGATGATCCGGACGGGGTCGGCCGCGAACCGGCTGGGGCTTTTTCTACATCTATGAGGCGACACGCCGACGACACGCCGCTGCAAGGACTCTAGATGTAGATATCCCCCCCCCCCGAGTCACCGCAGCGGCGCACCTCCCGGCGCCTTGCTCTCGGGCGCTCACCCGAATCCCGACAACCACACGTCTGCCGGTATCCGCCACAGCGGACGCAGGCGCGCATTGGCCGCTTTCACAGCCGCGGCGAGAGCCGGCAACCCACGCCTTCGCCGGTTTCACGGTTGTTTCACGCCACCTAGGGCACAACTCACCGTAGTCGCCACTCCGCGCCCGCCCGACGCCAGCGTTCAGCGTGCCCCGACACGGGCCTCGACGTCAGCGGCCCAGAACCTCTCTCCGGCCTACCCGCG
>ERZ773068.614-NODE-614-length-18913-cov-9.810637_pt1 | contig 18913 bp, 15 predicted proteins | sample MGYA00580620_ERZ773068 | MGnify/ENA primary metagenome ERZ773068 (study PRJEB29015, sample SAMEA2737983) | human oral metagenome | biome: human oral; feature: human-associated habitat; material: dental | place: China | collected 2101 ... | reverse complement strand
CGTGATGTGCATCAAGTCTCCGTTGATTGATGAGAAACTCCGGTTTGGAGGCGGTCACAGTCTAGCGAAGGAAAGTGATGAATGCCATTTACTGCCACATTGCTACGGCGTGTCGAGCGGGTTGTGATCAAGTGCATATTTGAAATGCTGACTGGTTGGAAAGTTGTTGCTGGCCTCTCCTGTTGGCTCTGTGGGTGCGTGGAACCTGGTGGTCGAGCTAATTTCCAGAGGATGGTCAGGGTTTGTTGAGCTTTGGGTCTTATGGGTCATTCCGATCGCACGTAGTATGTCTGGTAACCGTCGTGGTCACCACTATGTCCAGGCCGCGCGGATTGAAATGAACCCTACGGAGGATGAATTGATGACGATGTTCCGCGCTAAGTGGGCGCGGGTGGCAGCTAGCGCCTCGGCGCTTGTTCTTGCCGCAACCGGGATAGGCGTCTTTGGTGTCTTCTCGGCCGCGCCCGCCGAGGCTGCCGTCAACCCCAACATTAAGGTTGCGATCAAGCCCCTCGTTCTGTCTGACCAGGACGGAGTGGAGATCCCCGGGGCGGGTGCCCAGGTTGAGGATCCGGTGAGGATGTACGTTGAATGGGATGCCAGCAATGCCAATCCGCAGCCGGGCGACTCTTTCACGGTTGGGCTGCCGACCACTGGGGCCGCACTGCCTGACATTACGCACTACTACCGTTTCCGCGAGGTTGGGCGTAGCGATCCGCTGATGTTTAACGGCTTGCAGGTCGGCGAGTGTGTGACCGCCGCCGATGTCATGACCTGTACCTTCAATCAAGCTGTCGCGGCCCAAAGCAACGTCAAGGGCACGATGAATCAGATGCTCATGGCTCAGAAGGAAACTCCTCTGACCAAGCTTCCTTTCAATGCCAACGGTGTTGAGACTCAGGTTCCCAACCCGAACGATGAGCCCATCGTTGAGCGCCTGTGGACCGAAAAGAACGTCGGCAAGTATGCCAACTCCCTCAAGCGCGACTCGACCCAGATCAACTGGCACATTACTGGTTCCGGGCGCCGCCTTTCGGAGCGTTCTGGAATGCCTGCGGGAACCTATGCGAACAAGGTCGTCTTCAACGATGTCCTCGGTGCTGACGGTCAGACGCTGCTGCCTGATGACTCCACCTGGTACGTTCGAGTGGACCCCAAGAGTGCGCCGAACCAGTACCCGACGGTCGCGCGAGTCGGGCAGCCCGGCATCAACACGACCTACGGCAACTACACGCTGGAGCGTACGATCTCCGCAGACGGCAAGTCTGCGACGGTGACTCTCACCCGTACTGACGGCGACTTCGACCCGGCGATTAACTACGAGATCGTCTACTCCTCGAAGATCGACGGTAACGTCATCCCTGAGAAGCAGTACACGAACAGCGCAACGCTGGTGGGTGACAAGGAAGGCCCGATCACCTCGGCGATCAGCTACCGCGACCCGATCACCTACACCATTGAGATGAAGCCCGGCTACGGTGCCTTCGGCGTGAAGAAGTACGTCCTCGGAGCGCAGGTCGGTGCCGACGCCGGACAGATCCCGGCCGCCACGGCCGTTACGGTTAACGTCAAGTACGAACTCCCCGCTGGCTGGGACCCGGCTCTCCATCCCGAGTGGACCGCTCCCGCGGGTGGAGCCAACCCCTACACGATGAACGTTCCCGTTGAGCAGGGCGTGGCCGGTGTGGCCTTCCCCAAGGGCACCAAGGTGACGCTCACGGAGTCTCTCGACTCTGCCCAGCTGCCTGCTGCACTGCGTTGGCAGGGGGAGCCCTCCTTCTCCATTGGATCCACGAACGCCGTGAATGAGGTCTCCTTCACCATCGCTGAGAACAACGTCTCTGCGGTCTCGCTGACCAACACCGCAGCCCCGGCTCCCGGCAAGATTGCTGTGACCAAGAAGGTCGTTGGTGATATTCCGGCGGGTAAGACCTTCGCTTTCGATTACGTGTGTGACGATGCTGCGAAGACCTCCGGTTCGATCACGGATGTTGTTGCCGGTCAGGCGAAGGAGTCTGCTGAGATTCCCGCTGGTGCGACTTGCACCGTGACCGAGCGTGATGCGTCGGTTGATGGCTTCACCCTCCAGACCTCCACGATTGATCCTGTGATGGTTAAGTCCGGTGAGGTGGCCTCCTTCGAGGTGACCAACACCTACACCCCGGTTCCGGGCAAGATTGCTGTGACCAAGAAGGTTGTTGGTGACATTCCGGCGGGTAAGACCTTCGCCTTCGATTACGTGTGTGACGATGCTGCGAAGACCTCCGGTTCGATCACGGATGTTGTTGCCGGTCAGGCGAAGGAGTCTGCTGAGATTCCCGCTGGTGCGACTTGCACCGTGACCGAGCGTGATGCGTCGGTTGATGGCTTCACCCTCCAGACCTCCACGATTGATCCTGTGATGGTTAAGTCCGGTGAGGTGGCCTCCTTCGAGGTGACCAACACCTACGCCCCCAAGGTTGGCAAGATCTCGGTGACGAAGGAAGTTGTTGGCGATATTCCTGCTGGCAAGACGTTCTCCTTCGACTACGTGTGCAACGATCCGGCGAAGACCTCCGGTTCGATCCTGAATGTCGCCGCTGGCGAGACCAAGGAATCGGGTGACATTCCGGACGGCGCCGAGTGTCTCGTGACCGAGCGTGAGGCCGAGGCTGCCGTTGACGGTTTCATCCTCGAGTGCTCTGCGGTTGATCCGGTTCCCGTCAAGGCCGGAGAGGTTGCTGCGGTTCTGATGACCAACACCTACACCCCGGCTCCCGGCAATATTGCCGTGACCAAGAAGGTTGTTGGTGACATTCCTGCCGACAAGACGTTCTCCTTCGACTACGTCTGTGATGATCCGGCCAAGACCTCCGGTTCGATTACGGATGTCGCTGCCGGCGACACGAAGGTTTCCCGCGATATTCCTGCCGGTGCGACCTGCACGGTGACGGAGAAGGATGCGTCGGTTGATGGTTTCACTCTCCAGACCTCCACGATTGATCCCGTCATGATCAAGGCGGGCGAGGTTGCCACTCTTGAGGTGACCAACACCTACACCCCGGTTCCGTCGCCGACCCCGACGCCGAGTGAGACCCCCGGTGGCAACGGTGGTGGGGACCGTCCCAGCCTTGCCAGGACCGGTGCCGACGTGCTCGGTGGGTCCCTCGCGACCCTGACCCTGCTGGGAGTGGGTGGAGGACTCCTCGCCCTGCGCCGCGCGCGTCGCTGATGCGCTCAATGATTGAGTGAGCGCTCTGAGCGCTGAGCTCTGAACCCCCGGGCCCGTTGGGCCCGGGGGTTCGCCGTATCATCCGGGAGAGTTGTTCGGCCATAGCTGGGCAAATAACGCTCATTGTGAAACCTGAGCATATGTGACTCAAGTTCTGTCTTTACGGGTTGCGGAATAAAAGGTCTGCTCGTAAAGTTGAGTATGTCAGACTCAAGGGTCGGTCGGGATCTCCCGACACTACGAAGCAACGCGAGCCGCTCTGGCAGGACGGAGTCGGACTCGCCGATGAAAGGAACACATACTATGGCACGTGCAGTCGGCATCGACCTCGGTACCACCAACTCCGCTATCGCCGTCCTCGAAGGTGGCGAGCCCACTATCATCCCCAACGCTGAAGGCGCTCGCACGACCCCCTCGGTCGTCGCCTTCTCCAAGACCGGTGAGGTCCTGGTTGGCGAGATCGCCAAGCGCCAGGCCGTCACCAACGTTGACCGCACCATCTCCTCCGTCAAGCGCCACATGGGCACCGACTGGACCACGGAGATTGACGGTAAGAAGTACACCGCGCAGGAAATCTCCGCGCGCATCCTCATGAAGCTGAAGGCTGACGCCGAGGCCTACCTGGGCGAGCCCGTCACCGAGGCTGTCATCACCGTCCCTGCCTACTTCAACGACGCTCAGCGCCAGGCCACCAAGGACGCCGGTCAGATCGCCGGCCTGAAGGTCGAGCGCATCGTCAACGAGCCCACCGCCGCGGCCCTCGCCTACGGCCTCGAAAAGGGCAAGGAAGATGAGCTCATCCTGGTCTTCGACCTCGGTGGCGGCACCTTCGACGTGTCCCTCCTCGAGGTGGGCAAGGATGACGACGGCTTCTCCACCATCCAGGTGCGCGCCACCTCCGGCGACAACAACCTGGGTGGCGACGACTGGGATCAGCGCATCGTTAACTGGCTGATCGACCGGGTCAAGGCCAAGACCGGCGCCGACCTGTCCAAGGACGCGGTCGCCCTCCAGCGCCTGAAGGAAGCTGCTGAGCAGGCGAAGAAGGAGCTGTCCTCCGCGACCTCCACGAACATCTCGCTGCAGTACCTGTCCATGACCGCCGATGGCCCCATCCACCTGGATGAGTCCCTCACGCGCGCCAAGTTCGAGGAGCTCACCTCCGACCTGCTTGAGCGCACCAAGAAGCCCTTCCGCGATGTCATGGCTGAGGCTGGCGTGACCGTCTCCGAGATCGACCATGTCGTGCTCGTCGGCGGCTCCACCCGTATGCCCGCCGTCACCGAGGTTGTCAAGGAACTGACCGGCGGTCGCGAGCCCAACAAGGGCGTCAACCCCGATGAGGTCGTCGCCGTGGGCGCCGCCCTGCAGGCCGGTGTCATCCAGGGTGACCGTAAGGATGTCCTGCTCATCGACGTGACCCCGCTGTCGCTCGGTATCGAGACCAAGGGTGGCGTCATGACCAAGCTCATCGATCGCAACACGGCCATCCCGACCAAGGCCTCGGAGATCTTCTCCACCGCCGAGGACGGCCAGCCCTCCGTGCTTATCCAGGTCTACCAGGGCGAGCGTGAGTTCGCCCGTGACAACAAGCTGCTCGGTACCTTCGAGCTGTCCGGCATCGCCCCGGCCCCCCGTGGCGTGCCGCAGATCGAGGTCACCTTCGACATCGACGCGAACGGCATCGTTCACGTCTCCGCGAAGGATCGTGGCACCGGCAAGGAGCAGTCGGTGACGATCACCGGTGGTTCGTCCCTGTCCAAGGAGGAGATCGACCGCATGGTGAGCGAGGCCGAGGAGCACGCCGCCGAGGATAAGAAGCGCCGCGAAGAGGCCGACATCCGCAACCAGGCTGAGCAGGCCGTCTACGCGACGGAGAAGCTGCTCAAGGACGAGGCCGACAAAATCTCTGAGGAGACTCGCGAGGCCGTCCAGAAGGACGTCGACGCCGTCAAGGAAGCCCTCAAGGGTGACGACATCGAGGCCGTGAAGACCGCCACGGCGACCCTGTCCGAGTCCGGCATGAAGATTGGCCAGGAGATCTACGCCAAGCAGCAGGCCGACGAGGCCGGCGCCCAGTCCGCGCCCGCGCAGGACGACGTCGTGGACGCCGAGATCGTTGACGAGGACAACAAGTGAGCACCGAAGAAACCAACGGTTTCTCGGTGCCCAACGAAGACGCCAACGTCGCCGGGGCCGACTCCTTCGAGTCGGCCCCGGCCGGCCAGGCGGCCGAGCACAACGAGACCGCACTCGGCGCGGATGACGCTGCCCAGGCCTCGTCCGAGGGGTCGGCCGACGACATGAGCGCCTTCGAGGAGCAGATCGAGGACTCCGACCTCGCCAAGGCCCTCGAGCGCATCGCGAGCGTCGAGGACCAGCTGGCCCGCGCCAACGCGGAGCTGTATAACCAGGGCCAGGAGTACGCCAACTATGTGCGCCGCTCCAAGGAAGCCATCCCCGGCTACAAGACCGCGGGCCAGGACGAGGTCATAGAGTCGCTCATCAGCGTCCTCGACGACATCGCCGCCGCCCGCGCGCATGGCGACCTGGAGGACGGCCCCTTCGCGTCGATCGCCACGAAGCTCGAGGAGACGCTCAAGACGCGTTTCGAGCTGGAGCGCTACGGCGCCCCGGGCGACGACTTCGATCCCGCCCTGCACGACGCCCTCATGGCGACCACCAGCCCGGACGTCGACCATCCCGTCATCGGGCAGGTCCTCACGAGCGGCTATCGCCGTGGCGAACGCGTCGTGCGCGCCGCGAAGGTGCTGGTGAACAACCCTGAATGACATCGACACGCTCGCAACTGAAAGAGAGGTGACACGCGCGTGAGTGAACAGGAATGGTTCACCAAGGACTTCTACAAGGTCCTCGGAGTTGACAAGACAGCGGATAAGAAGGCCATCACCAAGGCCTACCGCAAGCTAGCTCGGCAGTGGCACCCGGATCAGAACCCGGGCGACAAGGCCGCTGAGGCTAAGTTCAAGGAAATCGGCGAGGCCTACGCCGTCCTGTCCAATGACGAGGATCGCAAGCGCTATGACGCGATCCGCGCGATGGCTAGCGGCGGGGCACGCTTCTCCGCCGGATCGGGCGGCGCGGGCGGCTTCGAGGACCTCTTCGGTGCTTTCGGCGGTGCCGGCGGCTTCGGAGGCGGCGGTCATAACGTGCGCTTCCAGACCTCCGGCATGCCCGGCGGTGGTGGCTTCGAAGACATCCTCTCCGGCCTCTTCGGCGGTGGCGGCGGTGGCGCGCGTTTTGGGGGCGACCCCTACGGTTCGCCCTTCGGCGCCGCTGGTCACGCCCAGCAGGCGGCACCCACCCCTGAAAAGGGCGGGACCGTGCGCGCAAAGCTGGCCATTTCCTTCCGTCAGGCCCTGAATGGTGCGACCCTGACCATCAAGGTCGGCGGCTCTCCGATCAAGGTTCGCATCCCCGCGGGCATTAAGGACGGCCAGAAGGTCCGCGTCAAGGGCCACGGTAAGCCCGGTACGCATGGCGGTCCCGCGGGCGACCTTGAGGTTGTTGTGACGGTCAAGCCGCATCCCGTGTTCTCGCGCGAGGGTGACGACCTGGTTCTCACCCTGCCCGTGACCGTGTCCGAGGCCATCCTTGGCACCGTCGTTGACGTGCCGATGAACGACGGCAACACGGCCACGGTCAAGGTGCCTGCGGGTTCCTCCTCGGGTTCCGAGATCCGCGTGCACGGCGGGGGAGTGAAGACCTCCAAGGCGACGGGTGACCTGATTGCCCGCGTGGCCATCCAGGTTCCCGCCAAGCCGAGCCGCGACCTCAAGAAGCTCGCGAAGGAGATGGCGAAGGCCGAGGGTGACCTCGACGTCCGCGCCTCCCTGTTCGAGGCCGTGGAGGAGTAAGCCATGGCGAAGACGGGATCGGACGATGCGATCACGTTCGTCATCTCGGTTGCGGCTGAGCTGGCGGGCATGCATCCGCAGACCCTGCGCCAGTACGACCGTCTCGGCCTGGTGATCCCGGCCCGTACTAAGGGGCGGGGACGCCGCTATACGAAGCGGGACGTGCAGCGTCTGCGCGACGTTCAGCGGATGAGCCAGGAAGAGGGCATCAACCTGGCGGGTATCCGACGCATCCTCGAGCTCGAGCGGCGAGTCGAGGCCTTGGAAGAGGAACGGGACGCTCTGCGTGGGGCGGTCGCCGCGGCCGAAGCTAAGCGCAACCGTGTGTTTGCTGCGTCTGCGGACGGTCAGGTCATGCCGATGCGACGAGGCCAGCGCCCATGGGATAGCTCCTCGAGGTCTGAGGCTCGCTCTGGGGGCTCTCTCACCGTGTGGAATCCGGTGCGGGCGCTCGCGGCGCTCGCCTCCTCCGAGGCTTCGGCGCGTTCGGCCCTTCCGGCTGCGCCGCGATCGAACGCGCGCGCGGTGATTGAAGGGACGATCGTCTCTCGCAGCTAGGACATCGAGACATAAAGGACTGCGGGACCCATCCAAAGGATGGGTCCCGCAGCATATTCGATCGAGGATCCGGGGGCACACAGGATCCCCGACCGAAGCCTGGAACAGGCGACAGGCTTTCGCCTGCTGAACATAGTTTTACCAGGTCACAGCCGGTTTCGATAGTTGATTGTTGGGGTGTGGACCGCTTGGCGCAAACGTGCAGGGGCTGCGTGAAATGTGTGCGTCAGATTCGCTACTATTTTTTGGAAATGCCCTCTGACCTGCAAGTTTGTTGGTGGGTACGCCTTTTCCTTGAAAATGCTCATGTTGTGGGCCGGTGGGACGATGCTCGTGGGTGGCTCATCGGTCGGTATTGACCGTTAGGAAATATCGATGCCATCACAGAGAGATGGCGTGGATAACGTCGGTATGCAATACGTAACTATCTGTGCAGGTCAGATGAGTATCAGCGTGTTGCGCGAGAAAGGCGGTCTGAGAGGTGTCCCTCGTCTGTGTCCTGATAGAAAGGATCGAGATGCGTCAGCGGTGCGACCGATGCCCCGCATGCGTTAACGTGGACGCATGACGAAATCTTCGCATCACCTGTCGGTGCGCTCGCGCGTGGCCAAAGCGGCCGGCGGTGCCGCCCGCTTCGCCTCCCGGGCCCTCGGGCGCGGATCCGGCGGCATGATTGGCGGTGAGGTTGCCATGCGCATCTCGCCGACGTTCCTTTCGGAGCTGGCAGCCCCCTACTCTTCCGTCATCGTGACCGGTACGAATGGAAAGTCGACGACGACGCGTATGGTGCGGGCGGCCCTCGAAAGCGCCGGACCCGTCGCTTCGAACATCAATGGTGACAACATGACCTCGGGCGTGATTACGGCCCTCATGCAGGGTAAGGGGGCGACGCGAGCGGCCCTTGAGGTCGACGAGATGCACGTGCCCGCCGTCGCCGCCGACGTGAAGCCGGCGGTCTTCGTGTACCTGAATCTCTCGCGCGATCAGCTTGACCGCGTCGGCGAAATTGGCTCCGTCGAGCGTCGCCTGCGTGACGGGGCCTCGGCCCACCCGGGCGCCGTCGTCGTCGCCAACTGCGACGACCCGCTGATCGTTTCCGCCGCCGCCGACAATCCGAACGTCGTGTGGGTGGCCGCAGGCGCCGGTTGGGGAGGAGACTCCGCCGCATACCCGCGCGGTGGCCGCGTCGTCCGCTCCGGTGAGGACTGGCACCTGATCCCCGCCTTCGACGGCGAGGAACTCCCTGAGCTCAGCAGCCGTCCTCAGCCTCAGTGGTGGCTCGAGGACATCGAGCTGGCCCCCGAGGGGCCGCGCGCGACGCTGCGTGGACCCGACGGTGTCAGCGTCCCCCTCAAGCTGAAGCTTCCCGGGCGCGCCAACCTTGGCAATGCCGCGCAGGCCGTCGCCGCCGCCGTCGCGATGGGCATTGACCCCGCTGCTGCCGCCGCGGCCGTCGGCAGCGTCACCGAAGTCGCGGGACGCTACTCCGTCCACGATGTCAACGGACGCAGTGCGCGCCTCATGCTCGCCAAGAACCCCGCCGGATGGCAGGAAGCCATGACGATGATCGACCCGCGCGTCGACCAAGTTGTCATCGGCGTCAACGGCCAGGTGCCCGACGGCCAGGACCTCTCCTGGCTGTGGGACGTCGACTTTTCCGCCGTCAAGCAGCCCGGCCGCCGCGTTGTGGCCTGCGGTGAGCGCGGCGCCGACCTGGCCGTGCGCCTCGAATATGCGGGCGTCCACTGCGACCTCGTTCCGCTGCCCATCGACGCCCTCGCCGCGTGCGAGCCCGGCCGAGTCGAGATGCTCCTCAACTACACGGCCATGCGCGACTTCAAGGTCCTGCTTGATCGAAAGGAAGGCGCGCGATGAGTGCCTCCACGCTGCGAATCGGCGTCCTCATGCCCGAGGTCCTGGGCACCTACGGCGACAGCGGTAACGCGCTGATCCTCGCCGAGCGCGCCCGCAGGCGCGGCATCGACGCCGAGGTCGTCCACGTCGGCTTGACCGAGGAGATCCCGGACAGCCTAGACATTTACACTCTCGGAGGTGGCGAGGATACCGCCCAGGCGCTCGCGGCCGACAAGTTCCGCGGCACCTCCGGTCTCGCCCGCGCCCTCTACGCGGGGCGCCCGCTCCTCGCGATCTGCGCCTCCCTGCAGGTTCTCGGCCACTGGTACGAGGATGCGCGGGGCGTGCGCGTTCCCGGTATGGGCGTCCTCGATATTACGACGCGCCCACAGGGGCACCGAGCGATCGGTGAGCTCGTCTGTGAGCCCGTTCTCGACGGCCTTACGCAGACTCTGACGGGCTTTGAAAATCACGGGGGCGGCACCGTTCTCGGCCCCGACGCCTCCCCGCTGGGACGCGTCATCTCGGGCGTCGGAAACGGCACACCCCAGGGAGAGGAAGCGCCCGAGGTGCGCTATGACGGCGCCGTTCAGGGGTCCGTCATCGCCACCTACATGCATGGCCCCGCTCTCGCCCGTAACCCCGAGCTGGCGGACCTGCTGCTCGAGCGTGCCACGGGCGCAACGCTGGAACCACTCGACGTGCCGGGTGTCGCCGAGCTACGCAAGGAACGGCTGGCCGGCATTCAGCTGTCCTGACCTCGCCTCAGCCTCATTCATCCGTCGCCGATTCCCGGCGGGGGCGGCGACGCACAATCTGGTCCTGTTGCGCTCTGGTTGCGGGACTCTAGTATTCTGAGCTCGATCTTCCATCAGAAAGGCGTAGACATGTCGAATCCCTCCTACGGCCCCGCGGACCAGCAGAACGCGGTGCCCACGAACGGCACTTCCTACCCGGGTGCCGCAGCCCCGCAGGGCTACGGTGCTCCCGCGCCCGTGGTCATGTCGAAGCTGCCCGGTCGAGGCGGCGCCATCACCACGCTCGTTCTCGGCGTGGTACTCATGGTTTTCATCGCGCCGATTGTCTTCTTTGCCACGATGATCGCCGGTGTGGCTGGCACCGATGGCAACGCGGTCAAGGGTGGCACCACCGCCAACGGCAGCGTCGTCACTGTGACCGCGGATGGCATCTTCATGGTGCGGGCCGACGCGCACAAGGACCCCTCCTGCTCGCTGGTTGGCGCAGATGACAAGAGCTACGAGCTGGAACCCTACGCTGGCAGCGAGGACGTGTACCTGGCAGAGAACCTGCCCGCGGGCTCGTACGTGCTGCAGTGTGACGGCATCGCCAGCGGAGCGAACATCACCGCATTCAACGCATCGCCTGAGGTCGTGACAAAGGTCTTCGCCTTGCCCTTCGTGTGGGGCACCGTTGTCGGTGTTGTCGGCCTGATTCTCCTGATCGTCGGCATCGTTCTCCTGGTGAAGGTGAACGGCAAGCGCCGCCGCATCGCGCAGGAATCCATGCTGAGCGCCGTGCGCTGACTCAAGCTCCGCGAAAGGGGACGAGGCTGGGGGAACTATCCCGGGCCTCGTCCCCTTTGTGGTTCCCTCTGGCGTTTTCCCCCACGGCAGGAAACAGCGTACGATCAAGGGTTATCTGAGCGTTCCAATCGCGTCGGCGCACTGTTCAGTCTGCCTGCCGCATTGTTATGCTTAAGCAAAGTTTTCTTCAGGAAGGCACGCACATGTCGAATCCCCCCTACGGTGTCCCCGGCGATCAGGGCACACCCTGGCCCCAGTACGGTGACAACGGAGCTGGAGCTCCGATGCAGGGTATGCCCATGCAGGGTATGCCGATGCAGGGAGGACCTCAGAACTTCCAGGGCTACGGTGGTCCGGCCCCGATGCCGATCGTGAAGGGCCCCAGCAAGGCCCCCGGCACCATTCTCATCGTCCTGGGCGTCCTCGCGTCTTTTGTCGCTGCCCCCATCCTTTTCTTCGTCCTGTGGTTCCAGGGCGTCACGGATATGGCTGGCGCTCTGGCTCAAGGTGCCACCTTCTCGAATGGCGGCACCGTTGAGGTCGGCGGAGCCGGCAGCTACATGCTCCAGATCTCGGGCGGCGAGGCAACTACGTGCAAGATGATTGACTCGGGCAACAACGTGTACGACATGTCCCCGTTCCAGAGCGACAAGTCGCTCTACTACATCGACGGCCTGAACAATGGCACCTACACGGTCCGCTGCGAAGGTGTCGACCAGAAGGCGTCCATGACGGGCATGAGCGTGAGCCCCAATGACTTTACGAACACGGTCGGCTTCGCATTCCTGTGGAGCACCGTGGTTGGCGTCACCGGTGTCGTCCTGCTGATCGTTGGTATCGTCCTCGTGGTTCGAGCCGGCAGTAAGACCAAAGAGCTTCAGCAGCAGGCCATGATGTCAGCGATGTACTGACCCATGTAACGCGATCAGGGGCGAGGCCCGGACAGACTCTCCGGCCTCGCCCCTTTTTCGCACCGGCACCACCACGAGGAAGGACACCATGCGTACCCTGTCTTTCACGGGAGAACGCCAGCTTCGATACCCGGCCCCCGACGTCGCGCGTGGCTTTATGCTCGCGCTCATTGCGCTGGCAAACGTCCCCTTTTGGCTTAGGTACTTCCCGGAGGCGCCTCACGCCGGGCATGCGGCGCTTGCGGCGATGGGCAGCGCCGACCAGTGGTGGTACCTGGCGCGGACCCTGTTCGTTGACCGCAGGGCCTACCCGCTGTTCTCGATCCTGTTCGGTTTCGGCATGGCGATCATGGCCTCGCGCACGATGGAGCGTGAGCGCCGGGCCGTCATGGAGACCTTCACTGCCGAGGAGGTTGCCGGCTGGCATCCCGTCCAACGACAGATTGTCGAGGAGAACGTCGAGCGTTATGCGCGCCGCACGGCCTCGCGCCTGATTCGCCGTCGCGGCTGGTGGATGCTGGCCTTCGGCTTGGTGCATGCTGTCTTCTTCTCGGGTGACATCATCGGGGCGTATGGCCTGGTTGCGGTGGTTTTTGCTGAGGTGATCGTCATGATGCGCGCATGGGTGCGTGTGCTGGTCGGCGTACTTATTGGCTCCTTGAGCCTGCTGGGAATCTGGTCGATGGCGGCGTTCATGGGCCGAGAACCGATGATGTTGGAATTCCACGATCCCACATCGCTGGACGCGGGGTATCCGCTGGTGTCTGTTGCCTCCTGGCTCATCGCGACGCCGATGACTGTCCTCACGGCTCTGGTGGTTCCCTGCGTCATGATCGGCGTGGGCGTGGCGCGCTGGGGCCTCCTCCAGGACCCGCGCGGGCGTGGTGCGTTGCTGTCCGAAATTGCGGCGTGCGGCCTGGGGATCGGCGCGCTCGGAGGGTTGCCTTTCGCGCTCATGCAGCTGGATTGGGCATTCGCCGGCTCGGCCGCCTGGTCTTACCCGCTGTTCCACGCCTCGGGGGTCGCGGGTGCGTGCGGCTGGCTGGCGCTTCTGGCCCTCGTGGGCGGCGGCCCACGCGAAAAGCTGGGCACCGCGTGCGCCTTCCTCAGCGCGATCGGTCGCCGTTCGATGACCGCCTACCTGTCCCAGACGCTGCTCTTCATCGTCATCTGCGGGTTGTCAATCTCCTTCGGTGTGCGCTCGCTGGGCGTCGCCGTGTCCGGCCTGATTGCGCTCGTCGTGTGGGCGCTGATCGGCCTGGGCTGTGTCATTGCCGAGGCAATGGGATCTTCGCGCGGTCCCGCTGAGTGGGCGCTGCGCTGGCTGGTCGCGAAGAGTGCCAAGAAGAGGCCGATGCCGGTCTTCGTTCCCGTTCCCGTCGTTCGCTCGGACGTGTCCACAGGAGTCGCGCAGGCCTCGTCGTTCCCAGTGACTCCGGTCCCCGCATCGGGTGTCGAGCCCAATGGGAGTGTGCAGGGGAGTACGTGCGATAGCGAGTGAAATTTTCCTATTTAATAGAAATGAGCTCTGCGTGCAAGGGCTATGTAAAAATGTGAGAGACTACACATTTGGCATGGGTGGATGTGAGCTCTGCCGGGTGAGCTGCGACGACGGTGATGCGCCGTCTTATTGTGCATCTCCTCCGCGGGGCTGAATCTGTCAGGGGCGTTGGTTTTTCGCGGTTTCTGCGCTACTGTGAAGTTACCAAGACACGTGCTGGTAACACGATGAGGTGAGCTGAGGAGGCGCCAATGGGTATGCATGTGAAGACCGCTGTCAGGGGTGATCGGCGCGCTCTCGCCCCATTGGTAGCGACGCAGTGGCGCGTCACCAATCATCGGCACGACTAGGGGTGCATCATGGGCTGGCTATGGCGGGCGGATGTCGACGGGGGGACCGATGGTGAGGAGACTCCTCGCCGCCGCGAACTGCCGGACGATACCGCCCCTGATATGGAACAATGGGGAGGTAGCAATGCAGCACCTCCGGAAGGAATTGTCACGGGTAATTCGGAGTTTGAAGCCAATCGTTTCGATATGGTTCGTCCCATCACGCAGGAGCGCTTAGGTCTCCTTTTTGATTCTGAGGGGTGGGCGTGGCGTATCGATAGCGATGGAGACCTCTGCGGTTTTTGGGAGGGGCATCTGTTCTGCTTCCGCTTCCTCGGAGACTCGCGCGAGGTGCTGTCGATCGTTGCCTTCATGAAGAGCCTCGTTCCCATTGAATGTGGTGAGGATCTGCGTGACTTCCTGCAGGCGTGGCACGGCGAGTTCCTGTGGCCCAAGGCCTACGTTGCTGATCAGGACGAGGGAGACCGTGTCGTCGCCGAGGTGAATGCCGATTACGAGTATGGCGCGACGGATGCGCAGCTCGTGCAGCAGGTGATGTGTGCGCTGGCGACAACCCTTCAGCTTTTCCGCGCGCTCGAGGAGCGCTATGGCCTCGATGATGATGAAGGGCCCGGTCCTGCCGGCGGTCATCAGCGCGGGTTTGATGGCCCTGCCTGGCTTCCCGAGAGCTGACTCACATCCCCCTCAAAATTGAAGTTGAGTGGAATAGACTCAATTTCAGCTTCGTTGTGTCTGTCAGAAGGCGTTGACTGTCTCGACGCCACCAGACAAACCATTTGGAGGAGTGATTTCATGGCACGTGAAATGACGACAAAGGCGCAGGAGGCCGTCTCCTCTGCGCTTCAGGCTGCCGGTGCAGCCGGTAACCCGCAGGTGGAGCCCATCCACCTGCTGGAAGCACTGATCGAACAGCGCGAAGGCATCGCGCTCTCCCTGCTCGAGGCCGTTGGGGCCGACGTTCGCGCGATCGGCGCACGCACTCGCAATGCCCTCGTGGCGCTCCCGAGTGCGCAGGGCGCATCCGCCGGAAGTGCCCAGCCCTCGAACGCTCTGCTCGCGGTCGTTCGCGACGCCGGCGAGCGGGCTGAGGCTGGCGGCGACCAGTACATCTCGACCGAGCATCTGCTCATCGCGCTGGCTGCGTCGCAGACCGAGGCCGGTCGCATCCTCGCCCAGGGCGGCGTCGAGGCCGACGCGCTGACTCAGGCTCTCGCGCAGCTGCGCCCCGATCCGATCACCTCGGCGGACCCCGAGGGGTCCTTCGAGGCCCTGTCCAAGTACGGGCGCGACCTCACGGAGGTGGCGCGCGAAGGCAAGCTCGATCCGGTTATCGGCCGTGACAACGAGATTCGCCGCGTCGTGCAGGTCCTGTCCCGTCGTACTAAGAACAATCCTGTTCTGATCGGCGAGCCCGGCGTCGGCAAGACGGCCGTCGTCGAAGGCCTCGCCCAGCGCATCGTTGCGGGCGACGTCCCGGAGTCCCTGCGCGACAAGCGCCTCGTCTCCCTCGACGTTGCGTCGATGGTCGCCGGCGCGAAGTACCGCGGTGAATTCGAGGAGCGCCTGAAGGCGGTTCTGTCCGAGATTTCTCGCTCAGACGGGCAGATCATCACCTTCATCGACGAGCTGCACACCGTCGTTGGTGCGGGCGGCGGCTCCGAGGGCGCGATGGACGCGGGCAATATGCTCAAGCCCATGCTCGCCCGCGGCGAGCTGCGCATGGTCGGCGCGACGACTCTCGATGAGTACCGCGAGAACATCGAAAAGGATCCGGCGCTGGAGCGTCGTTTCCAGCAAGTGTTCGTCGGCGAGCCCTCGGTTGAGGACACCGTTGCGATCCTGCGCGGTATCGCGCCGAAGTACGAGGCTCACCACAAGGTGACCATCTCCGATGGTGCGCTCGTTGCTGCGGCGACCCTGTCGAACCGCTACATCACGGGGCGCCAGCTGCCCGACAAGGCGATCGACCTGATCGATGAGGCGGCCTCGCGCCTGCGCATGGAGCTGGACTCCTCGCCCGTCGAGATCGACGAGCTGCGCCGCAGCGTGGATCGCCTCCGGATGGAGGAGTCCTACCTGACCGAGTCCGATCCGGAGGGCCTGGATGAGGCTACCCAGGAGCGGCTGAGCAAGCTGCGCGCTGACCTCGCTGACCGCGAGGAGAGCCTGCGTGCTCTGACGGCTCGCTGGGAGGCTGAGAAGGCTGGCCACAACCGTGTTGGTGAGCTGCGCGTCCAGCTCGACTCGCTGCGTACCCAGCTGGACCTGGCCGTGCGCGAGGGGCGTTGGGAGGAAGCCGGGCGCCTGCAGAACGGTGAAATCCCGGCAGTCGAGCGTCAGATCGCCGAGGCTGAAGCGCAGGCTGAGGAGCAGGATGCCCGTAGTGACGACGAGCCGATGATCGCCGAGAAGGTCGGCCCCGCAGAGATCGCCGAGGTCATCGAGGCGTGGACCGGAATTCCGACGGGTAAGCTCCTGCAAACGGAGACGGACAAGCTCCTGCACATGGAGGATGAGCTCGGAAAGCGCCTGATCGGTCAGAAAGATGCCGTGCGTGCGGTGTCCGATGCGGTCCGTCGCTCCCGCGCAGGCCTGTCCGACCCGAACCGTCCGACCGGTTCGTTCCTTTTCCTCGGCCCGACGGGCGTGGGTAAGACGGAGCTGGCCAAGGCGCTCGCGGAGTTCCTCTTCGACGACGAGCGTGCGATGGTGCGTATCGACATGTCCGAGTACTCCGAAAAGCACTCGGTGGCGCGCCTCGTCGGCGCCCCTCCGGGGTACGTGGGCTACGAGCAGGGCGGTCAGCTGACCGAGGCGGTGCGCCGTCGTCCCTATTCCGTGGTTCTGCTGGACGAAGTCGAGAAGGCCGATCCTGAGATTTTCGACATTCTTTTGCAGGTTCTGGATGATGGACGTCTCACTGACGGACAGGGGCGGACGGTCGACTTCCGCAACACCATTCTGATCCTCACCTCGAACCTCGGATCGCAGTTCCTGGCGGACCCGGACTTGACACCCGAAGAAAAGCGGGAGTCTGTCATGTCTGTCGTATCGGCGGCCTTCCGTCCGGAGTTTCTCAATAGGCTGGATGAGACGGTCATGTTTGACGCTCTTACCCGCGAAAATCTGGGTGAGATCGTCGATTTGCTCGTCGCGTCGCTGGAGTCTCGTCTGCGCGAGCGTCGCATCGGATTGACAGTAACCGAACCGGCCCGTGGATGGCTCGCACGAGTCGGCTATGATCCGGCTTTCGGAGCGCGCCCGCTGCGCCGCTTGATTCAGCGCGAGATTGGCGATCGACTGGCCAAGCTGCTGCTCAGTGGAGACGTTCAAGATGGTCAGAATGTGACAGTTGACATCAACGATTCCATCGACGGGCTTGTCATGAATGTTGATAAACCCTGAGATTGCGCGGTACACTGACTACCAGTGTGTATTTCGGGCGCTCGATATGTGGTGCCCGCAACAGCAGGAGATGATATGACAACCCAGAGGAAGGCCCGTGGCGCCTACTCCGTAGGACAGGCGACGCGTGAATCCATCCTCTCGGCAGCGATGGTTCTGATTGCAGAGCGAGGCTATAACGGCTTTTCCCTGCGTGACCTTGGCCGCCGAGTCGGCATTTCGCACCCCGCGGTGGTCTATCACTTCCCCTCGAAGGAAGCCATCCTGCGCAGCGCGATTCAGCGTCACGAGGAGATGAACGCACTCTTCGACGTTTCCATTAACGATGAGACCGAAGGCGGGTTCGACGAGGGCGGTATCACCGTGGGCTCGTTTGTTGACTGGGCAGTCGGGGAAATGCGCTTCGCCATAAAGCCCGGCGCCGATGCGGCCATCGCACTGGACTGTGTCCTGTGGGCGGAGTCCTCCTCTGAGGCGCACCCTGCACACGCACACTACAAGTACCGCACCCAGCAGATGGAGGAAGCCCTCACTGCGATGATCCAGACCTTCGTGGACGAGGAGGGTGCCGCAATTGGTACGACTCCTCGTACGCTTGCGAGGATCCTCATTCGCTACTGGTACGGCTCCGTCGTCTCGGCTCGTTACAACGACGAGCCGATCGACGCTCGTGAGTTCGTCGCGGACTTCCTCGCTGTGTGTGTGCAGCTCCTGCGTCTGCCTGCGCACTACGTGCTGCAGCTCGGTGCCTCGGTCCCCGAGGAGGTCGCAGAAGTTTACGCGCGCACCCTGCGTAAGATCAGTGAAAAGACCACAGCAGCCGCCGAGGCAGGTGTGGCTCCGGCTCCGGAGGCCACCGCGTGATCGGCCCACTGCCATCCTTTGATGTCGCCCTCGTCCTTCGTGTCGGGGGCGACGTCGTCTATACGTACGGAGACGTCGATCGCGTTTTCCCGCTCGCGTCGGTAACCAAGCCGATCGTCGCGTGGTCGGTGTTGGTCGCGGTCGAACGAGGCCTGGTTTCCCTCGATGATCCCGCGGGTCCTGAGGGTTCGACGGTCCGGCACCTGCTGACTCACGCCTCGGGCCTGCCGTTCGAGGGGCGTCGCCCCGTCGCTGCTCCGGAGAAGCGACGGATCTACTCGAACGAGGGCTTCGACGTCCTCGGCGAGGTGATCGAGGCTGCGACCGGCGTCGGCATTGCGCAGTGGGTGCGCGAGACGGTCTTTGAGCCGCTCGGCATGGCGACGGCCGATATTCCCGGTAGCCCCGCTCATGCGGGGGTCGCCAGTGCGTCCGACGTCAGCCTCTTCGGTGCCGAGCTCGCACGCCCAACGTTGCTGAGTGGACCCTTGGCTGCGCTTGCCGCTCTGTCGCAGTTTCCTGCGCTCGCTGGCGTTGTGCCCGGCTACGGGCGTTTCAATCCCTGCCCGTGGGGCCTCGGCCTCGAGATTCGCGGTGAGAAGTTGCCGCACTGGACCGCGCCCGACGCCTCCCCGCGCACGATCGGGCACTTTGGACAATCCGGCTCGTTCGTGTGGGCGGACCGTGACCTTCGTGCCAGCGCCGCCTTTGTTGGCGCAGAGCCTTTCGGGCAGTGGCATCACGACAACTGGTCAGCCCTCAATGCAGAGTTGCTGCGCCTCGCGCGCGAGCACGCCTAATCGATATGGGTCGAGGCCTGGGCGCGCGCCCAGGCCT
>ERZ773068.613-NODE-613-length-18918-cov-5.639347_pt1 | contig 18918 bp, 21 predicted proteins | sample MGYA00580620_ERZ773068 | MGnify/ENA primary metagenome ERZ773068 (study PRJEB29015, sample SAMEA2737983) | human oral metagenome | biome: human oral; feature: human-associated habitat; material: dental | place: China | collected 2101 ... | reverse complement strand
TGCAAAATTTTATAATTTTTGTGAAAATATTTTTTAAAGTCCTGAGAAAGAATTTTTGAAATAATAAAAAATCCCCAAAATGGGGAAAAATTATTTGATTTCTTTCAAGCGAGCAGCTTTACCAGTAAGGTTGCGGATGTAACCAATGTGAGCACGGCGAACCTTGAACTGACGAAGGATGTCGATTTTCTGAATGAATGGAGAATTTACTGGGAAAATCTTTTCGATCCCGATTCCGTCCATATCAGCACGAACAGTAATCATAGTATCAAGAGGAGTTGCTCCACGAGTTGAGATGATAAGGCCACGGAATTTCTGGATACGCTCCTTGTCACCATCCTTGATAATCTGGTGTACTTCTACTTCTTGACCAGTACGGAATTTCTGAGTTTCCTTTTTTGCATCTGCCTGAATAGCATTGATAAGCGTAGTATTTGACATAAAATAATGACACGAATTAAAAACGCGATGAAGTATATATATTTTTCGTGAGAAATCAAGTTTTTATTTAAAAAAGTTTTTTTCGTGGGCAAGCGCGCAAATTTACTTGCAAAAATCTTGTTTTTCCCTATATTATTCGAAATCATTTTTTAAAAAATTATGGAAATTTTTTTCACAAGCGTTTTTGCGCGATTTGAAGCCATTTTGGTGATGATTTTTGTCGTGATTGCTGCGATAATTCTTTTGACATATTTGTATCAATATATTGAACGAATTATTCAAGTTTTTGGCCCAAATAAGCGTGATGCAAAGCTTCAATCTCGTGATTTTGATATTTTGAAAAAACGAGAACAGATGGAAAGTATGCACGAAGAGGAAAAAGAGCTTCCACCACCGATTACATTGGAGGAAATTGAAGAAAAGGCTGAGGAAAAAACGGAGGAACAAGAAGAAGTAAAACATGAAGAAATTGAAAAAAGCGAAGAAATTGAAAAAAATAATGAAGAGACAGAAATGCTTGAGGATGAAGAAAAAATAGAGGAAATCACACAAGAGGAAATTGAAGAAATGAGAAAAAATGAAGTAGTATCTGAGGAAAAAGAAACAGAAAATGAAGAAATAGAAAATATTGAAGCCAACGACATTGATGATACCAATAACGAAACAGAGCAAACTGAAAAAATAATCGAGAATGAAATAAAAAATAATGAAGAAAAAATGGAAGAAATTGTTGATGTGGATGAAAAAATAGAAGAAACGACTGAATCTGAAGCAGAAAAAATTTCTCCAATTATTCAAAAAATTCGTGAAGCAGAACAGAATTTGCAAAAAGACGAAGAAAATATCGAAATTCAAGAAAAAATCGAAACGATAAGTGGCGACGAAGAAATTATTGAAAAAATTAAAGAAATCACTGATGAAGATGTTCAGAAAGAAATAATTGCAGAAGAATTGGATGAAAAGTCTGAAAATATTGAAGAAAAAACGGAAGAAGCGACAGAAGAAAAAACTGAAAATTCTGCTCACGAGACAACGACAGAGGAACAAATTGAGGATGATGAAAATTCTAATGAACCTGAAAAGGAAAAAGAAGAAATCATTGAAGAAAAAGAAGTCGAAAATACGGAAAATTATGAAGAAAATAATGTTGATGATGAGGAAAAAATTGAAGAAATTGTTGCGGAAAATGAGAAAATCGAGAATTCAGAAAATATAGAGGCTGAAAATGTGGTTGATGAAATAGAGGAAATTTCTGAGTCAGAAGCAGAAAAATCTGAAAATCCAGAAAATGCCGAAAAAACTTTTGAAGAAATAGAACAGGAATCAGACGAATTTTTCCAAACAGAGGAAAAAACTGAGAATAATTCTGAAGAAAAAGCTGATGAATCAGACAAATCTCAGAAGGAGGTAGAGCTGAAAACTTCTGATCGCACCAATGAATTACTCCAAAAATCTCACGAAATTGTCAAAGAAATTATTGAAGAAAAGCCGAAAACAAAGAAAGATCCACATGTGGAAAAATTGTACGAACTCACCAATCAAGCAAAAACTTTGATGGCGCGAGGAATGATTTCTGAGGCGCGCTCCGCTATCGTGGAAGGACTTTCTCTCAAAAAAGATCATCGCGAACTCAATTTGCTTTTGGGTGAAATTTATGAAGCGGAAAAGCATTTTGACAAAGCGGAAATTGTCTATAAAGATTTGGCTTTGGCGCACACAGAGGACGAGGAAATTTTGAAGCATTTGGCCAACAACCTCATTATTACCAAAAAAACCGAAATCGCTTACGAGATTTATAAAAAAATCTTGACGCTGGGTGGCGATGAGGAAAATGCACTCTATATTTTGACGAATCTTGCGCGCGAGCTCGGTGATATGTCTGATGTGTATCAGTACGCACGATTGTATCTTAAAAAATGGCCGATGGATAAAGATATGTTAGCATTGCTTTCAGAATCGCAAATTGTTCTTGGAAAGCGAAAAGAAGCCATTGAGACGCTTACGAAACTCAAAAATCTTTCACCATATGACGCGCCAGAAATTGGTCAATATATTGAAAAACTCAGAGCCGAAGAAGAAATGGCAAAAAATTTCTGAACTATTGAAGAATAATTTATAATTTTTAAAAAGTGGCACTCACTATCCCACCACATAGTATTGAAGCCGAGAAATGAGTTCTCGGCTCAATTCTTATTGACAAAGATGCGATGTTGCATGTCGCCAACTTGCTTGCAAGTGATGATTTTTATGATCCTGCACATTCTATTGTGTACGGCGCAATGCAAGAATTATACGCGAGTAATCGCCCGATCGACTCGATCACGGTTCGCGAAATTGTTGATGATCAAAAAAAATTGGAATCCATCGGTGGAAACCAATTTTTGGCTGAATTGATGACGAGCGTTTTTTCGAGTGCTAATATTTTTCAGTACGCACAAATCGTCAAAAATAAATCTGTTTTGCGAAAATTGATTCGTGCGGGAAATGAGATTATTATGCATTGATATGACGAAGTGAGCGATACTTCAGAGCTTTTGGAAAAATCTGAAAAGGCGCTTTTTGGCGTAACGCAGACATTTATTCAGAATAAATTGGTGCCAATTCGTGAGATTCTCAATAATCGTTATGAAGAATTTGCAGCCATTCATGCCGATCCAGAGCTGGTTCAGCGAAATATGATTAGCACAGGTTATAAAAGTTTTGATGAAAAGCTGGGTGGGTTCAAGCGAGGAGATCTGATTATCGTTGCGGCGCGTCCATCTATGGGTAAAACCGCAATTGCGCTCAATTTTGCACAAAATGTTGCCAAAAAAAATCGTCATGTTGCGATTTTTTCTCTCGAAATGTCCAAAGAACAATTGACGGATCGTCTGATTGCCGCAGCGATGGCGGTTGACAGCTGGAAATTACAAAAAGGAAAATTGACTGAAGATGAATTTGCGAGAATGGGCGATGCACTTGAGACGCTTTCGCATTCCAAAATTTATCTTGATGATTCGCCAGCAGGAGAGGGTCTCACTTCTATCAAATCAAAGGCTCGTCGCCTCAAAATGGAATCTGGGCTTGACCTCATCGTGATTGATTATTTGCAGCTTATGTCGAATGGAAATTCACTCAATCGTGTACAGGAAGTTTCTGAGATTTCTCGTGGCCTCAAATCGCTTGCGCGCGAATTGGATGTACCGGTCATCGCGCTTTCTCAGCTTTCTCGTCAGCTTGAAAGCCGCCCAGATAAGCGCCCGGTAATGTCGGATTTGCGCGAATCGGGCTCTATTGAACAAGATGCGGATATTATCGCGATGTTATATCGTGATGATTATTATAATGAATTTTCTGAAACGCCTGGTGTGACAAATGTTTTGATTCGAAAAAATCGTAATGGGCCGATTGGTCAGGTTGATTTGAAATTTGAAAAATCACAACAAAAATTCTACGAAATTGAACGCACGGCTGATGCGGTAGATTTTGTAGAAGAATTTTAAAATCCCGAAAGGGATTTTTTTGAAAAATACACAGCAAAAAATCTCCGATAAGGAGATTTTTAAAACCTGTTTGGCAGCCCCACTAGGAATCGAACCCAGATCTGCGGCTTTGGAGACCGTCGCTCTAACCATTGAACTATGGGGCTAAAAATTTGTATTGTCCTGACTATATTATGCAAAAATTTTAAAAGTCAATTTTTTCTTTGATTTTTTAAAAATCTCATCATGGACTAGCTCAGCTTCTCTCAAAGAGATATAGTCTACTACCAGATGAGACGCGAATATTATAAAAATTTTCCCGTGAAAATCAAAAGTTCCGAAAAAAGAAAAATTTGACAAAAAAATCATTTCCATACAATGAATCAAGAAAATTTCGATGAGACCCATGTAAAATTGATTACTTGACATTAAATTTTTTTATTGTGAAAAAACTTTACAAATTGAAAATTTTGTGCTAAACTAATTTTGTATTTTGTAATTTACCTTTATGAAAAATAAAAAATACATACCAATGATCCTTTTGGGGTCGATTTTTATGGCTTCCCAGGCTTCTGCGCAAATGCTCAGACCATCGCTTGAAAGCCAAATGAATTATCAGACACAGGTTGATATTCAGGTGCAAGCAAATCGTCGTAGTGCTGAAGCAGATGCTCGTCTTGAAGCTATTCGAGCCAAAAACCAGGAACGAATGCGTGCGCTTAATAGTGCATCTGCCAATGTTGTTAATGTGGTTTCAGAACCACAGATTGATGAACAAGCACGAAATGAAGCACTTTCTCGTGTTGTGTATCGAAATCCTATCAACGCACAAACTTCTACGCCAACCGCTTCAGTATCCGCAAGCAATTCTGCGGTTTCAGTAAATTATTCTCCAGAATCTCGTACAGTGGGCAATGTGGATATGGCGCGCGTTGAGCAGGCTTGGCTTGGTTGGGTAAATGGCCTTCGCTCTGAAAAAGGCTTGGCACCATATTCAACCCATCATATGCTTGGAAAAACCGCTCAAGAATGGGCAGAATTTTCTCGCGATCGTGGATATACGACGCACGGACGCCCTGGTGATGGATGTATTGGTGCAACCAATTATGGTTGTTATAATTTTGGAGCTATTGACAAATGGTTTACAGAACGGGGTGTAAATGCGATTGTTCTAAATCGTTCAAAACATACAGAAAATCTTGGTTTTGGCGCGTTCCGCTGTTCTCATGGGGATTGTACGCAGGCTGCGATTGATTCCATTCGAAAAACTTATAATTTTTTCCTTTCAGAAAAAGCATATAATGGCGTACATTATCGTACGATGGTAAATCCAAATTTCCAAAAAATGGGACTTGGTTTTGCTGAAAAAAATGGTACTTATTACCTTGCCGTTCATTATGCCACAGATTTGAAATAAAAAATCCCAAAAGGGATTTATTTTTTTGAGATTTTTTCCGCGATTGTGCGCCCTGCCACGAATCCAGTTGACCAACAAATTTGGAGCGAAAATCCTCCAGTATAGCCGTCTACATTCAGAATTTCGCCCGCAAAATACAGATTTTCGCAAATTTTGGATTCCATGGTTTTTGGTGAAATTTCGGTGGTTTCAATGCCACCCGCTGTCACGAATTCGTCTCATGGTCGACGCTCCAAAAGTGTGATTTGTAAGCCATCACCGAGCAATTTTGCGATTTTTTCTCGATCATTTTTTGAAATGCTGCCAGCGAAAACTTCTTTCAGGTTAGCAAAAAACTCGCAAATAATCACATCACAAAATTTTTCTGACAATTTTTCTCGTAAAATGGCAAAAATTTTTTTCTTCGGATGTTCTTGAAATTTTTGCTTCAAAAACTGATTCCAATCATCAAAATTCATTGTTGCAATCGGCGCCAAAAATATTTTTTGTTCCAAAATTTCTGACCATGCCAAGTGAGATGAAAGCATAAAAGTAAGCGGCCCAGAAATTCCAAAATGCGTTAACAAAAGGCTTCATGTGAGATTTTTTTTCTCATTTTCGTGAGTGAAAATAATTTTCGCATCAGAAAATGTTGTTCCAGAAATTTTTTTGAGAAATTCTTCCTGAATCAAAAAACTTGATAGGGAAGGGCCGAGTGCGGTGATTTGATGACCGAGATTTTTTGCGAACGCATAGCCATCACCCGTTGACCCTGTGTACCGATACGCGTTCCCTCCCGTTGCAATAACACAATAATCCGCTTCCAGAGAGGTATTTGTACTGGTAACAATAAATTTTTTAGATATTTTTTCGATATTTTGGATTTTTTCCTGAAAGTGTAAAAATACTTTGGAATTATTTTTAAAAATTTTTTCAAAAACCGCGAGCACATCATTTCCGTCATCTGAAACAGGAAAAACCCGATTGTCTTCTTGTATTTTAAGTGGCAAATCGTGTGATTCAAACCATTTTTTGCATTTTTTCGGAGAAAATTCACCGAGTGATGACTCCAAAAAATCAAATCCACGAGTATACTTGGTTGCAAGTGTTTTTTTATCAAAAATTCCAGTCGTGACATTACATCGTCCGCCGCCAGAAATCACCAATTTTCGGCCCAAAACCTTATTGGTTTCAAAAATATGAACCTCATAATCCATTGTTTGTGTGCTTTCCAAAAAGCTTGCTGCCGCCATCATTCCAGCGGGTCCGCCGCCAATAATTGCAATTTTTTTCATACACAAATTCTAAAAAATTTCCAAAAATTTGCAAGAAAATTTTCGATATTCAAAACCTCACGAAATCACGATTTTAAAAAAACGCTTGCTTTTTGCAAAAATTCTATATAATGCTCATAAGCCATTTTTCGGAATCATGAAATTTGGTGGAATATTTTTCTAAAAATGAAGATTTTCCTGTTAAAATAGACATAATTTTAATACTGAATCTTTTTGAAAAATATTCGCAAGGATTATTTTTTTATTTTTTCTCTATGTCAAATCTCGTTAAGAGTATGCTTGAAAACGCGGTGCACATCGGGCACAAGCGTGAATTTTGGTCGCCAAAAATGCGCGATTATCTTTTTGGAATCCAGAACGGAGTTCATGTTTTCGACCTTTATAAAACAGCTGAAAAGCTCGAAGAAGCGAAAAAAGTTCTCGAAGATTACACTTCTCGTGGAAAATCTGTACTTTTGGTTGGTACAAAAATTCAAACAAAAGACCTTGTAGAAGCACTTGCAACTGCAACAGGACACTTTTATGTAAATTCAAAATGGGTTCCAGGACTCCTTACAAACTTTACTACAATTCGTAAACGAATCGGTTACTACGCTGAACTTGAACGCGATCTTGAAAATGGAATGCTTGATAGTCTTACAAAAAAAGAAAAGGCGGTAAAAATGAAAGAACTTGAAAAACTTCGAACTGCATACGCAGGTGTGAAAGAAATGCGTCGTGTTCCAGACTTGATTCTTGTGATTGATGGACACTACGAAGATCTTGCCTTGACGGAAGCTCGGACTCTTAAGATCCCTTCTGTAGCACTGCTTGGATCAACTGGTGATATTGATAAGGCTGATTACTTTGTGCCTTGTAATGTGAATTCTATCAAATCTCTTGCTTTCATACTTGGAGAATTGAAGCCTTCTATCAAAACTCGAAAAGCTGATGAAAGAAAGCCTTCTAACAAAACAAAAGCTTTTGCTCCTCGTAAAAAAGCAGCATAATTTTACTAAAATTTTTATTCCTTTTCTTTTTTAAAAACTATGACTACTCCAAAAATTACAGACTCTCAGGAAAAAATGTCTGCAGCGGTTGGCGCTATCATTTTCTTCGCTCCACATTTTATGGCGAAAAAAACAGAATTTGTAACATTCTACATGAAACAATCTTTTGGACTGGTTCTCGTAGATATTATTTTAGGAATTTTAGCAATTATCCCAGTAATTGGTTTTATTTTCTCACTCGCATCATTGCTTGTAGTTTTGGTAATGCTTTTTTGTGCATACAAAGCGTATATGGGAGAAAAATTTGAAATTCCTCAACTTATGCAATATGTAGATAAGCTTATTGAAAAAGCATCTTTCCTTAAGCCTCTTTTTACTCCAAAAAACTAATTTTTATTTTTTAATTTTGACGATTTATGGCAGTTACTGCTCAAATGGTAAAAGAACTCCGTGAGCGCACAGGGGTTGGAATGTCTGACTGTAAAAATGCGCTTGTAGAAGCTAACGGAGACATGGAAGCAGCGATCGAGCTTCTTCGTAAAAAAGGTCTTGCGAAGGCAGCAAAACGCGCTGGAAATGAAACAAACGAAGGTAAAATTAAAATCGAAACTGACGGAAACACAGTATATGTTGCAGTAGTAACATGTGAAACCGACTTCGTGGCTCGAAATGAAACTTTCGACGGAATGCTTACTCACTTTATCGACCTTCGTAAGGCGGCATCTTCTGATGAAGAAGCTATCGCGAAGGCAGAAGAATTGAAGGCTTCTGAATATACTTTGAAAGTTGGTGAAAATATGGTGATTAAAACGCTTTCAAAAATTGAAGGTGAAGTACTCGCTTCTTATGTTCACTCAAACTTTAAAAATGCTGCGGTAGTTGTAGCGAAAGCTGGAACTGATGCAGAAAAATTAAAACAGGTGGCAATGCATGTGGTAGCAATGAATCCGCAGGTTGTTTCTCCGAATGATATTTCTGACGAAGTGGTGGCAAAAGAAAAAGATATTCAACTTGCTATCATGAAGGAAGACCCAAAGAATGCTGGAAAACCAGATGATATTCTTTCAAAAATTATTGAAGGAAAAATGAAAAAATTCCGTGAAGAAAATGCACTTTTGACTCAACCATTCGTAGTGAATCCTGATCAAACAGTGGGTGATTTTATCGGAAATGATTCAATCGTAGCTTTCTATCGTTACGCTATCTAATAAAAATTCCCTAAATTTTTTAGGGAATTTTTATGTCTTTTTAAAGATTTATGGAAACAGATATTTTCTTGGGCGTGTATATTGATGATTTTTCGTTTGTACTCGCGACTCTCGGTCTCATTTTATTGGGACTTACAATTCTTCATGCTATTGCATTCATTTTTTCTAAAAAAATTCGTGAAAGCAGTACTCATGTAAAATGTTCTACATATCTTGGAATGGCAGGATTTTCGGCACTTATAGCGACTCTCGGAGCTTTGACATATCAATATGGCTTCGGGTTAAATGTGTGTGAATTTTGCTGGTGGCAACGAATTTTTATGTTCCCACTTGAAATTATTGTTGCGATTTCATTGAGTTTTGGAATCAAAGGAAATCATCGCGTGATTGGAACGCTTGCGACCATTGGGGCGTGATTTTCGGTATATCACTACACAATGCACGTCCAAAAGTGGATCTTGAAAGCGCAAGAAATTCTTCCTGCAAGCTGTTCTGCGGATCCCAAATCTTCGTGTGTACAAACAACTGGCGTAATGGTTTTTGATTTTTTGACTATTCCATTTATGGCGCTCATTGTGTTTATTTTTGTTATTTGGATGAGCTTTTTGGCTGGTCGTGCTCTCAAAAATGAAGCAAAATAATTTCTCCGTTTGGGGATTTTATTTTGGAAAAATTTGCTTTTTTGGAAAAATCTTTATAATGCGCTCATGCCGCCATAGCTCAGTTGGTAGAGCGCACCCATGGTAAGGGTGAGGTCTCGGGTTCAAGCCCCGATGGTGGCTCCATGAAGCACAAAAAATCCCCATTTTGGGGATTTTATTTTTGAGAATCTTCCGTTTTTTCTGGTAATAATTTTAGTTCGCTGACATCATTTTCAGAATCTTCTTCCATATCTTCTTCTTGATTTTCGTGCAAATTTTCTGCTCCAAAAATAATATATTCTAGCGTTTTTCGCATTATAATCGTCCAAAGTGCGAGCCCGCCTGTCAAAATAAAAATTGTAAACAGGCTTTTGAGAATATTTTCCCAATTATATGCGAGCGAAAATTTCTCATTTTTCAATTCAGGCGTATATTCGTGAAAATACGAAACTTCTTGCAAATACACATCATGAAAACGATTTTGCCGAGAAAATTCGTAGTGCATTGGCGTGCTATGATATCCATAAAAATGGTGTATGATTTTGAGGGTTCCAAGAATCCACAGTGCCGCCATAAAAGCGAACCAAATCACTTTGGTCGCGCGCCATTGCCAGAATTGTTCGAGTTGAGCAGATTTTTTCATACAAATTTTTATAATATAAAGAAATTGTAGCAAAAATCTGTAAGAAATCTCCAAGAATGAAAAATGGGAAAATTATAAATTTTCCTCATCATTCAAGAGACGAATCGTCGTAAGCATATTTTCTGCCACGATTTTGTATGGATTTTCATCGGATTTTTTCCCGATTTTTCCATTCACAATCCCCACGAGAAAAATAGTTGGCACAAGATTTTCGGTCATAATTTCCACAATCTCGGCCGTCGAATTTTCGTTATACACATCAGCTTCATACACCGTCATGAGTTTTCCAGAAATTTCCGCATCATTTGGCGTATTTTCCACGATAATTCCACCAACCGAAAGTCCATAATCTTCCACGAAATAATCTTTTTGCTCATCAAAAATTTCTAAAAATTTTGCTTTTCCAATGAGATTGTCACGATTTTCGCTCGTAATTTCCGTTTCAAGAATTTCTTTTTGAAAACTGAAAAAAATATTCGGCAAAATAATATCCCCAACTTCGTGATCCACATCAACACTTCGCCCCACATCTGTCAAAATAATTTTTTCTGGCTGATATTCCTGAATCGTCATTTCGTACAGATCGCGAATCGGCGTATTTTCAGAAAAAACAAAAATATAATTATTTTTTTGATAAAAAGTAACCGAATCGGTCGAGTGCGTTTGTTTGATTCCAGAGACAAAACTTACGAGCGCATCACGAAGTTCGGCACGAGTAATGATGATAGCAAGCAGCATAAAAATTTGATTTACGAAAATTATTTTATATTATATAGAAAAACAAAATAAATCAAATTTATGGATATTGTTGCTTTGTTAATAGGAATTATTTTTGGCTTTATAATCGGATTTTTATGGGTGCAAATTCGGCGAATTGGTGTTGAGAAAAAAATTCGTCAAGACGCAGTGCGTGGCTCGAGAAACGCGATTACTGGCGAGATTTATGAAAAAATTTTGCCATCAATGCCCAATTTCCCGTACGCGCCGAAAGATATGGTTTTTGTGGGAAAATGAACGGATTATATTATTTTTGATGGGCTTTCGGAAGGCGATTTGCGCGAAATTATTTTTCTGGAAATTAAAAGCGGAAAATCTCGCCTCAATGCCAACGAAAAAATGATTAAAAAAATTCTCGACGAAAAAACTGTTCGTTTTGCGGAAATGCGTGTCGGCGCTCCAAAAAATGACGAATAATTTGCAAAAAAAGAAAAAATACGCTACACTGAATGTGTACTTATTTTCTTTCTAAAAAATTATGAATTCTCAAGAAATTATTAAACAGCGCGCTTTGTATCCAGTAGATTTTCATGACGCTTTTTCTCGTGCTTTTGGAACAACGCCTGAGGAAATGGATTTTTCGCCGATGCCGGCTGATTTTTCCAAACAAAAAATCGATGCGACTTATTTGGCCAAACTGATTTTGAATGGAGATAGGGAGCTATGGATGATGGTTGCTAACCATCAGCGCCCTCTAGATTCGGATGATGAGCGTTTGCAGGATTTGTATGCAGATTTGTGTGAATATTTTGCGAATTCAGATTTTACGATTGAGAATTTCTCAGAAGAGGCGCGCGAATTTCAGGGAATTATTGATTATGTGGTAGCAAAAATCTCAAGAGCTTCCCTAACACAAGAAAAAACTCGCCAACAAACCAACGAGATTTTGGTTCCTCATAAATAATTTTTATGCTTTTACTTTCGACTTCATCGCTTGCAGGATATGGATTGCATCGTATTTTTGAATTTGCAAAAAAATCAGAATACGATGGCATTGATCTTTGTATTGATTTTTCAGCGTTTGATACTTTTAATGCAGAATATTTGCGAAAACTTTCCGCAGATTTTGGTGTGAAAATCGTGAGCGTGACCATGCCAGAAAAACAACTCACAACCAATCAACTAGAATTTGTGCTTCAAATGGCGGCCGATTTAGGCGTAAAAATGGTAAATATTCATCCGCCGCACCGTTCTGAAAAGGAAAAAGATTGGTTCGGTGAACATTTGAAAATTCTGCAACAAAAATATCAGAATTTGATGCTCAATGTCATCAATGCGCCGCCAAAAACCTGGATGTTTATCATTGCGGCGTACGGCGATGCGCGTCCAGAAACTATCAAAAAAATGACCGAACACACCGCGCTTTCTATCGCAAATATTGATCCAAATAGTGGGGTAGATTTGATGCGAACATTTTATCTTTTGGGCTCAACGATGGAGTTTATATATCTCTCAGATAAGCGCGAAGGCGACGAAAAATTATTTCCCGGAAAGGGTTTGATGCCGCTCGAATCACTGCTTATTAAGTTGAATGCAGTAAAATTTGCTGGAATTTTTTCACTTCAAGTGGATCCGCAAGCTCTTGGTGCTGGAAATGATGACGCTGTTTTGCAAAATTTGGAACACGCAAAACGTTATTTGTATAAGTATTTTGAAAAAAAATAAAATCCCAATAGGGATTTTTTAATTGAATATTTTCATAGCACGAAGTCGAGCTTCCATGCTTTCTTCGATATTGAGTTTGTCGCGCAAAAATAAATTTCCTTTTTGTGACAAGATAGAAAGTACGAGTTTGTCGTTGTATTCGAGACGATTGGTAAAATCTTCGAGTGACATAATTGCATATTTGATTTTTTTCCCGAAAAAAACTTTTTCCAAAAAAAGATTAAATTCGGTGCGATCCAAATCTCCGATGATGAAAATGTCGACGATATTATTCGTGTTTTCGTTACGAAAATTTACAATTGCTTCAGAAATCGTGACGAGATCAAGCGTTTTTCGTCATTTAAAAAATTGTTTGAGTGGCGTCAAAACATCGTATGCCTTCAAAAACATTTCAGAAATTTCTGGATAAATTCCCGAATTTTTGTTGAGCATATAATATTTTTTCTTGTTTTCTTCGTAGGATTTGAGAAGGCCAAGCGATTCCAGATTGATGAGTTCGCGGCGAACAGCATTGATTTGTTCGTCCAAATCACGGCACAATTCACGGATAAAAAACCCGTTGGTAGAGCGGGAAACGATATCTTCGATGACAAATTTTTCCAGAAGCTTCACGCGTGATCGCGAGCCAAAAAGTTTAGTTAAGTCCACACGAAAAAAGAAAATTATGGCGTCAGTATACAAAAAAGCCCAGTAAAATCAAGAAAAAAATTCACAAAAAATTCACAAAAGTGTTTGACTTTTCCTCTATTTTTTGCGTAAACATATTATTTACAAAAATTTAATATTGACAAAAAATAACAAATATTTATAAAATATTTGTTTCATTGTTTGATGTATTATGTTTTCATTTTTACGAAAGGATACTTTATGAAACATATGATTGGTTCGCTGATTGTTCCTGAATGGCAAGAATTACTTGATGAGCATGAATATCAGTCAATCACGATGAATCCCGATGATACTAAGATGTTCTTTCTACATCTGGAATATTATCAGTATCGGGGTTTTAGTAATGCAATGCTAATATTTGATCGAAATGCGGAACCTGAGAGGGAAGTGTATATCTTTCCCTTGCATAGTCACGATATCGATGAATATCAGCACAAATTTGGGGAAAAGGGGTACAACTTTGAGACAAAGGGGTACATTATTAACATTCAGGCATACCTTCAAGAAATTAAGACGCATAACAATGCGTCGGAGTTACTGGAGGGAATTTACCAGTACTTACTTAAACACTGAAATACCCTTGGGAGCCACCTGGCTCCTTTTTCTTTGAGATTTTTTAATTTTTCCAAAAAATTTCTCAAAAATTTCTCGCTTTTTGAAAAAAAATAATTACAATGCGCACGAAAAATTAAATCAAAATATGCTCAATCCTCAACAACAAGACGCTGTAAATACTATTGATGGTCCGCTTCTGATCAATGCTGGTGCGGGTTCTGGAAAAACGCATACACTCACGGAGCGCGTCGTTTCGATGATTCGTGATCACGAGATTTTACCAAAATCGATTTTTTGCGTGACTTTTACGAATAAAGCGGCACGAGAAATGCGTGAGCGAATTGCGAAAAAACTGGGAATTGAAGGGGAAAATATTAACCCATTTCGTGATGCGAGGTTGCCTTTGGTTGGGACTTTTCACTCGGTGGCGGCATTTTTTTTGCGAATGTTTGCGGATCGGGTAGGTTATGGAAAAGATTTTGTGATTTATGATGCGGATGATTGTCTTCGTCTCGTGAAGTCTATCATGAAAGAACAAAATATCAATGACAAAGAATTTAATCCGCGTGCGATTCATGGCGGAATTTCACGCGCTAAGGGTGATGGGCTTTCACCTGATGAATATTCGCAGACAGTGGATTCGTATGCGGCGTCCGTAATTCTCGATGTCTATCGCATTTATGCAGGAAAAATGAAACAGCAAAATGCAATGGATTTTGATGATTTGTTGTTACTTTTTCGAAAAACACTTGATATTCCTGAGGTGGTAGATTTTTTTCATAATCGTTTTTCGCATTTTTTGGTGGATGAATATCAAGATACCAATCATTTGCAATACGAAATTATTCGAATTTTGGCTTCCAAAACGCGAAATCTCTGTGTTGTGGGTGATGATTGGCAAGGGATTTATTCTTGGCGCGGCGCGGATATTCAAAATATTATTGATTTCAAAAAAGACTATCCAGAAGCGAAAATTATCAATCTGGAAGAAAATTATCGTTCTACCAAAAATATTATTAACGCAGCAAATGCTGTCATCAAAAATAATGCCAATCAGATGGAAAAAACTCTTTTCACCAACAAGCCTGAGGGTGAAAAAGTAACGCTCATCGAGGGGCTTGACGAAAAACACGAAGCTGAGCAAATCGCGACACTCATTCGTGATACGAAAGCCGAGGATTATAGTGAATTTGCGATTTTGTACCGAACAAATGGGCAATCTCGACTTTTGGAAGAAGCGCTTATCAAAAAAAATATTTCGTATCGAGTTTTTGGTGGTGTAAAATTCTATGAACGAAAAGAAATCAAGGATATTCTTGCGTATATTCGCGTGATTTTCAATCCGCTCGATTTACTTTCGCTTCGTCGAATTATCAATGTTCCTGGTAGAAAAATTGGTGAAAAATCGTTGGAAAATTTTGAAAAGTTGATGGAAAACGAGCATCTCAATATTGCAGAAATTTCTGAAAATGAATGGCTTTTGAATGCGATGACGGGCGTCGGCGCCAATGGGATTCGTGCGTTTTGTTCGAGTTATAAAATTTTTCGTGAAATCTCCAAAGAAAAAACGATTGCCGAGCTGATGGATGATATCATCAAACGAACGCGTTATGATGAGTATCTCAAGGCTGAGTATGATGACGCCGAATATGAGGGGAAAATGGAAAATCTTGCCGAATTTATGTCGATGGCGTCGCGCTATGATGGACTTATGTATCCAGAAAATATTGCGACTTTTTTGGAAGATATCGCACTCATTACTGATCAGGATCGCGAGCAGGATGAAAAAAATAACGCTGGTCATGTATCGCTCATGACGGTGCATCTCGCGAAAGGGCTTGAGTTTCCAATCGTATTTATCGCTGGGGCAGAGGAGGGGATTTTTCCACATTCTCGGTCGCTTGTAGATGGGGCCGCTCTCGAAGAAGAACGCCGCCTGATGTATGTAGCAATCACGCGTGCAAAGGAAAAACTCTACATTTCTCGTGCATATGAGCGATATAATTTTGGTTCATATTCTGCGAATCCAAAATCTCGATTTCTCAAAGAAATTCCAGAAGAATTTTTGGAAAATGCTGAGCGAAAAGACCATGCTGCCAAAAGTATTTTTTCTGGGTCGTCGGGAAGTAGTTTTGGAAGTTTTGGGAATATTTTTTCTTCGAACACTTCTTCTACGCCCAAGGCTCCAACTCACAAGAAAAATAATGCTTCGGATTTTACTGTTGGAACGCGCGTTCGTCATCCGCAGTATGGAACAGGCACAATCGTCGCTATCAAGGAAAATATTGGTGATATCGCATTTTCTGGGATGGGCATCAAAAAAATGAATCTCGAAATTGCTCCCATTAGCAAGATTTAAAATGTTTCAAAAAACTTAAAAAAATTATTTTATTTTAAAATTTGTGCAATGTTTGCTTCCATTTGAGGACTGAAATAAGGTGAAAACTGGTAAACAGGCAGGAGGATATGTTATGAGTCTTGCGGAAAAAATTCGTTCAGCGCCGCCTGAGTTCATAAGATTGCGGGGGACAAATATTTGGTATTCTCGGGATATAAAAATTTGTGATGTATCACTGGAAGATATCTCTTTTGAGGATTTGGCAATATTTTTGGAAAGCACATTTCATTGGAACGAGGTAACTTGTAAAAATTTTGTACAACAAGTTCCAGCGGAATATGCTGACAAATTTTTGCACGCGATTCTAGTGATGGATTCGGAAATCCAGCCGATTTGGCTCGCATCTTTTGAGTTTCGCGAACTTCCGGTCCGTGTTATTCAAAATTTTCTGACAAAATTTGTAACAATACGCCCATTGGTCCGTGTTCATATTTTTTATAATATGAGGGAGGGGACTTTGCGGTATCTGTTTTAGGTCAACCCAAATTTGTCCTTGTTGCAAGGAATGCGGATTCATCAACGCATTGCGATACAATCACGGCTTGATTTCAACACTCGGCTTTTGTCCTTTCCAAGAATGTTTTATGGAACGAAGCGATTTCGCTATTCGGCGATTTCGAAGCCATTGGTGGAATTTGTGGAGGATATTTCTGATGTATATTCACAAAAGCGCGCAGTGCAGTATTTGCGCGAAAAGTGTTATTTGTCGCTAGAGGCGTCGTTGTATCTTATGCAACTCACAAGAAAAAAATCCTGATTTTCCTTGGAACCGCGCAGTTGGCGGTTCTTTTTTAATTTTAAAAAATTTTTATTGACAAAAAAAGTTTTTGTATTACAATTTTTTTCCTTGATGTGAGGCTTGTTGCCCAGCCAAGAAACGAAGGAGTTGATATGAATCCGAAAAAATCTTTTGCGCATCAAAAAGCACAAGCTATGATACGCTCGTATCATCGAAATCCTGAAAAAGTTCGTTTTACGAAAAATCAGTTTCGCTTTTTACTCAAAGAAAAAACCTTTGATCAACGTTGGATTGCTCTCATGTTTTTGTTTTATGTGGGGCAATACAATGGTTTATCAAAGCATGCAATGAAATTTTTGTTGGACAGATTCGAAGAACAATCCAATGTTCCGATTCGCGAAGTACATGAACGAGTTCAAGTGATGACTCGCGGAGCGGAATATTTGATACCCGTCGTAATCTGAAAAATTTTAAACCGCCATTTGGCAGTTTTCTTTTTCTAATTTTTTTGAAAATTATTATTTCTGATAACAATGGCAATATTTCAGGTGATCATTCACAATTCCCGTACTTTGCAAAAATGCATATACACTCGTCGGCCCAAAAAATTTGAAACCACGTTTTTTGAAATCTTTTGCAATTTGCTCGGAAAGTTCGGTCTTGGGTGGTACATCGCTGATTTTTTCGTGATTTCCAAAAATAATTTTCTGATCCGTGAATGCCCAAATGTACTCAGAAAAACTTCCAAATTCTCGCTGAATTTCAAGAAAAATTTTTGCATTGTGTGCGAGTGCTTGGATTTTGAGACGATTTCGAATAATATCAGGATTTTCAAGTAATTCTGCACATTTTTTCTCATCATATTTTTCGATTTTTTCCGCGTCAAAATTATCAAAAGCTGCCCGCATCGCCTCGCGTTTCCGCAAAATCGTCTGCCAACTCAGTCCTGCCTGCATATATTCCAGCACCAACATTTCAAAAAATTTTTTATCATCAAAAACAGGTTTTCCCCATTCTTCGTCGTGATATTTTTTTTCGAGTTCACTTTTGAGCGCCCAATCACAATATTTTTTGCTCATTTTTTAAATTTTAAAATTATATTTTAATGTATATTTTTTGAAAAATTTTGCAAATTTTTTTATTTTCTTTGGGATTTATTTTTTTAAAAAATGAAAATTTACTAAATGTGTCTGGTTTTTTAGTGGGGCTTGCTCCGATGCCTATTGGTGCATTTGTTTTTGGACTTATGGAGAATAAATTTAATACCGCAAAGGATACTGATGGCAAGTAGCTTTAGGATCATCCGCTCGATGGGACCGCTATTTTTGGGCATGAGTTTGCTTTTTATCGGAAATGGCCTAGTCATCGCATCTTGTAGCGCACTTCTTAAGCAAAATGGAGTGGGTGAGCTAGAGATCGGATTAATCAATACAGGCTTTTTTGTAGGCGCGTTAATTAGCACCATTACAGCTCACAGAGTCATCTCAACTACTGGCCACATTAGAGCCTTTGCCATCTTTTCAGCCATTTTTGCAGTCTCAGCTATGCTTCATGCGGTAAATCAAAATTTAGCATTCTGGGCGATATTGCGTGCATTTTTGGGATATTGCTACTACGCGCTTTTGATGGTTATAGAAAGCTGGCTAAATGCAAAAATTCCAAACAAAATAAGATCTCGCGTGATAGCCTTTTACGAAGGCGTTTTTTACACGAGTTTTGGACTTGGCATTTTGATCTTAGCGCTTGATCTTAATACCTTTGAAATTTTCATCATAAGTGCAGCTTTTATCATGCTCTCAAGCATTCCATTAAATTTGATCCGTATAAATCAGCCTCAAATCCCAGAGCGTCAGCCCATAAATATCCCAAAAATTTTTGGTATCGTCCCGCTCGCTCTTGTTGGCGCACTCATTGCAGGCTTAGCAATAAATGGCTTTTTTTCGATGGCAAGCCTTTTTGTCTTGCTTCAAGGATACGGCACAAAAGAGGCGTCATTTTTTATGACGGTTGCGATGATCGGAGGCTTTTTAGCTCAAGTTTT